>ERZ1673961.108-NODE-108-length-42510-cov-31.104393_pt1 | contig 42510 bp, 38 predicted proteins | sample MGYA00580189_ERZ1673961 | MGnify/ENA primary metagenome ERZ1673961 (study PRJEB41334, sample SAMN05608105) | rock metagenome | biome: terrestrial subsurface; feature: shale formation; material: shale | place: USA: Pennsylvania ... | reverse complement strand
GTCCCCAAATATTTTCCAAACATCTACAAGCCTCACACCAGCCATAGGAATCACCTCTTGATTTCAATTTTTCGCTACTTTAAAAATAAATAATAAGGAAAGAAAGTTACTCCATTTTTCTCCTTAGCAGCAGTGGGATTAACGCTAGTCCTACGAGTGCTGCTGGACCACAGATTCCTCCGGTTTCTGTTGGGCTTGGGGAGGAAGTTGGGGTTGATGAAGTTGCTGGACTTGATGTTGTACTTGGGGTTGTCGAGGTTGGAGAGGTCTCGCTTGGTGTTGGGCTTTCGGTTTTAGTGGGGGTTTCACTTTCGACGGGTTTTTCTTCAACTCCAAAGAGCGGTATCATTTTTACTGTTGCTCTCTTTCCACTTTCTGCATCATAACTGCTCAGTTGTTCTTCCTGAGTTGGTTTAAATCCTTCTGGGACTAGGAGATCATACACTCTAGGCGCTACACCAGCAACAACTGCGTTAACATCAGCTCCTCCGCCCTTCCACTCCTCTGCCTCAACTGCAACTGGTCTCCACTTGTCTGGACCATAACCGTCTTGAGAACCAACAAGAACTGCTCCGTAGAGACCATAGTCTTCGTTTATTTCAATGTACTTCTTTGGAACTTCAACAATTATTGCATTCTTTGTCGGATCTGCAGAGATTTTCATTTCTCCCTGATAGCTTGTTCCATCGGGGAGAACAATTATGTTTCCATAGTCCCAACCAGCAACTCTAATCGCTAGATCCCATGGGTGCTCCGGGTCTAAATCAACGTTGCTTCCTGGCCCATCTGGGAACATCTTAATTGCCGAGGAGTTTCCACCATCCTTGAAATCGAAATAGACTTCGATTATCTGTAAGCTGAAGCCATTGGGTCCATTCCATGGGTTGCCCCCCAGATCTGCGAAGTAAAACTCCAAAGTATATGTTTCACCACTATCAAGCATCCTGAACTTCAGAAGATCCAGGTGTCCTGGCACAAAGACTTTGTTTGTGGCGTAAGTGTAGCTTCCTGGACCATGGTCGTCTCCCTGTGGGTCAGTAGCCTCTATTATTACATTGGTTGCTGTTGTTACGGGGATCATTTTTACTGTTGCTCTCTTTCCACTTTCTGCATCATAACTGCTTAGTTGTTCCTCCTGAGTTGGCTTAAATCCTTCTGGAACTAGAAGGTCGTAGACTCTTGGGGCAACTCCAGCTATAACTGCGTCAGCTGGAGCTCCTCCACCTTTCCATTCCTCAGCCTCAACCGCGACAGGCCTCCACTTGTCCGGGCCATAACCATCTTGAGAACCAACAAGCACGGCCATATAATCCGGCACCTTTGGAAGGTACTTCTTTGGAACTTCTACCACAATGGCGTTTCTAGCCGGATCTGCAGAGATTTTCATCTCGCCCTGATAACTCGTTCCATCTGAGAGTACAACTATGTTTCCGTAATCCCAACCGGCAACTCTAATCGCTAGATCCCATGGGTGCTCCGGGTCGAGGTCTACATTGCTTCCTGGCCCATCTGGGAACATCTTAATTGCCGAAGTGTTGCCTCCTTCTTTGAAGTCGAAATATGCCTCAATTATCTGCAAGCTGAAGCCATTAGGCCCATTCCAGGGATTGCCGCCAAGATCCTTGAAGTAGTACTCAAATACATATGAATTTGGTTTCTCGAGAACTCTCACTTTGAGCAAGTCCAGGTGTCCAGGAACGAAAACCTTGTTAGTGGGATAAGTGTAGCTTCCAAGACCATAATCATCTCCTTCAACATCCTGAATTTCTGCAACCACAACTCCTTCCACCTGCTTTGGAAGTTTTACTTGGATTGGAGTGGTTATTACTTCGAGTTCTCCTTTATCGTCAACTGTTGAAACTGCGAAGTAGAAGTCGGAGGGACTGTCCAGATAATCGAATGGGACTATGACTTCAACCCCGCTTTCTGTTTCTTTTATGTTCACTTCCCCGGTCTTTTCATATGCTTCGTAATCAATTGCCTTGTAGATTTCAGCTTTTCCATCCTTTACGACTATGTGCGTGGTTATCATAAGCCCAACGCTGTCTTTGCTGAACGGGAAGATATCGTACCTAAGCCCACTGGGCTTATTCTGTAGGAGTGTGAACGTGTTACCCACGACCTTTCCTGGTTCAAAGATGCTTATTTCGAACTCTTTTGTAGTTTTAACAACAAAGTGAAGTCCTTCCTCATTAAAGTACAGATCCACGCCATCTGCAAGTGGTGACAAGCTTGACCAAGTCTTTTTCTCCCCTTCCTGTACTCCTGTTAGTTCCCTTGTTACATACGGCTCCCCATTGGGGAAGTAGTTTCCGAAGAGATAGCTTGGGATTTCCAGACCGGCGAACTTGTACATCTCGTAGAGATAGGCCTTGAGGTATCGGTCGAAGGTATAATCCTGTCCGCTGTCTTGGTCGCTTCCATACCACCAGAACCAGTCACTTGCCTCTGCCCTTAAAAGATACTCGTATGCAGTGTCCCAGTCGGCAACTTTATCTTTGTTCTCAAATAGTGCTTTCCTTCCCAGGTAGAGCCAGTACCATCCAAGGTTCTCCTGCGGCTCGCCAATCCATGTTGAGAGTGTTCCGTCAATCCAGCTGGACTCGGGCCACTGCATATTCTCTTCAACGCCAACGATGTCATAAAGCTCGCCGAGGCTTTGAGCCGTTAACAGGGCATTGACTTTCTCCTCTGTTGTAAAATCAAGCCTCTTCATGAGCTTTGGAGTAAGTTTGTTGGCCTTGTCGCCATACATCTGGATGTACTCGCTTGGAGTTACCGTCCTTATTAGGCCCTGCTTTTGAAGTTCGGTTAGCTTCTTGTACAGCTCCTCAAGGAATATTTTGCCATCAAATGGATAGTGCTCCCATGGGTTCTCTCCATCGAGGGTTACTACATAAACTAGGCTCCCATCGTAGTTCTCTTTTTGTATCCTGAGGAGTTCGTTTACAAAATCCTCAACGGCTTGGTATTGGTTCATGCCTGAATACCTAAACCCAACTCTGTCACTTAAGTCGTGGTTTCTTGGGAAGAGGTAGATTTTCTTACCGTTAAATTCAGCCACCCAAGGCTTGTAATAGTTTTCAACTGTGTTTGGGATTCCAAGGATATCGAGAACCATTTGATCTGTCATTACCCATTTCCATCCGTTGTTTGCCAGTATTTCGAGGGTCTTATCATTTAACGCGCTCTCCGCAGCCCATCCGCCCTGGGGTTCAACTCTGTTATCTCCAAGATACTCCTTGTAGAGCTCGTGGGCTTTCTTTACGTGAGCATCAAAATCCTCATACCATCCAAAGTCGTTGAGCAGTGGCCCAATTGGATGAGCATAAGGAACTACAGTAACTTCGACATTTCCATTTCCAAGGAGGTAGTTTATTTTTTCGTGTTCTTCAAACGTGTGATTAAGAAGCCACATCTGGTGCTTTAGCACGGTTGCCACGTCTTCTCTTGTGTAGCCCCCAACATCCACTTTGTCGTAAAGTACCTTAAGCTCGGGGGTGTTGATTATGTAGTTATAGTCAGTCCAAGCCAAGTTGAACAGGACAGCCAAGTCAATGTAATCCTGCTCTGTGAATTCACTCGTTATCTTTACTTTTTGCTCATTTAAAGGCAGGTTTGCATACTTTTTAAACGCACTTTCTCTTTTGTCCTTGAGTTCTGTGTATCTCTTCCACTGCTTTCTGTAGGGATTGCCGTTTTCGTCTGCAACGGGCTCTCCATTCCACGGGATTGTGTGGTCAAAAAATCCTCCTGGGGCTTGTAGCATAAACCATTTGTCTTCAAGTGTTAGTGGTTCTCCAGTTGCTATTTTCTCCGTGACTATCTGGTAGGTATCTTTTTTGCCGTTCATGTAGTCCGCAAGCTGGGCAATTAGAGAACCTGACAAGTCTATAGCAACATGTACATCCGGGTATTTGCTAAGATAGTTTGCCATCTTCCAATAGTTGTTTGCTGCATGCAGTCTAACCCATGGGCGGGTGTAGATATCTTGGATTGGATCGTAGTAGTATGGCTGGTGCTGATGCCATACAATAACAACGTTTAATGGTTTGGGCGTCTCTGCCTTTACTCCAGCTCCAGCAGTGCTTAAAAGAACCAAAAATACAAAAAACAATGCTAGACCTTTTTTCATATTTCCCCACCTCACTCTTTTAATCCTCCAAGAGTAAGTCCACTCCTTACGTAGTTTTGGGCTAAGAGGAACATGATAAAGACCGGCAATGCGAATATCAAAGCGGCTGCGGCAAATTGATTCCACGAAATAGACCTCAAGTTCGCGAGCATTGTGTAGAGCCAGACAGTCAATGGATAGTTCTCCTGGTTGAGGAGCAGGTTCGCAAGTATAAGCTCCGTCCAACCCCCAATGAATGCGAATATTGCCACTGTAGCTAGCCCGGGGAGGGACATTGGGATAAGCACGTGTCTTATAATTTGCAGGTATCCTGCACCGTCTACCAGCGCTGCTTCATCGAAATCTGGAGGGATTGAGTCCAGATAAGACTTCAAAAGCCACGTGTTGAAAGGTACTGCACCAGCCGCATAGATTACTGGCAAGACAAAGATGTTGTTGGTTAGGTGGAGCTTTACCAGCATACCATACAGCGCAACTAATCCTGCTATTCCTAATCCTCCCGAAACCTGGGTGAACATCAAGTAAAAGTAGAGAACGTGTTCTCTTCCGAAGAACTTGAGCCTTGAAAATGCATATGCTGAAGGTATTACAAATATGAGGGTCAGGATAACGGTAAGAGTGGCTATCAGCAGGCTTCTCTTCATGTAATCTGGGACCTCTCCACCCACCTTTGCTAGGCGAATAAATGCAAAGTCAGTTGCAGTGAATGTTGCTTCCTCCGCTGAGATTATTCCTCCCTCTTTTATCTCCATTTCTACGTTCTGGGCTTCGTAGGTATTTTCATCGATCTTGGTGAACCCTGAGAGGTCTAAGGGCACTTCATCCGGGGAACTAACTTTTACTATTATTCTCTGTGCAGAGACCTTGAGGTTCTTGACACCGCCAGTACTTTCAACTTGCTTAGCACTTAGTTTTATTAGTTCACCTCTGACAATAATTTGAGTGTCATCTGCTTCTTGTCTCTCCTCTCCACCTTCTCTTTCGAGTACTTGTGCGTCTATTAGTGTAAACCTACTCGAATAACTCCCTACAATCGTAACCTCATGAAGTTCTATCTCATACCTGTTCAGGGAGTCCTTTATAGTGCCGTCTTTAGCATTTATTTCAAAGTCTGTTGTTTTTATAAGCCCCTCTGTATGGCCAATGAGCAAATCCTTGTAATTGGAGAGAGTAACCTTGTCTGGTATTAGGTCAATTTCAGTGGTTGCAAGAGCCCCTGATGGTTTAATGGAAAGCATTGCCATGTAATAAACGGGGAAGAGTAAGATTCCCACAACAAAAAGTGCCAACAAAGTCAGTGCAAATGACTTTAACAGCTCATCCTTTCGCTTTGGCAGTTCAATTTTAAGCTTCATCCCTTAACCCCCTCCTGCAGTCTCGTTATCCTCATGTTGACGAACATGTAAACTGCGAGGACTATTGTTGCTATGAGCAAAATAGCCGCTGCCCTTCCGTAGTGAGGGACTGAACTGCCGAACGCTTTTCTATATCCGTAGAGGAGCAGGAACCTATCCTCAAACAGCCCTGCATTGTATATAAACGGAACAAGGAAATACTGAAAGCTTGCCGCAGAAGTTAGGATTGTGGCAAAAGCTATGGGTTTACTTACAATTGGAATAACTACTTTTGTCAATCTCTGCCAGTAATTTGCTCCGTCTATAATTGCAGCTTCAATTAAGGTATCTGGAACACTCTGGAGAGCTGAGGTTATTACCGTCATCATAAATGGGTAAGCGAGCCATACTTCAATTATGTTCAAAGCAATAAAGCCCCAAGTTACGCTTGTCATCCAGTCTGGTGGGTTTGTTACTCCCAGATTTTTCAACATTATATTAATCGGACCCACAACAGGATCAAACATAAAACGCCATACCATTACGGAAAAAAGCAGAGGCAACGCCCATGGGATTATCAAAAGTGCCCTATAAAAGAATTTGCCCTTTACGTATTTATTGTTATAAAGAACACTCAAAAGAATTCCAACAATAACTTTCAAACTCACACTGGTCGCCACAAAAATCCATGTCCAGACAAAAGCAGATCTGAACTTTGGATCGCTTAACGCCCATTTAAAGTTTTCCAGCCCGACAAACCTCAACGGTTCGGCAGTAGGAGCTTGTATTGGGAAGTTGCCCAACTTAGCGTTTGTGAATGCAATGTAAACGGAGTACAGTATTGGGTAGATGTTAAAAAACAGGAACGCTATCATACCGGGCAATATCAGGGCAAGAGCGGCTATTGTTCTTTTATCCATTCACTCACCCCCGAGAACTAGAAATAGAAAGAAAAAGAAGAAAAATCAGCTAACCGCTAATGGCATCGAGTATTTCTTTCTGTGCATCTTGGAGCGCTTGCTCAATGGTCTTCTTTCCGCCGATTATGTCTGTGATTGCAGTGGCAACTGGGCCCCAAACTGCTCCCATCTCTGGGCTCTTTGGCATTGGAATTGCGTATTGGACTGCTTGACCAAAGCCGTAAAGTACAGGATCATTCTGGATCTCTGGGTCGTTAAGGACTTCGGTAAGCACTGGGATGTAACCGTTCTGGAGGGAGAGGGTCTTTATAACGTCTGGGTTTGTTGTGAACCACTTGAGGAATGTCCAGATAGCATCCTTCTTGCTCGGGTCGTTAAGCTTTGCAACGTAGATAAGCCTGACACCACCGTATGGGTGAGGCCTGTGCTGATCATCGATAGCCGGAAGTGGAACTATGCCAAAGTTGATTCCAGCGTTTCTAACGTCCGGAATGCTCCATGGACCATTGATCATCATTGGAGCCTTTCCATCGTGGAATAAGCTTACTTGGGCGTTGTAGTCTTGGGTCTTTGCAACATATGGGAATATTTGCTCAAAGAAGAACTTGAAGCCTTGAAGTGTTTCAGGCTTATCAAGGCCAGGAGTCTTTGTCTTGTCGTCAAAGTAGTAGCCATCGAAGGCATGCACCCAACCTGAGATAAAGTACGGGTCTATTGGAGTTGCGAGACCGTAAGTACCTTCAGCTTCATTGTAGTATTGCTCCATAATTGCCTTCATTTCATCAAAGGTCTCTGGTGGGTTTGGAACCATGTCCTTGTTGTAAATTAAAGCTACAGTCTCAGCAGCATAAGGCATCGCATAATAATGCCCACCGTACTCAATAGCATTTTGAGCCATTGGGCTGAACTTGCTTAGAACTTCGGGAGTTATGTATTCGTCAATGGGCTCGAGCATTCCGGCCTCAGCGAACTTTCCAATCCAGTCGTGGGCCCACATGAAAAGGTCTGGGCCTTGTCCAGCAGGAATTGCAGCTTTAAGAGAAGTCTCCAAATCAGCTTTTTGTTCAAGTTGAATGTCAATGTTTGGATATTCTATCTCAAACTCGGCAATTAAATCCTCAAAAGCCTTGATCTCATTTGGGCCAATTGCATGCCATATAACGATTGTTACTTTCTTCTCTTCTGTTGTTGTGGTTGTTGTCTGAGTAGGAGAGCTCGTAGTTGTAGTTGTTTGGGTTGGGGAGCTTGTGGATGTTGTTTGTGTGGGGCTTGAAGTAGTGGTGCTTTCACCGCCAATACATCCACTTGCAACAACCCCAATTGCCAGCACTCCAATTAACAACAAGGCAAATAGCGCCTTCTTCATGTATATTCACCTCAGTTGAAGATTTCAAATTTAGTATCATCTCCAGTGATATATATACCTTACGCTTTGATGCTCATGGAATAGCGGGTGTTCTAAATGAGACACTGATGAAAAAATTTAGGATTTTATGAGGAATGACCAACAAAAAATGAGAAAGGTTTCAGGGCAATGCCATCTAAATTTCCCAGCAGCACTTCGTCGGGAAGTTTTTTAATAGAACCATAGTTGTCCGAATAGTTTATTCCAATCAAAAGTTTTTCATCTCTGTGTGTCCTCTCGTAAAGTAACAGTCCATCCCGGAATTGTAATGGTTTGAACGCTCCAATCTGTAGTGCTTTACTGCTCTTTCTCAGTTTTATCAGCTCTTTGACTACACTTAAAATATCCGAGTCCCACTTCTTGCTGTCCCACTCCATGGGGGCCCTTGAGCGCTCCATAAAAGGTGCCTCTATATTTTTCATTCCGATTTCATCCCCGTAGTAGATAGAAGGAATCCCTTTGTAGGTGAAAAGGAATACCAGTGCGCAGAGATATTTTCTCTTGTCCTCGAGCAAGCTGAGCATTCTATCCACGTCATGGTTGTCCAAAAAGTTATACATTGCATACTCAGCAGGGCCGTAGTATACGCTCAAAAGCTCAAGCCAGTTCAAGAACTGCTCTGCGTTAATTTCCCTCGTCACAAAAAATCTCAAAATTGCCTCATATAGCGGGTAATTCATGGTTCCATGAAACTTATTGAACAACCACAGCCGTGCGTCGTCCATTACTTCCCCAACTAGATAAGCATCACCTGGTAGCGTTTCTTTAATTTCTTTCCATACTTCGGGAGGAACTCCGTGGGCAACATCTAATCTCCAGCCATCGGCTCCTTTTTTAATCCAGTATTCCATTACATCCTTAATGAACTCTTTTACCTCTTTGCTGTCGTGGTTTAAGCGGGGCATCAACCATACAGAATAAAAGCTCTCATAGTTCCATCTGAGAGATTTAAGCCGCTTATACTTTTCATGCCATGGGAGGTCTGAGTATAAAATATCAAGGAACCTTTTTGGAGCGACTGGAAACCCGGTTATGCGATAAAAATTCTTATACCTGCTGTTCTTTCCGTTTTTGACTACATCCTGAAAGTAGGGGTGGAAAAAGCTCGTGTGGTGAAATACTCCATCCAAAACAAGTTTTATGTCTTCTTTTTTCAGCTTTTGCACTAACTTTTCGAAGGCTTTATCTCCTCCAAACTTTTGGGCGACATGATAATAATCAACTATGTCATATCCGTGATACGTCATTGACTCAAAAATGGGGGTTAAATAGAGAGCATTTACTCCCAGTTCAGTTAGGTACTCAATTTTCTGGATTACTCCCTCCAAGTCTCCTCCATAATGGGAAATGCTTCCGAGATCAATTCTGCCGTTGGGATCGTTTTCAGGATTTCCGTTAAAGAACCGGTCTGGCATTATCTGGTAAAAAACCCTGTTTAAAAGCCATGAAGGCAGGGGGTATTTTTCTTCCTGCTTCCCTAAATCAACATCAAAGTCTCCATATTCTAGGGTGTCTTCATCTGTTTGTACTCTAAAGTAGTAGTGTAGGTTCTCTTTTTTTGGGAGTCTTACTTCGAAGTAATCAAAAAGCTCATCGTGGGCTTTCTTTCTCATTTCCCAGCTTTTCTCTTCCACCAGAAAAACCCTTTTAACGATCCCTTTAAGTGCTCTAAGACGTATATAAGTGTAGTCTCCAAAGGAATACAAATATGTGAGTGCAGGGAAATGGTAAATTTCCTCGTCTGAGAAAATTCTCGCTACATTTGTCTCTCTTTCAGCCTTATAAGAGAGCCTTCGAAAGTGCTTCTTATTCGGGTTTTCAGGGTCAAGCACTTCTTTGCCATCTACTGAGAATGTGTAGTACCAAACTCCTTCAGGAAGCTCTACCCTTATATACCATCTATCTCCCTTTTCTTTCATCCTAAAGCTTCCCTCGTTGAATGCATTAAAATTTCCCAGAAGGTATGCATAGGATCCACTTTTAGGTATAGAGAACTCGGTGATTCCCACCTTTCCAAGGTACTTATCATCTCTAAATCCGAAAGTTTTATACATATTAAACACCTCTAATGATTAGGTATCACTCTTAATGTTTAAATTTTCGAAAGTGAATATTAAAAGCCTTTAGGAGGAAAAAACATGAGGGAAGAAGAGATAATTAAAATGCTTCAGAAGCTTGGTTTGACAAAATACGAAAGTTTGGCATATATAACTCTTCTAAAGCTCGGAACGAGCAAAGCCACAGACCTTACAAAGGAAAGTGGAATTCCCCACACGAGGATATACGACGTGTTGAGCTCTCTTCACAGAAAGGGATTTGTGGACATTATGCATGGGACACCGAGAATGTACAAGCCAGTGAATCCAGAAATAGTTTTTGAGAAACTTAAAGAAGAGCTTTTAAGTGATATAGACTCTGTAAAAAAAGCCCTTCTTGAGCTCTACAAATCGGTCCATGGCGAAGACATACCTGAAATATGGACTATCCACGGATTTGAGAACACTTTGGAGAGAGCCGAGTATATAATAAGAAGCGCAAAAAGAGAAGTGCTAATAAATACACCTTTTGAGTTTTTACGATTGCTCAAAGATGAAATTAAAAAGAGAAAAGACGTCATTTTTGTAATTGTAAGCAACTTTGAAGAGATTCCAGACTGGCTTAACAAAGAGAACGTGATTTTAGCTAAGAGTGGAGGGGCTCCATGGTTAATGGCAACTTGGATCATAGGGGATGTAGACTACGCGCTCTTTTTCGGAGCACTTCCAAAGGACAGAAGAAAAGAGAAATTCTATTCCTTCTGGGGCAAATCTCCAAAATTAATCCAGAACTACATGCACTGGTTTTACACAATGTACTTTGACAACAGCGAAGTTATAAAGCCTGTTGACTATGAAAGGGTCAAGAAGCCTTTTGAAGTAGTTAGTATAAGAACCCTTATAACGATCCTTAAACAGGCAGGGCTTCCAAGAAAGCTAGAGGTCATAGGGCACTTCGTTGATACAAGAGATGAAGCAACGATAAATGGACAGGTTGTTGATTATGAGTACACATCCCTCACGGCTAATATAACCTTAAGAGATGAGAAGGGGAAAGAATGGAAAGTTGGAGGACTGGGAAGCTACTTTGAAGACATTGAGGGAGAAAAGTTCATCTTATTAGAGTAAAGGAGGTATAGATATGAGAATACTAATGCTTGGATTTGAGTATTTGCCAGTAAAAGTTGGTGGGCTTGCAGAAGCTATCACAAGCATTGCGGAAACTTTAGCAAAGCTCAACAACGAAGTCTGGGTTTTTACACCTTCTCATGGTCATATAGACGGAAAAAAACTTCTTGAGTTCGATATAAATGTTTACGGGAGCAAGGAAAGGGTAAGAGTATACGAAAGAATTCAAAACGGCGTTAGAGTATTTGCCCTAAGCAGCAACTTGCTTGACAACAAAGACGTCTACGGACCAGGATGGGAAGGAATGCTTGGCAAGGCCGTGCAGTTTGGGAAGGCAAGTGTTGGTCTGCTGAACTACCTGATAGAGAATGAAGGAAAACCAGACGTATTACATTTCCACGACTGGCATACCGTCTTTGCTGGAGCTTTGATTAAAAAGTACTTCCAGCTCCCGGCAGTCTTTACAATCCACAGGCTCAATAAATCCAAGGTTCCGGCCCATTACTTCCACGAGGCCCATCTCAGTGAGTGGGCTCCGTACCCTGATATAGACCCGGAGTATGTGGGTGCTTATATAGCTGATGTAGTGACAACCGTAAGCAAAAGCTATCTCTGGGAGGAGTGGGGCTTTTACAAGAACTTTGAAGGAAAAGCCACCTATGTTTACAATGGGATAGCATGCGACTTCTGGAACGAGGAACTGCTGGAGAACAAAGAGCTGCCAAGAGAAGAGAGAAGAAGAAAGATCCTTGAGAGCTTGGGGCTGAGCGATGGAATTGCTTTCATGTTTATTGGCAGGTTCGATAGGGGACAAAAGGGTGTTGACACGCTTTTAAGGGCCATTGAACTCATTGCTCAGAGTTACCCATCTGAGTTCTCGAAGATGCGCTTCATAATAATTGGAAAAGGCGATCCCGAGCTTGAAAGCTGGGCTCATGCGTTGGGGGCAAAGTATCCTGAGAACGTCAAGGTAGTAACTGAAATGCTGAAAAGAGAGTTTACAAGGGAGCTCTACGGCAGTGTTGATTTTGTTATAGTGCCTTCCTACTTTGAGCCCTTTGGTCTGGTTCAGATGGAAGCAATGTGCTTGGGAGCAATCCCCATAGGCTCAGCCGTGGGTGGAATAAAGGACACAATAATAAGCCTCGATGAAGACGAAGAAAATGCTACCGGATTGCTTGTTCCTCCGAGAGACCCAAATGCTCTTGCTCAGGCAATTCTCAGGATGGCGAAGATCAGGGAAGAGCAACCGGAGTTGATTGAAAAGATGCGCCAGAACGGAAAGAAGAGAACAACGGTCTTCACGTGGGAAAACGCTTGCAGGAGGTACATGAGGGCATATAAAAATGACATAGACAAGGCAGTCGAGTTCCTTAGGTAGGCATCAGCACCGAGATTTGTCCTCACTGCTCGGAAGCGGCCAAGCTCATCATCTGCCACAAACCTTTAATTCTTTTTTCCTTATAACGTTGAGGTGGAAACATGAAGTGCCCCTTCTGCAGTCCATCCGAAGAGGTTCTGCTCTATGAAGACGAACACATTAGGATTCTCATAGACTCTTTTCCTGCAAACAGGGGACATCTTCTCGTGGTACCAAAGAGACACGTTGAAGATTGGAATGAGCTCAAAGAGGAAGAAAAATTTGCCATAATGAGGGGAATAGAGCTGGCAATTGAGAAGCTAGGTAAAGTCCTAAAGCCAGAGGGATTCAACGTTGGGATAAACCTTGGGGAAGCAGCAGGTCAAACGGTGGCTCATCTTCATGTTCATGTGATACCAAGGTACAGAGGGGACACTAATTTCCCGCGAGGAGGTGTAAGAAAGGCGGTTTTGGACATTGAAGATGAGAACTTAAGCTTAAAAGAGAAATGGGCTAGAAACAGGCTCACTCAAAAAGAAAAAGAGACATTAAAAAGGCTATTCGCTCACATCTAAGACCTCAGCCTTCTGGAATTCCACGATTTTCTTTGGACTTAGCCTGCTCAACCTGTCTATCCTTCCTCCTCCGCCGATTACAAACTCCTTTTCCACGAGTTTCTTGTCAACCACTGTTTTTATAGGGATGCCCACAGGGGGGACTTCACCAACTTTGTAGCCGGTTATCTCTTCCACTTCCTTTGGTTTCGCCATTCTGACGTTTCCAAAAATGTTTCTTAGCTTCTCCAGGCTCACCTTTGATTTTCCGTCGACTATGACCAAAATGGGCTCGCTTTCATTTACAATAAAAACGAGAGACTTGATGATGTTTTCGGGACTAACTCCCAGGAGCTTGACAACCTGCTCCACAGTTTTTACTTCTCCTTTTGGTTCTATAATCTCTCCTCCCAGCTCTTTAACAATCTCTTCCACTCTTATTACATTTGCAGGATATCTCTCCTCATTCTTTTTCAATTTTCTCTCCACGGCTTCGTCAAGGTCGATGTTAAGCTCATGGGCTAAAAGGGTAAGGTATATTATCACATCAGCCATTTCATCGGCAATTTTTTCCTTTTTCGTGGGGTCTTTAATGCTCTGAAGTATTTCCTCGTTGGTTTCCCATTGGAAGTGCTCTAGAAGCTCTCCCACCTCAACAGCCAGAGAAATTGCGAGATTTTTTGGAGTATGGTACTTTTTCCAAAGCCTTTCATCCCTAAATTTGACAGCCTTCTCTTCGATTTCTTTAAAATTCATGAGCCTTCATCTCCCTTAAGAGTGTTAGATATCTCAATAGCTCTTCCAGTTCTTCCTTTGAAAACTTTTTCTCAGCATATTCCTCAGGGTCAAAAGATGACAGGTAACCCTTTATTTTGTTTAACCTATCTAGTTCGTCCTCCAGCTCAAGAGACCTTTTTGTAAACTCCCAGGAAGTATGAGGGCTTTCAAAAATCCGCTGCTTGTTGCTGACTATGGCTATCTTTACATTTGCTATCGCTTCGTCAACTAGTTCCAACAGCTCCTTTATCTTCATCTTTCACACCGTTGATAATAACCAAGTAAATTATTTAAAGTTGATTGAAAAAGTTAATATGAGGGAAGCTCCATGGATTTTGACTTATTCATGGAGAGGTATGGATACAAAATTCTCCTTGGGATAATAGCAGTAGTTATCATTAGCCTTCTCGCAATTCCCATCCTTGGAATTGCAGAATTAATAAGGATGTATGGGCTCGAAATTGGGCTTATAACCATCATAGTGTCGGCAGTTTATGGTTTTACAGTGTGGAGAAGATTTAATGAGGCACGTGCAGAAGCTCTTGGGAAGTACTTCTACGACGACAAATGGTATAAAAGAAGATGAATCACTTCTTGCTTGGATAAACTATCGCATCGAAGGGACAGAGCTGCTCGCAAAGCCCGCAACCTGTGCATATTAGCGGATCGATTTTCATCTTCCCTTTTTCCTCCTCAAAGACCAGCGCTGGACAGCCGGTTAGGAGGGCACATGCTTTACATCCTGTGCACTTCTCCTCAATGACCACCGGTATTTCTCCAATTTCGCCCCTTCTAAGCACTGGAATTATACATTCCCTCTTTGCTATTATTACTGCCGGGCCTTTAACCTGCATAGCTTCTTTTATAGCCTCCTTAGTGGTTTTTAGATCATATGGATCCACGGTTTTTATGTACTTCACTCCAAGTGCCTTTACGAGTGATTCGATATCTATTTCCCTGAATTTCCTTTTAGTTTCACTGCCCCCAGTTCCCGGGTGTGGTTGATGCCCAGTCATTGCAGTTGTTCTGTTGTCAAGTATCATAACTAAAACATCAAGATCTTTATAAACAGCATCTACAAGAGGTTGCAATCCATTGTGGAAAAACGTGGAGTCTCCTATGGTGGCTATTATTTTCTTACCCATAGCTATGCTCTGACCATTTGCGAGGCTTATGCTTGCACCCATAACGTATTCGGTCCATATTGCCTCAAGAGGCGGAAGCAGGGATAAAGCATAGCACCCTATGTCCCCATGAATGGGGAGTTCATCTTTCTTGAACCCTAATTCTTTTAGGGCATCAAGCAAAGCTCTATAGGAGCCCCTGTGTGGACAGCCGGGACACATTGTGGGAGGTCTTGAGGGGGCTAGGTTTTCTGCTTCTTCAACTTCTTTTGCCTTTATGTATTCTTCTCTATCCTTGCCGAGGAGCTTCAAGAGGGCACTTTTAACCAATCTTGGAGTTAGTTCACCTTCAAGAGGCAGATGTCCGGTGCGTTTTCCATATATTGGAGTTGTTATCCCTTCTTCCTGGGCTACTATCTTCACTTCCTCCTCCAAAAACGGTGCACCATCTTCCACAACTATTGCTTTTTTAACTCCCTTCAGGAACTCAACGACGAGTCTTCTCGGCAGAGGGTGGGGTGTTGAGATTTTGAGGATTTTAAATTTCTCATCAAGTTTTGAAACAACTTCTTTCACGTAATTGTAGGGTGCCCCTTCAGCTATAATCCCAATCTCGCCCTCCCCTTCAATCCAGTTAAAGCTTAAGCCCTCGAATTCAGCTTCAATTTCTTTCAGTGTCTTATTCAACCACCTGTGCCTCTCAAGGTTGCCCTTCATTGAAGCCCTTACATATCTTTGAATATCCTTTTCAAACTTCGGCTTTCTGTCAAGCTTGACGAATTCTCCTACCTCCACATCGGCAGTTGTGTGGTTTACTCTCGTGGTTGTCCTGAAAATGACAGGTACTTTGTACTTCTCACTCAGTTCATACGCATATTTTATCAAATCATGGGCTTCCTGAACGTCTGCAGGCTCCAGAACAGGTAGCAAAGCGAGCTTTCCGTAATACCTGTCGTCCTGCTCCGTTTGAGAAGTATGCGGCCCGGGGTCATCGGCCACTAAAATAACGAGCCCCCCTTCCACTCCAGAATAGGCGAGGCTCATTAGAGGGTCAGCAGCAACGTTAAGTCCAACACACTTCATCGTTACAAGTGCCCTGAGACCAGCATAAGCAACTCCCGCGGCTTCTTCAAGTGCCACTTTCTCATTGGGCGCCCATTCGGCGAAGACTTCGGGGTTTAGTCTTGCTATGGTCTCAATAACTTCAGTTGAAGGTGTTCCGGGATATCCGGTTGCGAATGATACACCACTTTCGAGCGCTCCATATGCAATCGCTTCATTTCCCATGAGAAGCTTTTTAGTTAATGACTTGGCAACTGTCGGAGAACTTGAGCTAGCTTCCATGCTCACCACCACAATTCCTTGGGTTTTGAACCTATAAAACCTGTAGTTCGAAGAAAAACAAGGAAAATCGAAAATTTTTTAGATTTTGGCCTCAAAAACCATAAACATTCTCGCTACGGGGTTTGGATAAATTTCCCAGTCAGTATCAATTTTTTCTATTGGTATCTCTCCGTAGAGACCCCCTTCCCTTGGGTCGAGGCTCTTTCCTACTATTTTGTTTTCGGTTATTTCAACTGTCATGTAGCGTGGAAGCCCTATCCGTACAAAGCCTTCTTTCATTGCATATTCAATTCCCCACTTTACGGAGTAAATTCCCGCGTAAAGCTCGGCTATTCTTACGGCAACGCTTTCTTTTCCTATAGCCAGGATCTCAATTCCGGTTTCTTCCCAAAATCTCTTTGCCAACGGCTGCAGATCTTTGCTTAACTCGTGCCATATGGCTTTTCCTCTATCGGAAATTCTCAGCGCATCTATAGTTGGATCATCCAGTTTTCTAACTTCTATTCCCCCAAGGCTGGAGTCTAGGTGGATAACATCGGGCTTTACTTTTCTTGCAAGCTTTAATCCCAGAAGAGCTTCATCCTTCAGTGCCGTCCTTCCGCTGAGGTCATAGTCAAAAGGATTGGAGTACTTCACAATGCTCAGCGTTGCTGTTCTGTATGGTTTCTCCACCAAAACAGCTGCAGTTGCTATTAGACCAATTGGATTGTAGTTTTCATCTAATACCGCTCCTCCAGTATCTGCAGAGACTATCCTCATATTTCTCACCTTTTTGGCTCCAAATGGGCCCTTTTAACAACCAAAACTCCCGAACCAGTGAAGGCATCCCATATTTTTTCGGTTTCGTCAAAGACTATTTTTGCCTTAAAAAATGGTGCATCTCTAACGAATGTTTCGAATTCTCCTCCTTCGCCAGCAATGTGAACTTTATACTTCCTGTTAAGCTCCTTCAGCTCTTCAAGGGCTTTTTCATCTATTTTTCTCCCCAGCCATTTTTCATCCAGCCCATAGGCTGAAACTCCTACTATAACAACATCGAGGCCATCACGAATTAGGGCTCGCATGTACTCCTCTGGCTCAACCTTCCAGAAGGGCACAAATACCTTTATTCCAAGTTCCTTGGCAATTCGTTCGACCCTTTCTTTTTGATACTGGCTAGCCAACGCCCCAGCGACGACACCCTCTATCTTTAGCCCCTCGAGAACTCTCTTCAAGTCTTCAACCTCTCTTTCTTTCTCTCCCTTCGTAAAACCTTTGACGATGGGAATTCCAATAGCTCTCGCCTGCAGTTCTGTGAGGTGAAGGTTTGGGACGTGATACATGTAACTTTCTTCACTCTCAGAGTGCATTGTGACAAGATATCTAACTTCATGACCTTCCTTCAATGCCCAATAAAGGGCATATGTAGAGTCCTTTCCTCCAGAAAAGAGTACTGCGACCTTCATTTCTGACCCTCTTTGTGTTTTTGAAAAATAGTTAAACAGAGCTTTTTAAAAAATTTTGGAGATCAGAGATATTCCAAAGCCTTCTCTGTTTTTTTATCAAAGAGGATTACTCTGTCCTCTCTGGGCACTATTGTGACTTTTTCCCCAAATCTAAAGTGCTCTTCCTCTGGGGCGAAAACTTTAACAAAAACATCACTATCGACTGCTACTGTTATTATCTGCTCCCTTCCCAGCGGCTCAAAAGAGTAAATCTCTCCTTTGATACCTTCTGCTTCTCCTCTCACTATTTCCGCGTCATGTGGTCTAAAGCCAAAAAGCACTTCTGTTATGTTAAGTTTCTTGATAATCTCCCCGTACTGCTTGGGTATTGGGATTCTGCTGTGGTATATTCTGAGCATATCTCCTTCCACTTCTGCTTCAACGAAATTCATAGGTGGGCTTCCCAAAAACCCTGCCACAAACTTGTACATTGGTTTGTAATATACCTCATCCGGGTCTCCAACCTGCAAGATGTTTCCGTCTTTTATAATCGCTATCCTATCAGCCATTGCAAGGGCTTCTGCCTGGTCGTGGGTTACATAAACGGCAGTAATCCCCAGCTCTTTTTGTAGCCTCTTAAGTTCTGCTCTAACTTCCAACCTTAGGAGGGCATCCAAATTGCTCAGAGGTTCATCAAGTAACAGAACATCAGGCTCTTTAACGAGTGCTCTGGCTATAGCGACTCTCTGCTGCTGACCACCACTGAGTTGCCAGGGATATCTATCTAGGAGGTGGTCTATATGGAGCATCTTCGCAACTTCCCTGACTTTCTTCTCTATTTCTTCTTTGGGGGCTTTTTTGAGCTCAAGGGGGAACGCAATGTTTTTGAAGACCTTCATATGGGGATAAAGTGCCCAGTTCTGGAAAACTAAGCCCACATTTCTGTCCTTTGGTGGGACTTCGGTAACATCTCTTTCATCAAAGTATATCTTCCCGCTTGTTGGTTTGTATATCCCGGCTATAGTGTAGAGCAAAGTTGATTTGCCACTTCCGGAAGGTCCTAAGAGAGCCATAAATTCTTTGTCTTCGATTTCCAGTGTTATGTTGTTAAGTGCCGTGAATTTTCCAAACTTTTTGGTTATTCTATCCAGGGTTATCTTAACCATCCCTTCTCACCCCTTTATTCCTCCTGAATAGCTTTGGAGAAGCAGCTGCTGGGCGGTTAGGAAAAATATGATGGTGGGCAGGAGATATAAAGTCCCAGCAGCAGCTATTAGCGGCATGTGTGAGTACTCAGCTTCAATATTCGCCTCTATAAATGTTGCAAGTGTTTGATCAATTAGAAATGTTCTTACGTAGATTAGGTCCTGCCAGCCTGCCAAAAATCCAAACAACGCAACTGCAAGTATTCCGGGCTTTATTAGAGGTAGCATTATCTGTCGCCATACCTTTATCCTTGAAGCGCCGTCTATAATTCCCGACCATTCAAGCTCCCATGGGATTGTATCAAAGAACCCCTTCATAAGCCAGACCGACATAGGGATTTCTAGTGCTGCCCTAGCGAGAATTACATAGAAGAACGAGTAGAGCCTCACAAATGAAGGTTCTTGGGGAAACGTTAGGCGGTACAGCAAATAAACACCGACAATTAAAGCAACTCCTGGAAAAGCATGAAGCATGAGGAGGAGGAGCATCATTAATTTTCTCCCTTTAAACTTTATTCTCGAAAGAGAGTATCCAGCAAGTGTGCTGATTAAAGTAACTGTACCTGAAACTCCTAAAGCAACTACAAGAGTATTCAGGGTTATTTTTAGGATGTTTTGCCTTATTCCTCCGGTTATTGCTAGTTTCCCCTGAAAAACGTTTATCCAATTTTCAATTGTTGGTCTAAACGAACTGAGGCTTAAATTGGTGACCATATCCCTGCTAAAGCTTGAAATTACTAAAAGTGCAAACCCCAGTATGAGGGGGAGGCTGGCGAAGAGTATCGTGAAGACTATTATCCACTCTCCCTTCTTTGGTCTTGTTTCAACGTCCCTCATTCTATATCACCCCTTGGCTCGTGAATCATCTTTTCAAATTGGAGCACTTTTAGGGTGACAAGCCCTCCTATGATGCCAATTATAGACAGTAACACTGCTGCTGCAGCCGCTAGGCCTTGATCCTGCTCTCCTCTTCCAAATGCAGTATTGTAAACGTAGAGTGCTAGTGTCGTGCCGTAGTCCCTGCTTACCAAGTCCCACTGGACAAGGAGGAACAGGTGGGGATAGGTCGTTAATAAACTCAGGAACTGCCAGGTTAGCACATATAGAAGGTGCCATTTCATCATTGGAACCAAGATTTTTCTGGAGATTTGCCATGCTGATGCCCCATCTACCCTCGCAGCTATAACAAGCTCCTTTGGGATCTGATTTAAAGCCGAAGTAAATACTATCATTCCAAAGCTAACTCCCACAAGGCCATTAACAAAAATGATTACGCTCCAAGCCCCCCATGGAACGATTTGACCCCATGGGATTGGTTGGGAGAGCACACCAAGCTTCATGAGAATTGAATTTAAAGTACCAATCTCGCTCCCGTGAAAGAAGTAATACCACACCAGGCTGTAAACGGCTATGGGGGACATTCTGGGCAACAACCACAGAAGTCTAATTGCCGAAGAGGATCTTTCATTTATGAAAAATGTCCCTAAAGCTAAAAGAAGACCTCCAAAGACGTTTATAATAAGGGTTATTCCCACAAAAATGATAGTAGTTAAGAGAACAGTTCTCATCAACGGGTCATGCTGGAACATATGAAAGAGCCTCTGATAATTGTAAAATCCAACAACCTCAGTCAGATACCTTTCAATATTCCAGTTTCTCATCTTGGTAAAGCTTATGTAAATCGTGAATATTAAGGGAATCAAATAGAATAACCCAACCATTATAATCATGGGAGAAAGAAAAAAGGAAAGGTTTCGAAGCTTTTCCCCCTTCATGTCATTCACCTCATTGAAGCGTCCAGTCCTTTGGAATCTCCCCTACTACTTCCACGTTTTGGGCTAGTTCTGGATCCGCATTGACTTTTTGTATAATGTAGTTAACACCTTCTTCTGGGGTCATGTCTCCTCTCAACACCTTGTCCACTGCCTCTTTGAAGATATCAGCCAATGCTGGGTACTTTGGATGTGCTGGAGCTAGCTTTGTGTACTCGAGCATATAACTCACATCGGCAAGGAACTTTGCGTTTATTGGGTGAACTGTTGTTGCGACAATGTCCTTTATGTTGCTCTTGACTTGAGGATCGAGATCAATGCTGAGGCTCTTCAGGTCATCGAGCCACTTCTCGTTGCTGATTAGTTCTGCGGCTTCTTTTCTAACCGGCAGGTGGGCGCTTATTACGCTGTGAATCGCATTTATATCGGGGTCGCTTGCTTTTATTACCATTAAGAACGCCAATTTGTGGTAGAGGTCTTTAAGCTCATCATACTTCGGATTTTGCTGGCCGGCTTTGGAGTTTATCATCCAAACAAACGGCTGGCTCAGAGTTACAGGCTTCAGACCCTTCTCCCCGGCTGGGAACAAAGTGTAGGTAAACCAAGCTTGGACTTCTTCGGGCTTTAATGGTCTCGGAGTGCCTTCTTTTCCATAATAGTCCTTGGTCTGCCATTCCGTCCAGTACCAAGTACCGCCTATGTCAAACAGGGTTCTGCCTTCAACTATTGCGGGGTGAATTTGCTTTGCCCAGTCCCAGCTCATTATGTCTTTGGGGAGCAAGCCATCTTGGGCGAATTTCCACTCCACATAAAGCCACTTGTAAACTGCCGGAACGTCCACTACAAGCTTTCCAGATTCCTCGTTGTACAACTTGCCGCCAAATGCATAAATAAACTGAATTAGGTCTGGATGTGCGGATCCTTTTCTGTGTATCAATCCCCACTCCGCTGCACCGCTTTCCTTTGCTTTCTTAGCCCAGTAATAAACATCACTCCATGTGAATTCCCCGTTCTTGACTTTTTCTTCAATCCCCTCTAAGTTAAAGCCAATTTTTGCAGCTACGTCTTTTCTTATGTATAATGGCCTTGCTTCTGTATCTTGGGGCAAACCGTAAAGTTTGTCGTTGAATTTTGAAGCTTCGATTAGTGAGGGATAGAAGTCATCTATCACATTTTGATATGCGTTTGCATATTCAGTTATATCGAGAATGTAGCCTTCATCTGCGAGAGTTGGCAGGAATGCATAAGAGTTCACAAAGAAATCGCCAGCCTGTCCTAGAGGCTGTTTGCTGAGATATTCTTGGTACGCATCTTGGAAAGAGGCAACATAGTGTATGTCTGTTATCGTTATTTTTACGTTGACTTCATTCTCCTCCCAAACCTTATTTATTCTTCTCGCCGCTTCTACAATTCCGTAAACTCTCATTACACTGTTGGGGTCTCCAGACCCCCATGCAGAGAATTTTACCTCATTTATCCCGTTGCTTTCAAGTGTCCTGCCTATCGCCAAGATATCTTTTGTGAAGTCCCCTGTTAACTCAACGCCTGTAGTTTCGGTCTCTGAGCTTTCCTGTGAACCAATGCACCCACTGGCGATTACTCCAACAAGCACAACTATTGCCAGTAATATACCTACTTTTGCCTTCATAACCACCACCTGAAAAAAACTTTGGGATTTTAAGATGCCAAAATCGGCATAGGCTTATTGTAATCTTGCAGGGCTATCAACGACATTTTGGAAGGGAACTTTTATAACTTTTATGTAACATTAACTCGTTTTGGCGTATGCATCACCGAAAGTGTTATATATGATTCATAAAAGATTATATACCAAAAAGTATTTAACACATGTAAAATAATAGTACTGGGGTGGGAGTATGGTTCGTGTTGTGATACTAGGTCAGGGATACGTAGGGAGCATTTTTGCTCTTGGAGTCGAGAGGATAAAAACAGGGGAGCTTGGCTACTATGGAATTCCTCTCCAGAACGAGCTCCCAATAAAAGTTGAGGACATAGAAATCGTTGGAAGCTACGATGTTGATAAAAACAAAATAGGAAAGTCTCTATATGAGGTAGTGAAGAGCTACTGGGATGATAAAATCCCGGAGACCCTCAAGAGCGTAATTGTAAGAAAAGGAATTCATCTTAAAAGCCTGAGAAACCTACCTATAGAGGCCGAAGGGCTTGAAGACAGCATGACACTCAAAGAAGCCGTTGAAAAGCTTGTTGAAGAATGGAAAGAACTTGATGTTGATGTGATAGTAAACGTTTGTACCACAGAGGCTTTTGTTCCGTTTGGAAATAAAGAGGAGCTTGTAAAGGCTATTGAAAACGACGAGAGGGAAAGATTAACTGCGACTCAAGTTTATGCTTATGCTGCCGCTCTGTATGCAAAGGAAAGAGGGGGAGCGGCTTTTGTAAACGCTATCCCTACTCTCATAGCAAACGACCCTGCGTTTGTGGAGCTTGCTAAAGAGAACAACCTGGTGGTTTTTGGTGACGACGGAGCTACAGGAGCAACTCCATTAACAGCTGACATCCTGTCTCATCTAGCTCAAAGAAACAGATACGTGAGGGATATAGCTCAGTTCAATATCGGTGGTAACACAGATTTCTTGGCTTTAACAGATAAAGAGAGAAACAAGAGCAAGGAGTTCACTAAGTCAAGTGTAGTTAAAGACCTCCTCGGCTATGAGGCGCCCCACTACATCAAACCAACGGGGTTCCTTGAGCCGCTTGGAGACAAAAAGTTCATTGCTATGCACATTGAGTACGTCAGCTTCAATGGAGCAGTGGATGAGCTTGTGATAACTGGAAGAATTAACGATAGCCCAGCTTTGGCAGGATTGCTGGTTGATTTAGTGAGATTGGGCAAAATAGCAATAGAGAAGAAGGAGTTCGGAACCGTCTATGAGGTCAACGCTTTCTACATGAAGAACCCCGGACCACAAGAGAAAGGCAACATCCCAAGGATAATAGCCCATGAAAAGATGAGAATGTGGGCGGGGCTAAAGCCAAAGTGGCTCTAGCTCTTTAGCTTTTCTTTTAATATCCTCTTTGCAACTTCAAGCACTTCCTCTGGAGTTTTCTTAAAGCCTCCACCTCTTGCTAGGATTTCACTTCCGCCTCCACCGCCACCAACTTCTCTGAGCACCTCTTTGAGGAGTTCATTCATGGAGATGCCTTTCGTGTCTTTGTTCTTTGCAAAAATCGCGTAATTTTTCCCAACTGCCAAGACCATCGTGTTGGGGTTTTTATCCACAAGGTGCACAATAAACGCTTGTGCGTCTTTCATGTCCATTGACTCAATGTAAGAGATTACTTTTATTCCGTCAATCTCATCAGCATTGGAAAGCAGTGCCTTGCCTTTCCACTCCCAAAGCTCTCTCCTCAGTTCAACTTTTTCTTTTTCAGCGTTTTCGAGCTCTTGTTTTAGCTCTTCAATTCTATCGGTTAGAGGCCTGTTCTTATTAGGCATCTTATCTAGGCTTTCCCAGTAATCCTGCAGGAGCCTGTCCAGATATATTAGCGCCCTATATCCACATGCAAATTCTATACGCCAGATGTTTTTGGTTTTTCTGTAGAAGTTAAGGACTTTTATGAAGCCAACCTCTCCAGTATTTTTTACGTGAGTTCCTCCACAGGGAATTAGATCAACGTCTCCTATTTTCACCACCCGGATTTTTCCCGATATATCCTCGGGTAGGGATTTTCTAAGAGCCGATCTTACCTCTTTGGGAAGCTTCTCATATTCTTCAATCTCTACTGGAATGTTTGCCCAAACGACTTCATTGGCCTCAAGCTCTGCAGCAAGGATGTGTTCCCAAGTTAATTCCTCATCAAAATTGATCTCAATCTTGTTGTATTCCGGGAATATCTGGAATCCAGTAGTATCGCTGTTGTACATCCTCTTCAAGATTGCAGAAAGAATGTGCTGACCGGTATGCTGTCTCATGTTTTCATATCTCCATTCCCAGTCAAGCTCAAGCTTTACTTCCTCTCCTTTCTCTGGGATCCTCCCTTTGAGCGTCCCTTCATGCCAGATTTCATTTTTTCCCTCAACCTTTTCAACTTCAATTCTAAAGCCGTTTCCTTTTATCACACCTCTGTCACTGGGTTGTCCGCCGCCTTCAGGATAAAATATCGTCCTATCAAGCAGCACTCTGGCTTTATTCTCTTTAACCTCAATGTCCATTATCTTTGCAGAAGCTTCCCTTAGATAGGGGTCGGTATAGAACAACTTGAGCGTCACATTTCTCACCAGAGAAGAATCTCAATAAAAAGATAAAAAGCTAACTAAGGTTGAGCTTTGGCTTCGAGGATTGCCTTAACTCTCTTCAACCTGAAGAAGTTTTCCCTCTCCATCTCATCAAGATGCTGGCTTATGTATTTCACAGTTTCTTTCATTCTTGGGATGATGATATATTCTAAGGCGTTGACCCTTCTTTTTGTCTTTTCAATCTCTCTGGCAAGCCTCTTTAGCGTTTCTTCAACTTCTGCCAGCCTTATCGCCAGCTCAAGAACCTCTTCAAATTTTTCCGATGCGACATCAACTTTGGAGGAACTTGAAACAAACGCATAACCTCTCTCGCTGGGATCTCTCTTAAACCCCTCCGCCTCAATTAGGGGCACGGGTACTCCCATAATGTTCCTTCTTTTAATATCTATTTCTTTATTTGGTCTTACGCTAAGGGCTATCTCGCTGAGTCTGACAATTCCCATGTCTATCTCAGCCAATCTAAGCTGCTCAAACGCTTCTGCTATTTTCTGGTTGAGCTCTCTTCTCAGTGCTAGGGCTTCATCGTATATGGTGAAGAATTCCATAATAAGGGCATCCTGCTTTTCCTTGAGAATTTTATGTCCTTTTTCAGCCAGCTTTATTCTTCTCTTTAGTCTCAAAAGCTCCATTCTGGTTGGCTTGACCTTTAGTATCTTTGCCATTCAGCTCACCTCAAAATAAAGAAGTTAAGAGGAGTGCCTGTATTTTGGATGGTACTTCTCTATGTACTTCCTCTCTACTCTCTTGAGCTCTGACTCTGGCAGTATTGACAGGAGATCCCATCCAAGGTCTAGGGTTTCAAAGATTCCTCTGTCTTCATCGTATCCCTGGGCGACGAACTCTCTCTCGAACCTGTCTGCGAATTGAAGGTACTTTCTATCGGTCTCGCTCAGAGCTTCTTCACCCACAACCGCTACAAGGTCTCTAAGGCTTCTACCTTCCGCATAAGCCGCATAGAGCTGCTGGCTTAGCTGGGAGTGGTCTTCTCTTGTTCTTCCTTTTCCGATACCGTCCTTCATCAATCTGCTAAGGCTTGGAAGGACGTCAATTGGTGGGTAAATACCTTTTCTATGAAGGTCTCTGCTCAAAACTATCTGTCCCTCGGTGATATATCCCGTAAGGTCCGGAATTGGGTGGGTAATGTCATCGTCAGGCATCGTGAGTATTGGCATCTGGGTTATGCTTCCCTTTCTTCCCCTGACTCTACCGGCTCTCTCATAAATAGTTGCAAGGTCAGTGTACATGTAACCCGGATAACCTCTTCTTCCGGGGACTTCCTCTCTTGCCGCTGAAATTTCACGCAGGGCTTCTGCATAGTTGGTCATATCCGTTAAGATAACCAGAACCTGCATGTCATAGTCAAAAGCTAGATATTCAGCAACGGTAAGGGCCATTCTCGGGGTGATGATACGCTCAATTGCTGGATCATCTGCGAGGTTAAGGAAGAGGACTGCTCTCTCAATTGCTCCAGTCTCTTCAAAGCTCTTTTTGAAGAAGTTTGCCTCTTCATAGGTGATACCCATTGCTGCAAATACCACAGCGAACTGCTCTTCCTCACCCAAGACCTTCGCCTGTCTTGCAATCTGGGCGGCGAGCATGTTGTGGGGCAAACCGCTACCGCTGAATATGGGAAGCTTTTGACCCCTAACCAGAGTGTTCATTCCATCTATTGCAGAGATACCGGTTTGAATGAAGTCCCTTGGATAAGCTCTTGCTACAGGGTTCAACGGGGCTCCGTGGACATCTCTTCTATCCTCTGGGATTATCTCTGGGCCACCGTCTATTGGCTCACCAATACCGTTGAATATTCTTCCAAGCATGTCCATTGACACTGGAACCTTGAGAGTCTCTCCTGTGAATCTAACCCTTGTTGTTTTGACATCGAGGTCTCTTGTTCCCTCGAAAACCTGGACGATTGCCAAGTCTTCTCTCGCTTCCAAGACTTGTCCTTTTCTTTTCTCTCCGCCTTCGACTTCTATTTCTACAACTTCACCATAGGCTACCCCTTTAACGCCCTGAACTATCATCAAAGGACCGTAAATCTTGCTTATTGTGGAGTATTCCATCCCGGGCATCTTTATCACTCCCCGTATTTCTTAAAGAGCTCCTCAAATTGTTCTTCTGTCTTCTTCATTAGTGAAGCTATTTCTTCAACGTCTGGGATGTACTTCATTCTTCCTATCTCCTCTCTAACAGGGAGCTTTGCGATTTCCTCCACTGGAATTCCGGCGTCTATGGCTCTCATGGTATGGTGGTAGAAGTTGAGTATGACTCTCATCATTGTTATTTGCTTCTTTGGAGAGCAGTATGTATCAACCTCGTGGAAAGCATCCTGCTGGAGGTAATCCTCTCTAATCATTCTTGCCACAAGGAGGATAGCCCTTTCTCTCTCTGGCAGTGCATCTGGACCAACTATTCTAACTATTTCCTCAAGCTCCGATTCCTTCTGCAGGAGAGCCATTGCTTCGTCTCTCATCGCTTTCCATTCTGGATCGACGTTCTTATGCCACCAGTCTTTTATGGAGTCCACATAGAGGGAATAGCTCGTAAGCCAGTTAATTGCCGGGAAGTGCCTCCTTCTTGCCAGATCAGCATCAAGCGCCCAGAATACCTTAACCACTCTAAGGGTGTTCTGTACGACAGGATCGCTCAGGTCACCACCCGGCGGTGAAACGGCTCCGATAACACTAACGCTTCCAATTCTGTCGTCACTTCCCAATGTCTTTACTCTTCCAGCCCTTTCGTAAAATTCAGCTATCTTCGAAGCGAGATAAGCTGGGTAACCCTCTTCACCGGGCATTTCCTCAAGTCTTCCCGAGATTTCTCTCAAAGCCTCAGCCCATCTTGATGTTGAATCTGCCATTAAAGCCACGTTATAACCCATGTCTCTGAAGTACTCGGCTATTGTGATTCCCGTATAGATGGAGGCTTCTCTCGCGGCAACTGGCATGTTGGATGTGTTTGCTATGAGAACGGTTCTCTCCATCAGCGGCTTGCCTGTCCTTGGGTCTTTGAGCTTGGGGAACTCTTCAAGAACATCCGTCATCTCATTTCCTCTCTCACCGCAACCAATGTATACTACAACTTCAGCGTCACTCCACTTGGCCAACTGGTGCTGTGTTACTGTATTGTGAAGCAATGTTGGCATATTACCTCCAACGAAATTGTGGGTTTCAGTTGTTATATCATACACTTCTTGAGGCTCGGGAATGTATTTAACTTCAACTATTTCATCAAAAAGAATGTGCTTGAGGTGATTTTCGGCTACCTCTTCAAGACCTACAAGCTTGGCAAACTTCCTGAAAGTCTCGTACGTCATGTTTTCCCCGTTTAAGTAGTTGTGAATCTCAATTCCCTCCCCCTTTAGTTCACTATACGGTCTCCCTAATGCTTTGTATATACTTTCAACTTCAACTGGAACTATGTCAATGTTCGTGTACCCTCTTGTTTCCCTTTTAATTCCCAACTTTTCGAGGTTAGTCTTTCCGCTTATGGCAATTCTGTAGTACTCCTTACCTTTTATCTGCTTTTTCCTGAACGTTGCATATATTCCAAGCTTTGCGAGCAGATAGCTCAGTCCGTAAGCTCCTTCTTCAGATGCTGTTGTTATTTCAATTTCGCCTTTTCCTTCGTGATAGTAACCGTCACAGACAATGTATGCGTTTATGAACGCCTTAACTACGCTAGGCGGTGAAAGTAGAAGCTCTCTAGGAGCTTTCCAGTTTCTAGCCTTCTTACTTTCTGGGACTCCCAGCTTTCTGAAAAAGTCAACTAAAGGCTTGCTGTGGATTAACAATGCTTTGACCGTCCTTTCCTGAACTATCTTACCCTTAATTCCAAAGAGCTTTGTGGAAAGGAAGTTTGCTCTCTTAAGCAGAGATTCGTCATTGTTGTAAATCGCAACAGTCCTTGGCTTCAACGTGCCATCGGCCATCAGATATCCAAGGAACTCTGCAAGATCCTCATCAAGAACCTCCGGAACTTTAATTTTTCTGCTCTTTCTGAAGTCTGGAGATGTTGTGAGTTTAACGTACTCACCGCCGTCTATTTTCTTCACGACAGCTATTTTGTCACCTGGCTTTATACGCATGGCCATTACTTCCTCAAGGGCAAGGCCATCTTTCGTTACTCTGCCCGTAAACAGCTTGTGAATTGGGGTAACCTTTATCTTCCTTCCTGTTCTCGTTCTGATCTCAATCATTCCAGAGGAGATTCCCTTGTAGATGTGGGTAGCTTTAATCTCCACTATCTTACCGTTTCTGTAGCCATAGACAGTTACTGGCGTCTCGAGTTCAGTCCATTCTTCATTTCCTTCAACAGTTTTTCTTCCCTTTCCGTCGAGCTTTTCATAGAGTTCCTTTATTTTGACTAAGCCAAACTCCTTAGTAAGCACTAAAGTATCCCCATCCACACATTTTCCACTTCCAAATGGTCCCGGAATTGCAGCGGTTCCTCCTTTTGCCTGTGGGAAGAAAGTATCGATGGTTCTCTGACCGGTAATCAACGGAATCTCCGGCGGAAGCTTCTCTTTGTATGGTCTTTTAACTCTGACGGGCCATCTTTGGTACATCTTAAGCTCCTTTATCTCTCCATCCGGAGTTTTAACCTTTGCAATAACTTCTTCTATCGTGTATTCTCCTTCTTCAGCAATCTCTACAATCTCACCCTCAATTCCGGGTGGAACCATTATTTTGTGCTCTATAATGCTCGTTTCGGGGACAACACCAATTATGTCTCCGCTGACGACTTTATCGCCTACCTTTACCTTTGGTGTGAAGTGCCACTTTTTGTCCCTCGGCAATGCTGGAGCTGTAATTCCTCTTCCAATAAAGTCTCCGCTTTTCTCTCTCAAGATTTCGAGAGGTCTCTGTATTCCATCATAGATTGAAGTTAACAACCCTGGACCAAGCTCAACGCTCAAAGAGGCTCCAGTTCCGACAACGGGTTCGCCGGGCTTAACACCTGCAGTTTCCTCATAAACCTGAATAACAGCCTTGTCTCCTTCCAGTCTAATTATCTCTCCAATAAGCCCAAGTTCCCCAACTCTAACGACCTCATACATTCTCGAGCCTCTCATTTCATCAGCTACGACCAGTGGTCCGGTAACTCTAATTATCCTTCCCATGTTTTTCACCTCTTTATCTCTACACCTATGGCTTTTCTAACGATTTCCCTCAATTGTTCCTCACCATAGAGTGACCCATACTTATCAGGAATTTGAAGGATTATCGGGAACGTCACATCAGGAATTTCGATTTTTTGAGCTAGCCGTTCAGTTATCAGAATTACACCAATATCTTCCCTTTCTACGAGCTCTTTTAACTTGTTTTTTGCTCTTTCTAACTCCTGAATAGTTTCTTCAAACGAATACGCCTCGTGAACTCCTGCAAGCCTAAAGCCAAGTGTGGTATCCTTATCTCCAAGAACCACTATTTTCATGGCAGCTCACCTACTACTCTCTTTATGATTTCTGGCTTTGCCCCGTCCTCTATTAGCTTTGTTACGGCTTTGAGCTTCCGTATTTCGCTTTCTTTTTGGAGGATGTAGTTCAATGGCACTGCAATGCTTAGAGGATAGAACCTCGTCAGCTCCGCCATTCTTTGAAGTATGTACCTATCAAATGCCTTTTCAAATGCCGAAATATCCTCCAGTATCTCTTCTCTGTGCTCCCTTATTATCCCCGAGTACTCTGTGGAGTCTAACTCTGCCAGAACCATCTCGACATCTTCCATGTTTGCAAGAGCTTCGAGAGTCTTTCTCTTGACCTTACCACCGGGTATCAGAGAATCTCTAAGCTTATCTGCCCCTAGCCCATGAGCTTTTCCCCTAAGTATCGTGCTTAGGTTTATCTTGTCGATTTTTAGCTTCACAAACTCCTGCAAAATTTTCTTTTCCTCATCTTTTCTTGTGGCTGCATATTTGGAGAGCTTCAGATAGTGGTTTTTGTAAAGTTCTGTTTCAAACTCCTCTGGTGTTATCTCCTTCAATAGAAGCTTTTGATAGGGTTCCTCATACTCTGTGCCTTCCAGTATAACGAGTATTTCTTCGAGGCTCTTTGCGTCGGCAATGGCCTTCACTTTTTCAACCATTGTGCCAATTTCGCTTATGTAATCCCTAGCTACTTCTCCCCTTAGCTTTGCTTTAACAGAAGAAGTTATGTTCCTAACGTCCCATTCTTCAAGCAGAAGCTTAAAGAACTCTCTGCTTCTCTTAGGGAGAATCCTATAGAAGAGCTCATATGTATCAGCAAGAGCCCTGTCAAGAGCCCTGTCTATGCTTTCGGAGTTCAAAACCGGAAGAGAGGTTAAGTATGGTTTGTAATCGCTGTCCTCAAGGTTCATGATAAAGTTGTTTAGAGTTTTTGATTCCGCTAACTCGTTGAACTTCTGCTCTGTGAAAAGCCTCGCCTCCATTGCTCTGATTCTGGCGTTTGGGTATGAATATGGAGTGTACTTCCACAAAATTTGTCCTGTTTTGTAGGCTACCCATGTAAATATGACCGCCAGACTGGTGTCAAGAATTGCTGTTATGGTGCTTACTTCCACTTTCCTCACCCAAACAGGGTTTTTGCTATTCTAGAGCGGAGATCACTTTGGAATCTCTCCATCCTTGCTTCAAACGTGTTATCTATTCTTATGCTTCCGTCGGAGTTGTATATTACTACTCCCCCTATGGTCTCTATCGGTGTTCCTATGCCTATTTCAATGTCCTTTCCGAGCCTCTCTTTTGCCTCCTTCTTAATGTCGTCCAAGTGTTTTTCCAGCAAAGCGAGAGTTTCTTTGTTTGAAGCAACGACAACTTTTTCTTCTCCAAGTTCTCTGATTCCCTGGATTATCAAATCTTTGAGAACTTCAAGGTACTCCCCTTCTGGTATTGAAGTTAATCTGTCTTTTAGTGCCTTTAAAACCTCATTAATGAGCTCTTCCTGAAGTGCAAGCTTCTTCCTTCTAACTTCAAGCTTGGCATTGGCGATTATTCTCTGCTTCTCAAGCTCTGCCTGTGTTTGAGCTTTTCTAAGTATCCATTCGGCTTTGGCCTTTGCTCTTTTTTCGGCCTCTTTTCTAAGCTCTTCTGCAGTCTTTTCTGCTTCTTCTAAGATGTACTTTATTTTCAGCTCTGCCTCCCTGTTGATCTCTTCGATAATTAGCTTTGCTCCTTCCATTGAGGATTCCTCCTGGTAATAATAGGGAGAAGGCTCAGAAGCCAACTCCCGTAATTATAAGGATCAAAGCCCCAACGAGACCAAAGATTGCCATTGTCTCGGCCATAGCGGCAAATATAATCGCTTGGGTAAAGGTCTTGGGGTTCTTTGAAACTGCTCCAATTCCGGCTGAAGCTATTATACCCTGGGGAATTGCTGAGAGGCCGGTTAGTCCAACGGTTAAACCTGCTCCCAAAAGAATGGCTGCTTTAATGATGTTTTCTGTGGTAGTTTCGGCGAACTTAAATCCTCCTCCAAGTATACCTGACACGAGAGCAATTAGGAACAGGGTTATTAACCCATAGATACTCTGAGTCATTGGGAGACCTTGTAACACAAGCGCGTTTCTAAAGTTCTTTTCATCCTCTGCAACTGCTCCTGCTGCTGCAGCTCCAGCAATTCCAACACCAAATGAAGAGGCTGCTCCAGCTATACCTGCCGCAAGTGCGGCACCCAATGCAACGTAAACTATTGGCTCCATTTTCCTTACACCTCCTAAATCTCTAATTCAAGCTCAGATACTTCTCTTTTAGCTTTAAAGGGTTCAAACCTCTTACCATCTCCTGAATAAAATGTTCCAAAAAATTCAACATAATGCAAACGTAAAGCGTGAACAAACGCTCCAAGAGCGTTTATTGCAGTTGAAAAGATGTGTCCCCCGACAAACACTACAAGACCGATCACTATGCCCAAAGGCACCGGACCTATTTTAATACCCCATATCATTGCCACTATTATGTTTATTACCATCGCTATTCCTGCCGTTGCCAATGCTAATGCCATTAGCCTAGCGTAGCTCAGCCAGTTACCGATGAAGCCAAAGAAGTCTGAGATTGTCATCAATAGTCTCATAAGGACTGGAAGGTCACTCTTGAACTCTGAGATTACGAAGAGAGCAACACCCGGCACTAAAAAGACCTCTCCCAGTAGGGTACTCGTGAATCCTGCCATTGAAAGCGCAAGGAATACCACCCCCAAAATTATGAGCATCCATGGAAGCTGCTCTAACACTGCGCTAACGGTTTCTTTGTTCTTTACTTTAACTATGAATCCCAATGTATAACCGATAAAGAGGTGAAGCAGTCCAATTGCCAATGCCAGTCCCAGGACAATCAATGCTTCCCTCATTGGATCCAACATTGCTGGCACGTTGATTCCTGCTCTCTGGAAAGCATCTCCAAAGTAGCTGCCAAAGAGGACTCCCAGCACCATAGTGAAGAGAGCACTCCAGAGAAGAATATTGGAGAACCTGTAAACACCGTCGTTGAGCTTTTTGTGTCCCATTATAAGCAGCGCAGCGACTATTGCTATTATTAGCCCATACATAAAGTCCGTCAACATGAAGCCAAAGAAAAACGAATACGTGAAAGCCAGTATTGGTGTTGGATCAAGTTCATTGTATTTTGGAACACCGAACATTTCGGTCAGCATTTCGAAGGGCTCAATGAATTTAGGATTCTTCAGTTTTACAGGTATTTCATCGAGCTCCTCTGGTGTTGGTGGCCTTATATTTACGTAGATTTTGCCGTGAGATATTTTGTTAAGGCCTTCAACGATTTTAGGAACATATTTTTTCGGCAGCCACCCAGTAAGAGCAAAAGTCATGTTTGTTCTTACTAAATTGCTTAACATGTTTGCTTTGTCCCTTTCATTCTCCATGAGTTCTTGGTAGAAGACCAACTCATCGTGATACTTTTCAGCGAGAGATTTTGCCTCTTTTTCTGCTGCTTCCAGTTCCTTATTGAGCCGTGCGATTTCTTCTTGAAGCTCTGCTATAGCCTCTTTTGGCTTTCCTCTTACTTCAGGGACTTCAATTCTTTCAAATGAGTACTTCGCAAGAATTGGATTGGCTTTGTCGTAGTCTCTATTCAACAGGGCAACTACAACAAAAACTTTTCCCTTTAAATCTCTCGAAACATAAGCTATTCTGTTATCGAGAGCTTTTTTTAGTTCTTCAATTAGAGGCAAAAACTTGTCTTTTTCAACAAACCCCACAACTATTTCAACGCTTTTCGTAGGTTTGAGGTATTCTATCTCAATGTCCAATGCTGAGAGCAATTCTAAGGTTTCTATTTCCGTTTTTAGCCTTTCTATTTCAGTATTTAAAGAAGATATCTTGCTCTCAATGTTTTTTATTTCCGGCTCGGCATTTTCGAGAAAGCTCTCGATTTCCTTTATCAGGTTCTCGATTCCTCTGTATTTGTATTTTCTCTTTGGTTTTAATTCTGGAAAAATGAATCCTTTAATGCCGCCTTGTTCCTGTTTTTTATATAATTTCAAAAACTCTATAAGGCGGGAAAGACTAATGGTATATGACGCAGCCTTCCTATAGAACTCATTTGGAGCGTCTTTCTGGGCAACATCTACATCAATTTCCCGAATCTCTAGGACGCCTTGCTCATGGAGATAAGTCAAGATAGAATCCTTATATCTGTTTAGACTCAACACTTCTATCTTGACCATCTCTTCTGGCTTGAACATTTTTCATCTCCCTCTAATGAGCTTTATTGCTTCTTCAATTGCCTGTTCGAAGTTTTGTGTTGCCTTAATCCTTATCTCCTCAAGCTCTTTTTCGCCCTCTTCAGAAATCTTTTTTGCTTCCTGCTCACCTTCCAATCTTTTTGCTTCGATAAGAGAATTCGCCTGCTCTTGGGCTTCTTTTAGTATTTCTTCCTCAATTTTTTTGGCTTCTTCTTTTGCACGGTTTATTATCATCTTTGCTTCTTCTTTTGCTTTTTCAATCCTCTCTTCGGCTTTTTTTTCAGCATCCACAATTTCTTTAATGATTGTCTCCATGAGAAGCCCTCCAATGAATTTAATGAAAGTAACCAGTACAAAGGAGTGTTAAGTGGATACTTTAAATAATTTATGCTCAAAGGTGCACAAAATAGAACAGAAAAGGTGAAAATTTTTGTATAAATGATAAAACAATAAAAAGGATTCATAGATTAGTTTTGAACATACTTCAAGTCTGGTCTTTACTGTTTTTCTTCTGTTCAAAGATCTTTTTGATTTCGTTTAGGACTGAGTTTTTAGCAAAAACAACCACTTCGCCCTTTTTAGGCAGTTTCGTATCTCCTGAGGGGATTATTAGGTTGCCCTTTTCGTCATATATTGCCACTATAAGGGAGTCCTTTGGTAAGTTCAAGTCTTTCACTGCTTTTTCTGAAATTTCGCTGTCGTCCTCCAAATAGAACTTAACGAGCTCTGCCCCTTCTCTGGGGAATAAAACCCTATCGAACCCTGGAGTTGTCAGACTCCTAAATATGTAGTTAGCTGCTATTTCTTCGGGGCTTATAACTACATCAAAGTACTTTTTCAGGTCCTCAACTTTCTCGAAGATTTCCTTATTTTTTGGTTTGCTTATCCTGAGGACGGTCTTTATTTCGGGATTTAGGTGCTTTGCAAGAATGCAGGCTAATATGTTTGCGTCATCTCTTCCAGTTAATGCTGCAAAAGCGTCTGCTTGCTTCACGTTAGCCTCTTCTAAGGTCTTGTGGTCTGTTGCATCTCCTTCGATTACCAGGCCGTTAACAAGGAAGGAGAGCTCTTTGGCTCTCTCCTTGTCTATGTCAATTATTGTGACGTCGTGCCCTTCGTTTTCCAGCATTTTAGCTACGAGGTATCCAACCCTCCCGGCACCCATTATTACAATGAACATTTGTCTCACCTCTCTTCATTGAGGAGAGCCTTGGCTATCTCGGCGTAGGCTGGTCTTGTTATTAGTATCCCAATGAGTACTCCAAGTATCGTGGTGAATGCGAAGCCTCTCAAGCCTCCTACGAAAAACTTGAATAAAAAGCTCATTGCAACTATTGTGGTTGTTGCTGATGCCCAGATAACAAAGAACGCCCTGCCCATCCTCTTCAGTACTCCGCTCCTCTTTGTGATTTTCTCTTTCTTTCTTCCGCCCAAAAGCTCGTCTGTTATGACTATTTGCTGATCAACTCCAGTACCTATAGCCGCTATTATACCAGCTATACTTGGCAAATCGAGATTCCATCTTATCAGTGCAGCAACTCCCAAAATTGCAATAACTTCACTTAAACTTGTAAGCACTACTGGAATAGCTATTCTTGCCTTTCTGTAATGGAGGTAGACTATTAATCCAACTACCAGCAAAGCCACTATTCCAGCTTGTACTACTTGTTTTCTAAACTGTTCTCCCAAGGTGGGAGGAATGTAGTTAACTCCTTCTACAAAAACTTTTACTGGAAGTGATCCACTCCTTAACACCACTGAAACGACCTGAGCCTGTCCCATTGCTGCAATGTCTTCTTTAGATCCCCCAATTGAAATTGCCAATTCAGTATGGGGTTCTCCGGTGGTGAGTCCTTCTTGAAGTCTATATGGCCCATAAAGACCTAATATTCTCCTAATAAATTCATCTGCAGCCTCTCCAGCCCTTGGTTCTCTCTTTTCAACTTTTATTCCCAAGTTCTTCAAGGTTGATTCTAGCTCTCCATTAACGTCAACAAGGATAATTTTCTCTTTTCCCTGGACAAGCTGGGCTATTTCCTCAACACTTTGGTTTTCGTAAGGAATCACATCGATGTTGAATGCTTCTTTAAGTCTCTGTGGCAGAGGTTTGGCATCAGGTACAAATTTAAATTCATTTGAGTTCATTAGAGTATATATCTCCGGGGAAACTATCAAGGTTGAATTTACGGGTGGGTCAAGAAAGATATCTACTGGGTATCCCACTTTCCCCAGTGCCAGCTGGGCAAATTTTTCTGCGGCTTCTTTGGATATTGAAAACGGAACAATCCAAGCTCCCTCCCTGGGCTCGTAGCTTACCTGGTCAACCCTCTTTATGTCAGCCCCAGTTGCAAATATAACACCATCGAATTCAGCGTAGAAAACACCCTGACGGTTTATGGTGTCTATAATGCTGCTTGCTTCCTCTTCTGTGACGTTGGCAACTCTTATTTTAATTATCTGATCTCCCCATGGCTCTAACGTGATGTCTTTAACTCCAAGAGTGTTCAATCTATTCTCAAGTGAAATCCTAACCTCTTCCATAGTTGCCTCATCGACAGGTTTTTCGAGCTGCACAGTTATCTCAACGCCTCCGCTTATATCCAAACCGTAAGTTATCCCCTGAGCAATTATTGTTAAGATCGACCCCACAATAACGAGGATGAGTAAGAGAACCCTGCCGTTCAAAAGGAGCTTCTTTAGATTCATTTTTTCTCACCCCTTTGTATGTACCATCTTAGCACTCCAGCATTGAGGATCCATGTGTTCATAAAGTCAGCAAGCAATCCAAAAATCAATACAGCTGCTATCATGTCGATAACTTCCGCTTGTGAAATTAACCACAGTGACGCTAAAGCCCCCAGTGTTGTGGTGCTCATTGTGAAGCCTGTAGAGACTGCTGAAAAGTAAGCCTCTTCAACGGTGTCTTCTTTCCTCCTCAGGAGCTTGGTAGTAAGGAGTATGTTGCTGTCTACGGAATAGCCTATAAGCATTAGAAGGGCAGCTATTGTAGCCTGGGTTAGTTCCAAACCAAAGATGCTCATCAAGGCGAGTGCTATCACCATGTCTGAAAGAGCCGAGAAGATTACACTCAAAGATGGTACCGGAACCCTAAAGAACAGGAACACAACGATGGCCATTCCGAGAAATGCCAGAGAAATAGCTTTTAGACTCTGCTCTTGGGCAGTTTTTGATAAACTGGGCCCAAATTGAGTTTGTGAAATTGCTGCATCGGGATATTTTGATTTTATGAGTTCAACTATTCTCTGCACATCTACATCGGCAGGTGCTCGTATTTCTACTTTTGTGTCTCCTGTAATGCTCCTAATTTCTCTCACTGTGACTTCGAAATTTTCTGCCTTTAGTATGTTCTCAACATCTTTTGCGTTAGCGTTTCCTCCATGAATAGTTATAACCACTCCTCCCTCAAGATCTGTTCCGAGTTTCGGAAAATGAACCGCCAATATTAAAAGCGCTGCAAGAAAAACAATTAGCGGATATGTTATCATTTTCTTAGGATTTGCAGTTGCGAGCCGTTTAAGGGTATCTTCGAGCATTTTGTTCACCCCTACAGAATTTTAGTGCACAGTATCGTCTTTTTAGATACTCCACCGTAGCATTTAAAAATCTATTCAATGGCCCGTTCTGCCTACCCGTAAAGTGTGTGTAGGGTGTTAATTTCGTAACGGGTAGGCTTCCAGCCTCCCGTCTTCATTGGCTGGCTTTCGGGGGGAACGGGAACTCCCCACATCTTCAAGGCTTTCAGCAGTCTCCATTCGGGCTTAAAACCCCACATATCGGAGACTGCCACACCATCAAAAAATATGACTCAAAACCATTTAAGCTTTACGGAACCAAAAATATTCAAATGTTCCGGTAGTTATCGTTTAAAGAACAGCCCATAAATAGAACAAGTTTTAAAACCTAAGGTGGACAACTAAAGTAGGTGATGCTCATGGATACCATTGGATATCATTACGTTGTTGAAGCTTCAGGATGCGATCCGGAAGTCCTAAAAGACCCAAACAAAATAAGGGAGATCTTCTTGGAGGCAGCAAAAGTGGGAAACATGGAAGTCAAGGCAAGCTACTTTTTCAGGTTCTCGCCGACAGGAGTCAGCGGAGTTGTTATTGTTGCTGAGAGCCACATATCCGTCCATACATGGCCGGAAGAAGGATACGCAGCGTTAGATGTCTATACATGCGGCGAAAAGGCGGATCCAGAGAAAGCAGTAGATTATATCCTCGAAAAATTCGGAGCTCAATACGCCCACGTTTCAGAAGTAAAGAGAGGAATCAAAGAGGAGGAAGGCACATTCACACACATGATCCTAACATGGGAAGAAAAACTAGATAGAAGAAACGAGGGATAATCACTCCAGCAACTTTTCAAGCTCCATCTTTATTTTCTCTATCTTGTCTTTGATATTCTCGAACTTGATCTTGTAGGTCTCAAGCTCTTCGAGTCTCTGTTTAAGTTCATTGTTCTCTTTTAAAAGCTCGTTGACTTTTCTCTCGAGTTCCTCTTTCTCTTTTCTCCACTCCTCTGCAAGGCCCTCGAACTCTTCAACTTTCTTTTCGAGCTCCAGCTTTTCATGTGTGATTTCGTCGAGCAGTTTCTCTAGTCTGTTAACTTCTTCTTCCTTTGCTTTGAGCTTTTCTTCCAGTTCTTTGACTTTTGCCTCTTCAACTTTCCTGCTCTGTAGCTCCATAATTTTTACTTTAGCTTCTGCAAGCTCTTTTTCAAGTTCCTTCTTTTCTTTCCTGACTCTTTCGAGTTCTGCTTTTGTTTCTTCGAGCTCTCTCTTGAGCTTCTCTATCTCTTCTCTAGCCTTCTCCAGGTTTTCAAGCTCCACTGTCTGTTTCATCTTTTCGAGCTCTTCCTTAACCTTCTCGTATTCCATCTTGAGCTTTTCATACTCCTGCATGAGCTTCTCATATTCCTCCTTGGCAATTACCTCTTTGAGTCCTCCTTTTTCTATCATCTCTATGGTCTTGATAAGCTCATCGAGCTTCCCTTGCTTTATCAGCTCGTAGGTTTCTCTAACCAGTTGCCCAGCCTTGCTTTCACCTTTGAGGTGCTTCCTTATAGTTTGCTCGGTTCTGCCGAGCTCCCTTGCAATCTCGCTTGTTGTCATTCCGGCTTTCTCTCTTGCAATTGCTCCCGCTGCAACGGCTAAGCTGTCAACCCATGTTAGCCTCTCTGCAGGATCTTTGATTAGCTCAATGACCTCGGGTCTAAAGAGCGTTGCAAAGAGGAGGATGCTCTCTAACTGGTGAATTTCCTGTCTTCCAACAGGGTTAAGTGGAATCTCAACTGTCATCGCCTATCACCCCCTTTAAATTTCTACAATTCCTCCTCTCTTCAGGACTTTGTTAGCATAAACCACTATTCCTTTGTCGGTTATCTCAAACGGGTGTCTTCTCATTGAATGGCTTGTACCACGCATCTTCCAGACTATAAGGGAACGTTTGAGCTCTCCATCGATCTCATCAAGGTCGAGTCTTATGATACCGTCAACTCCATGTTCTACTCCAGGCCCACCAAAACCCCTTTCGCCCACGCTTATCTGGCTCACAAAGATGCTTGTACATCCTGTTCCAGCCAGAACCCTCTTGAGCTGGAGGATTATGCTTCTCGCCATAGCCGGTTTGTTTATGTAAAGCGTCGTAACAGAATCAACAACAACCCTCTTAGCGTTGACTTCCTTTATAGCCTGCTTCAATACATCGATGAATTCTCTTATATCGGTTAAGTCGTGTACTATGTACTTCTCATACTCTTTTGACTTCCCTATTCCGGCAGTGAATGCGTCAACCATTGCAAACATTCCCTGCTCCTCGTAGGGTTTGACATCCCATCCAAACTGTGCCATGTTCTGCCTAACCTGAACCGGATGCTCTTCGAGGGCTACGTAAATCCCAGGCTCACCCATTTGTAAGCCATTCCATAAGAATTGCTGGCTGAAAATGGTTTTTCCTGTCCCAGGACCACCGCTAAGTAAAACTACGTTTCTCTCCGGAATTCCCCCATGAAGTATCTCATCCATCCCCGGAATGCCGGTTTTTACTCTCTTGACCATCCTCCCACCCCCTTCTATAAACTACTAGCTGATTTTAGACCTTTTGAGAGAACAGTAATTTTAGTTACCAATAGATATTATATTGCCGAAAATATTTAAAGTTTGCGCTGACCCTCCCCCTCTGAAGGTGGAGGCTTTCAAAAGGAAAGGTAAAGCGCGGAAGAAGGTTATTTGTGCCTCCTTAGGAACTCACCAACATCCGTTATGTTTTTAATGAACTTCTTTTCGCTCTTTGGGTTTATGAGACCCAATCCGAGAATTATGCCATCTTCATTCAGAATAACCAGCTTTTTGCTCCCCTGCCAGCTGTACTCTTTGACTCCCTCTCTGGGCACATCTTTGCCCGTTGTGAAAAGAAAAGCCGTTTTTGGCTTTAAAATGGCATAATTTTTCGTGATTTCTACAAAATAGAAGAACTCTATGTTTGGATAGAACTTCTCGACGAGATTTTCATCAACCTTTATCGTGCCAACAAACGTTCCAAATGCGTAGGGCTTTATCCTCAAATTTTCTATCTTTTTCCATACTTCTTCGTTTACCGCGTAGACGTCTCTAAACTTTCCCTCGACTATCCCAAAAAACTCGTGCTTCAATTCCCCGAATTTTTCAGATTCCTTCATTATCAAATCAAACTCCCAGGAGGAAGTCCTCCTATACTTGAGTTCCATTGTCTTCACCGTTTAAAAGAGTGTTAAAACTGTCCAAATCTGTTTTTTCAAACTCTTCTTTAAATCTCACACCAAGTTCTGCTATTCTCGCCCTAGTGATAATCTCTTCTCCTTCTCCTATTCCCGGACAGCTTTCATCATAATAGAGCCACAACTTCTGACCCTTGTACTCAAAGGGCTCCTCTTCTTCAACACCAAGGGGTTTGTGAGAGACCATGAAAGGATATATCTGACAGATGAGAGGATTATACTCGTGAATTTTACATTTTCCGGTCTCCGGGTCGTGGAAAACGCAGCCGAGATCCCATTCCCTGTAGGCTAAAACAAAGCGTATTTTTCCATCTTGCACAGTTAAAAGGATAAAGTCCTGCGGGTCGTGGCCGTGTTTCATTATCCCCTCTATGTCGCGCAAAGTTAGGTAGATAAATCGCCCTCTACAGCAATCGAGGCAGAATTTGCACTCAAATTTGACGTCACCTTTCAATGGTTTTGGTTTAAATCTCACTTTTAATCCCCTATAAAGAGCCTTCGTTGAACTTTTTAAATGTCTCGGAATAGAGATAAGTTGGGCATAACGACCATGTCTTGCCTCTATGTCACAAAATTTATAAAAACATAATTTGGACACAGTTCCGCATGGAAACATTTTAATACCTTTGCAGCAAATAGTCTAGTGATGAACTATTGTGAACAGAGGTGAGGAAAATGTGGGGCAAACTTGAGCACTACTTTGATGAGTATCCAGTCAGAAAACAAATAGCAAAGCTGCTGTTGAAATACGGCCTCAAAGTCTCGGACGACATGAAGATAAAATGCGGAAATATAGAAGTGCCATACACAAAGATAGCCAAGGCCCTCGATATAGACAGAAGAGTTGTCAAAGAAACAGTTGCCATGATATTGAAGGTCCCGGAGCTTAGAGAAATATACACCAACCTTGAGCCTACAGTCCACATGAAATACGTCGGAAGGCATGTTGGATATGGGGTCATAGAAATAGAGCCTGAGCCAAGGGCTATAGGAATACTGGCAAAAGTAGCGTCAAAAATTGCGGAGAAGGGAATAAACATTGTTCAGGTTGTTGCAGAAGACCCAGAGCTTTACCCGGAGGCAACTTTGACCATAATTACTGAGAAGCCTATTCCGGGAGACCTGATAAACGAACTATCAAAGCTTGAAGGTGTTAGGCGCATCTCAATTTATTGAGTTTTTCTCTAATTTTATAATTATTACCCTAGTTCCCACCACCTGTGAAGTTGTATAATCTGTCCAGATTCACGGCCA
>ERZ1673961.107-NODE-107-length-42651-cov-7.395131_pt1 | contig 42651 bp, 33 predicted proteins | sample MGYA00580189_ERZ1673961 | MGnify/ENA primary metagenome ERZ1673961 (study PRJEB41334, sample SAMN05608105) | rock metagenome | biome: terrestrial subsurface; feature: shale formation; material: shale | place: USA: Pennsylvania ... | reverse complement strand
GAGTGAGTTGAACCTGTACTGCGGCTTCCGAAGCATTACTCAAGGACACCGTAAAGGAAGCGATATCGCCTTCATCGACAATACCCGCATCTGAAATCGACACGCTTGGACGGTCATCGTCTGGATCCGGCTCAGGACCACTTCCATCATCGACGATGGTTGCCAGGCCAGTGTCGCTGCCCTGAACGACATCAATGCCAGTCACGGTCACGCTGAAATCTTCCGCGCCCTCGTAAACCTCATCTTGAGTTGACGCTACACGTACTTCAAACTCGGTCATGCCTGCTGGTACGGTCACCACGCCATCGACGGGCACAGTCACCCAGCCAGAGCCGGTATTGTATTCTAAGGTACCCAAATCGCCCGCTTCGGTTTCCCCTGGATTTAGAGTGAGTTGAACCTGTACTGCGGCTTCCGAAGCATTACTCAAGGACACCGTAAAGGAAGCGATATCGCCTTCATCGACAATACCCGCATCTGAAATCGACACGCTTGGACGGTCATCGTCTGGATCCGGCTCAGGACCACTGCCATCATCGACAATGGTCGCAAGCCCGGTATCGCTGCCCTGAACGACATCAATGCCAGTCACGGTCACACTGAAGTCTTCCGCGCCTTCATAAACCTCATCTTGAGTTGAAGCAACACGTACTTCAAACTCGGTCATGCCTGCTGGTACGGACACCACGCCATCGACAGGCACACTCACCCAGCCGGAGCCGGTGTTGTATTCTAAGGTACCCAAATCGCCCGCTTCGGTTTCCCCTGGATTTAGAGTGAGTTGAACCTGTACTGCGGCTTCCGAAGCATTACTCAAGGACACCGTAAAGGAAGCGATATCGCCTTCATCGACAATACCCGCATCTGAAATCGACACGCTTGGACGGTCATCGTCTGGATCCGTTCCCGGACCGGTTCCGTCATCCAAAACAGTTGCAGTACCAGAAACTGGCGTCGTTTGGTCTGCGGTTGTGCCAGTCAAGGTAAAGGTTTCTGGACCTTCATAAATATCGTCATCAACCGTATCTAAACTGACCGTGAAAGACAGCTCTCCGATTGGAAGGGAAACTGTGAACGTCCCGTCTTCATTTACTTGGATTTCTTGAGTCGTACCATCTGATAATGTGACGATAACGGTGGTATTTACGTAGTCAGTTCCCTCTTCGCCAGCAGAGCCGCCGACTGCGGAGCCATCACCCAAAGTCATTTCAATATCCGTAATGGCTTCGGTTGCCTGATCTAAAGTGACGTCAAAAACGACTTGGTCACCTTCATTGACTGTTGGGCTGGATATTTCTTGAACGACGACCTCTGCAGGCAGTGGCGTTACTTGAGGAGCAGGTGCTTGAGGTTGGAAAATGTCCAGCAGAGTCTGAACTTGAGTACTAGAAAACCCTGTTCCATTTATGCCAACTGTCTCAAAATTAGTACTAGCTAGTACTTCAGTACCAGTTCGGTTAATCGCCCCTGTAGTTTGAGGGCTCGAACCGTTTACTCCACCAGCAGCTGTCTCAAAGTCTTCACCAAGCTGTGTAGGGTCCTGTCCCTGACCGATGGCTTCAATCAGGGCGGTAATGTCATCCGTCACATTGATCGAGCTGCCTTGCGGTGTAACTTGCTCAACAACTAGCTCCGAAGTATCTGAAACCTCTTCGATTATTAATTCACCAGGCTTTGGAGACTCTCCTTTTGCAAGGGTTCTTATATTCCCATCAAGCCCGATCACGACTATGTTGCCCATTAAAGAGCTCAAAGTTACTCGATCCATACCTACCTCGCCCCAATTCAAACTAATCCAAAAGTTTGTCACCTTTTTATTTACGACTATAGTTTAGACAAAATCATCATATTTTTCGTTGTATGTTTGGTGCTTACGAAGCTTTTCAACTCAAGGGGCGGGGTTTTCTAAAAGCGGGTAAATGCACTGTCTTCGGACCGTTATGATGTTCAAAATTCAAGCTTTTTTCCTGTTTTGGCCTATTGGTTGGTTAAGCAACTATTGACCTATGCGCCACGGTTTATACAGGTGAATACGTGGGTTTTCTAATCAAAAGCCTTGGTTTAACAGTAGGTTGATCTATTCCTAACTCAAACACTGTTAATTGTGGTGTTCTGTCTCACCAATGAGATAAAACAACAAAAAGAATCACGATTTTTAGGAGAATTACCGTGAAATGGAACCGACTCAAATACGCCTGTTGTTGCAGCTTAATGGTGTCTATACCCGTTTTCGGTCAAACGTTAGAGCAAGCAGTGACATTGACGTTACAAAACAACCCAGATATTAAAAGTGCATTCAACGAGTTTACGAGTAAGCGGTACGTAAATGATGCTTCTACAGGTGCTTACCTACCATCTATTGATTTGGATGCGGGTATTGGTTACGAAGGTCTGGACCCGTCTGACGAGGTAGCTCGTGGCGACACAGACTACACCAGAAAAGAAGCCTCGGTCACGTTGACCCAATTGATTTGGGACGGCAGTGCGACGCTTAATGACATTGACCGAACAGCTGCCGATGCAGAATCGGTAAGGTTCCAACTCTTAGCTGATGCGTCAGACAAGGCACTTGAGGTCGCAAAAGTTTACTTAGATGCCGTAAAAGCCTATGAAGTATTGAAACTATCAGAAGACAACCTTGCGGTTCACAAAGATATCTATTCAGACATTTCAAAGCGCGTCACGTCTGGCATTGGGTCAACCGCTGATTTAACCCAAGTGGAAGCTCGTATCGCTAAAGCACACGGTAACCTTGCCGCAGCACAAAATAACCTGTACGACACCCATACGATGTTTACACGCTTAGTCGGACAATCACCTCAAGGGTTAATCTTTCCTAGAGCTGATGAAAACTTCCTCCCTTACACGGTGGATGAGGCGGTAAGTACGGCATACGAACTCCATCCTGTGATTCAAGTAGCTCTTGCAGATGTCGACTCAGCGAAGTTCCAGTACAAACAATCAAAAGGTGTGTACTACCCAACAATTTCGATAGAGGCATCGCAAACATGGCGAGATGATGCGGATGGTCTTAAAGGCCGAAGTGATGAAACCTTAGCTATGCTTCGACTTCGTTATAACTTGTTTAACGGCGGCAGTGATGTCGCTAACGCAGACAGTTTCGCTTACCAACTTAACAAAGCGAAAGATTTACGAGAAAGTGCGTACCGAAATGTGGAGGAAGGATTAAAACTTTCTTGGACAGCGCTGGATTTAACACTCCAACAAAAAGAATTTTTGTCGGATCACGTAGATTCTGCCTCTGAAACGGTGATTGCCTACGAAAAGCAATACAAAATAGGTCAACGAACCCTTCTTGATGTTTTGAACACACAAAATGAACTGTTTGAAGCGCGTAAAGACTACCTTGACGCAAAATATGCAGAGCAGTTTGCAAAATATCGAGTAATGAACGCAACAGGTCAGCTTCTCAGTGCATTGAGAGTCGAAGTTCCACAAGAATGGCTAGATAAGGTGGAGTACTAATTATGAAATACATAACTATTATTGCACTATCATTCGCAGTGGCTGCGTGTAGTTCTTCACCAGATGAAAACGGTGACGAATATGAATACATGGATACACCTATCGCTGAGCAGAGTGCCGATCACCTTGATGATGATAGTGACGGTGTGATCAACGAAAGGGATTTGTGTCCGGGTACACCAGAAGGTTCTGACATAGACAACGATGGTTGTGGTGAATATGAAAACTCATCAGAGAAAATGCAGCTCCGAGTTCTGTTTGCCAATGATTCAGATGTCATCAACCCTGTGTTTTCGCAGCAGATATACGAGTTGTCTAATTTTTTGAAAGAGTATCCTGAGACCTCTATTGAAATTCAGGGTTACGCTAGCCGTACGGGTACGCCAGAACACAACCTGGACCTTTCTAAACGACGCGCAAATAACGTTAGAAATAAGCTGCTGAGTAACGGAATAAGCCCGGAAAGAGTGACTATCGTCGGCTACGGAGATACTGTTCTGGCAACATCAGGAACCGATGAAGTAAGTCATGCTCAAAACCGACGAGTGACGGCAACCGTGATCGGGTATAAAGGCGAAGTAAAAAAAGAGTGGACAGTCTTTACGACGCTACCAAAGAATTAACCTGAATATTGCCACCATTAAATTAAACAAAGGAGCTTCGGCTCCTTTCCTTTTAGCAACGATGCAAACCGTATTATGCTTTAGGAATCCGCCCTTTAATGTTAACCTAGCTACGTCATAACAATGAGAGTTTTGAAATGAGCAAACTTACATCAGATATCCAAGAAAACCTTGACCTTTTCGTGTCCGAAACTAAAGAAAACCAGTTAGTTTGGGGTCTGCGTAACGAAGAAGGTTGGCTATCCTGCGATTCGACTGAATTCGAAAATAGTGAAGTTATGCCTTTCTGGTCATCGAAAGAAGATGCAGAAGCACATAACGTTGAAGAGTGGGCTGATTTCGATGTCCTGGAAATTCCTTTGGATATTTTTGTAGAAGATTGGCTTCTTACTCTTGCTGAAGATGGTGTTCTTGTTGGCACTAACTGGAACGCACAGTTAGAAGGCAAAGAAATGGAACCACAAGATCTAGCAAAACTTTATGTAGACTAATTGATGAGACCTCAGCCCACAAAGCTGGGGTCTTTTAATTTAGTATTTTTATAACTTTCACTCCAAATATCGACAAAGCGCATAGTTTTTGTCACTCTTTTCGCCTTTACATACTTCACTGATTCATACAACTCAGTAGATAATGAGTAATCTATCCATACAAAAGTAATATCGATAACATCATAATATGCGCACGCTGTATCTCCTGCTCTGCCTCTTGCTTTTTTGTCGTCCGGCCTATAGTCACCCTCACTACAGCCAACAAAATCAGAACGTTACTCAATGGCATTCAGTTTATCAGGCTACATTAAAAACCAATGCCAAGTCAGCGCTCAGCCTGCTTCAAAGCCGCTATCACACCGCAAAATATGAAAGTGAGAAGCTGTATGTAAGTGGTTTGATTTATGAATACATGTCTAACATGAAACAGCCCTATTATGGGAATAGCCAAGGGCGAAACAATGCGTTTGCCACGCTCGAAGCCGAATACATTCTCGCTTTAAATGAGCGAAAGCAAGGCAGCTATGATGCGTCGGTAAAGAGCTTTATCTCGCTAAGAAATAAGATGAAACAACGTGCTAGCATCGAGGGTGAAGCCCTGATGAATTACCAACTTTGTTACACCTTGAATCAACAAGGGCGTTACCACAAAGCGCATTTTTTCTGCTCATCGTTAGAAAGCCATTTTGATAATAAGCATCAGGAGAACTTCCCGAAAGATCTCTCGCTTCGCGTCATCGCCAATAACTACAATTTTCGTGGCGATTATGAAAAATCGATAAGCGTATACCGTCGACTTCTTGCAAATATGCCCTATCAGAGCGACCCGTCTGGAGTCTATAACGATGTTGGTAATTTGTTGGCAGAGCTTGGGCAGTTTGAGCAATCAGAACAATATCTAATACAGGCCCTGCTTGCTCGTCAACAAGATGGAACACCAGTCGAAGTAGCACAGGTCGAGCACAGCCTTGCTGCCATGTATGCCAAAGCCAAAGACTTTGATAAAGCCATTACACACTATAAAAACTCACTCACTATCTTAGAGCATTTTGAGTATCCATACGGTCAAGGTTTAGTTTATCTTGGCCTTTCATCAGCTGAAGCCGAATCTGGCAATGTGGAAGAGGCGCTCAAGTATGTTAATCAAGCCTTGGGGCTTGGTGAACGGTACGAAAACAACCATCTTCAAACCGAAGCGCACTTAGCCGCAGGTTTTGCATACCTGAAACGTTTGGATGCCAAGACTGCGATTGAGCACGCTAATTCCGCGCTAAGATTATCGACGGACAATTCACGGCCATTACTGCAAGCCAAGGCGCAACTGCTGCTTTCTAAGGCTTATCAGGCCCTGAATAACTTTCAAGCCGCTTTGTCACATTACGAAGCGTATTCAACATTAGAGTTAGCAAATCGTGATTCAAAAAACATGAAAGCGATGGAAGCTCTGGACCTCACCAAAAATGAGTATGAGTACGATCTTAATCTTGCTCGCTTAAACATTGAGCGCAATCTAAAACAAACTGAATTTGAGAAACTTACAGAACAAAAAACCATCTATAACTTTATTGTTTTCTGTTTGGTGGTTTTACTCATACTGACACTTGTCGTACAGCGACAAGCTAGGAAAAAGGCGCGTTTAGATAGTTTGACCAGCGCTTTGAATCGTTCCACCAGTATTGAAACGATAAAGAGACAGGCAACAAAAACAGACGGAGAATTACGCTATGTCCTCGCGTTGGTCGATTTAGATAACTTTAAGTCAATTAACGATGCTTACGGACATCCGGCAGGAGACTTGGTACTCAAGCAGGTTTGTCAGAAAATCAGCACGAAGTTGAACAAAGATGACTTTATTGGGCGCTTAAGTGGTGAAGAGTTTGTTCTACTACTTAAGAATGTTGATGAAATCGATGTCCCATTCCGAATTCAGAGTCTACACAAAACGATTTCAGAACTAAGCATCAAAACAGAAAAAAATGAAGACGTCGTTGTGACAGCAAGCTTGGCCTATCTCGCAACATCAAATCCATTAACTCATTTTGATGAACTTTATTCGATTTTAGACCAAGCGCTATCTCAGGCAAAAAGCAGCGGCAGTAATGTGTTGGTCGATGCTTACGACCAGCCTGTTAACCTGAGTAAGGGATAATACCAGTCTCACTGGAGTTATCCCTTATGTCTTAAGCTTCGGAATTTTGTTTTTCAACCAGTGACTGCATAACCGCGTCTTTGTTATTTATGTAGTCCTCTAAACCTGCTTTACGCAGATCGCAGGATGGACAATCACCACAACCATCGCCGATGATGCCGTTGTAACAAGTAAGCGTATTTTCGCGAACCAGTAGCAGCGCATCATACTGGTCAGCTAGCGCCCAGGTTTCCGCTTTATTCAGCCACATCAATGGAGTTTTAATCGTCAACTCACGATCCATACCTTTTACCAAAGCGGCATTCATTGCTTTAACGAAGTCGTCACGACAGTCAGGGTAGCCACTAAAGTCGGTTTCACAAACGCCAGTGATAACTGTCTCTGCACCTATCTGATAGGCATAAATGCCCGCTAGTGTTAAAAACAGAATGTTGCGCCCAGGAACGAACGAGTTCGGCAGGCCATTTTCTTGCAGTTCATGCGAGACAGGAATGTCATCACGAGTCAAAGAGCTAATAGCCAGTTCGTTTAACAAGCCCACATCCATCACTTTATGCGCTGCAACACCCAAGTCTTTCGCTACCTGTTGAGCTACCTCGATCTCGAGTTTGTGACGCTGACCATAGTCAAAAGTGATCGCGTGTACTTCATCAAATTCTTTCAGTGCCTGAACAAGACAGGTAGTCGAATCCTGCCCTCCACTAAAAACAACGACGGCTTTTTTCATGTTACTCTCCGAGCTTAAGCAATACTTAGGTATTTATGAGTTTGAATCGACAAACGCCAATTACGTGCAACACAGGTATCAATACACAATTGAGTCGCGCGAGGCTTCTGGCTTATCGGCTGCAGAGCAATGATGGTCTCCGGTTTAATCTCAGCAGACGCTAATAGCTCATCAAGATGGTCGATATCTTTCTGAGTCCCTACCGGATGCTTGATTTCATTCGCTCTTTCCAATGCACTTTTCAGCACGGGCAATTTGCCTTTCATTGCCACTTTTGGTGACACTGTCACCCAGGTTTTATCTGTCGTAACGACTTCTGACGTCCCGCTGGTCTCAATCTGGCACTGGCAACCCATGTCTTCAAACGCTTGTGCTAACGGGCGTAAATCGTAAATACACGGCTCACCACCAGTAATAACGATATGCTTTGCGTTGAAACCTTGCTTCTTATATTGCTCTACGATGTCTTCTGCCGTTGCGACACACCACGTCGGAGAATCTTCCGTCTTAATCAGAATATCACCAATCGAACGTTGGTCCTCTTCTGTCGCCTCCCAGGTCTGTTTGGTGTCACACCATGAACACCCAACCGGGCATTCTTGAAGACGAACAAAAACAGCAGGAACGCCAGTAAAGACCCCTTCTCCTTGGATGGTTTCAAACATCTCATTTAGCTTATACAACGTAGAACTCACTCACTCATAATACTTCGAGGCGAAGACCTTAATGGAGAGCTGTGTCTAGGTCAATTCAAACCAAAAATTAATTGTTAAAATAGACCATTTTGTAGTTTCATAGGCAGGACGCGTTTTTAGTGGTTGTTAATAAAAGGTTGTTAATAAAATCACGCCGCAATTTTGAATTTTAAGGTAAGTGACATGTATAAACTGATCGCCCTAGACATGGACGGCACGTTGTTAAACAGCGAAAAAGTAATTTCAGATGAGAACAAACAAGCGATCGCCAAAGCTCGAGAGGCAGGCGTAACCGTTGTTTTGGCCTCTGGTCGTCCAATCGATGGTATGCAAGATAAGTTAGATGAGCTGGACATTCGTTCAGACAAAGATTTCGTTCTCTACTACAACGGCTCAATGGTGAAAAACATTGGCACAAATGAAATCATCCACCAGCAAATCATTGACGGTAAAGCAGCGAAATTGGTCGCTCAAAAAGCAAAAGAACTCGGCGCTTATGTGCATGCGTTTAGTCAGGTTCACGGGTTGATCACGAACGAAAACAACCCTTACACCGATATTGAAGCAAAAATTAACGGCCTTAATGTCACCGAAATGTGCTTTGAATCTCTGGAAGATGACCACCCAATTATCAAAGCGATGATGGTTGCAGAGCCAAGCAAGCTAACCGAAGTCATTGCTGCATTGCCTTCGGAAATGCGTGACAAATTTACCGTCGTTCAGAGCGCGGCATACTTCCTGGAATTTCTTAACCCATTAAGTAATAAAGGCATTGGTATTGCTGCGATTGCTGAGCACTTATCTATTGAACCGGAAGAAGTGATTTGTATGGGTGACGCAGAAAACGATCATCATATGTTGGAATTTGCGGGCTTAGGCATCGCGATGGAAAACGCCATGGAAGAAACCAAAAAGATCGCCGACTACATTACGGCAAGTAACGATGACCATGGTGTGGCAAGAGCTATCGAAAAGTTTGTTCTGAACGCTTAATAAACTCAGCTTTAACATTTCAGTCCAAATAACAAACGGCACTCAATCTAAGGGTGCCGTTTTTTAATCTTGTTATACCGAGCGTCGGATAACTGTACGTGATAATTTATCGAGCGACTTTACTCTGGTGGCTGTGGCCATTGAATATATGGTGGATTCGGTTCCTCTTCAGGAGGCACAAACGATGGAACCGTATTTTTTACACTGCCTAAACTCTTAACGTATTGGTAGACAGCACGTAAGTCATCTTCTGTCATGGTATTTAATATCCACCAAGGCATCGGAGGCCTGGTTTTGAGCTCTTTTGCTGTGGCTACCCATTCTGATTCACTCAAATTACCAATGTACTCTCGCAAGTTTATAGGGTAAGTGGTTCCCCATGGCCCTCGAAAACCGAGCTGATCGCCAAGTAACCATTGAGACTCGGGTATTGCTCCACCACTTGGTGCATAACCAGCGGTATGACAATCGTTACAACCCCCTATTGTTACCAAGTACTTTCCTTTCGCCTTGTTTTCATCCCCCATATCACTTGACGTAGCCACAGGAGAGATAAAGATAGTCATCAATAGAATTACGGAATGTATCCTTCTAATTGCCATAATAGCCATACCTATACTGTTTTATATTGGCTAATTATAGTTCTATCGATAAGAAGCGCGATTATTAACTGTTGAACACGCTAATTATTCTCTTTCTGAAATAAACTTACTCGCCTCTTCTTGATTATTACCCCTTTTAAATGAGCGAAATGCTACGTATTTACAGCCATTTAGTTCATGTCTGAGTTCTGAAGCAGTCTCTATACTGTCTTAAATTATTTATCACGAGGCTATATGAATGACGGACTACGAAAAAATGGTGGCTGGAGAGCCGTACTTAATTAACGACCCTGAACTGGTAGAAATACGCTATCAAACAAGAGATAAAACGGATCACTTCAACCAGCTAAGTTCTCGTCAGACAGAAGAAAAAACACAGGTTATCAAAAGTATTTTTAAGCACGTGGGAGAAAACGTGCATATAGAGAAAGGCGTAAGAATTGATTACGGCATCAACACAACGCTTGGGAATAACGTTTTTATTAACTATAACTTTGTGCTGTTAGATTGTTGTCCAACGACGATTGGTGACAACGTTTTTATTGCGCCCAATGTGCAAATTTATACGGCCATTCACCCGCTAGACCCTCGCGAACGTAAAGAACATATTGGACAAGCGAAACCCATTACCATAGAAGATGACGTCTGGGTTGGTGGAGGCTGCATTATTCTGCCTGGAGTCACAATAGGAAAAGGCAGTACAATTGGTGCTGGAAGCGTTGTAAACAAGTCTATCCCTGCCAACAGTGTGGCCGTAGGTAATCCGTGTAAAGTAGTTCACTCGCTCGAATTTGTATAATCAGGCTAACTGGTTTAAACAATGATATAGGAAGCCTCGGATTTGCCATACGAGGCTTTGCTTCATCTATTCGCTCATCAGCCTTGCGACTCTTTTAAATTCCTTCAGCCGCTTTCAGGTCTGCCTGAACGCTGACTTAAATGGTGAGTTGAAACTGGGCATTCTGAGCATTGAAACCCAGCTTCTTAAACAACGCCTGAGAACGAAAGTTACCATCATCTATATCTGCATATAACTTTGTAATTCCCAGCGATTTGGCGTGCAAAAACAATACACTGAGTGCTTCAGACATATAGCCTTGCCGCCAGTAATCCGAATTAAGTAAACAACCTACCTCACATGCTTTACCACAATCACTAAAAGTGTGTAAGCCGCAAGTACCAATTACTTTATTGGTGCTTTTATCGGCAATTGCCCATTCTAACGATTCACCTGACTTCTCTAACCGGGCGACGCTCTCCAACATTTGCTGAATCATGTCTTGCGATGTAAAAACAGCATCGGAAGCAAACTCCATTGTTTGAGAATCACCATAGATTTCAAACAGATCGTCTGCATCGCGCGCTGTGATCGTCCTTAACGTCACCCTACTTCCCAATAACTCAGGATTCATGTTTAGCCCTGATTGTTATGGTCTGAGCCATTTGTACATAACTAAACTGTCCACATACCCCAAACGACCATGTCTGTAGGCTTTAGGTATCGTACCAATTATACTGAAGCCAAGTTTTTGCCAGAGCTTAACCGCGACTTCATTCGTCGAGACAACGCTATTGAATTGCATTGCTTCAAAACCAAGTTCTTCGGCTAGCTGTTGCGAATGCTCACACATCTTGCGCGCGATACCTTTCCCTCTCGCTTCGCTTGCAACCATATAACCACAATTACAAATATGATTACTTGGCCCCATTGCATTAGGCTTCAGGTAGTAGGAACCTAAAATCACGTCGTTTTCTACATAAACGTACGACTTCAACGGAACTTCACACCAGATGTGGTAAGCCTCTTCCATCGTCATTTCTGGATCAAACGCGTAGGTTTCCTGATCGCGAATAACGGCTGAAAAGGTTGGCCAAAATAACTCAAAATCAGCCTTCGTTGTTTCCTTGAACATTCAAATCCCTCTCGAACATAATACTTAGCGAAGACGTACGCAACGCAAACTCTAACCTTTATATACCTTTTGGTAGAGTGAGCAACCGGCTAGCAATAAACACGGAGTATACCAAGACATTGAGGTTACACTATATTTATTCGCCAACATATAAATCAGGTTGACAATTACAGTCACCTCACAGGATATATAGGCAATAAAAAAGGTTTTTATCCATTCAGCACATTTGTAAGTGCCTGATTGCAGCCAGGTCATTTCGTCAAGAATAAACGTCCATGAAACGAGAAATGAAACCCACAAGCATGAGGTTCTCGCACTTTCCAGCTCAAACCAATCTATAGACAAATTCAATAAAAAACTACTAACGAGAATAATGTTGAGAACGGACATCTCAGATACCATGCAAATAAATTCTGCAACAATAACAGACCATTATTTCTAGAAGCACACTTTTGGTACTACTGTTTGCGAGCAAGCTAACACCACTTAGAATTGAAGATACCAAGCGTTCGAAATCATCTTAAACGCCTGGCATAGTGCGTTACTCGTAGTTTCGCTTACACCAGTTTTCCCAGTTGTTTTCACCCAAACTCTTTCTAGCCTTGATAATTCTAAATATGGTGATAAATCCCATTAAAATACCAAACAAGGCGAAGCCAATAAGATAGAACCTCCAATGTTCAGGCTCTTTATGCCAAGAAAATACCCACATGAACGCTCCCCATAATGGCCCCAAAAGTAAGCTATCCATTAAAAACACTTTTACTAGCGACTGGAATACTAGTGGCTTTTTCGAGAGGTCTTTGTATTTTGGCCAAACAAATATTGTTGGTTTAGTTAAGTCCACGGGAACACCTTTTTCAATCAAGTGCAACCGGATGAATTCTGCCTTTCCCATAAAAACCCCACTAAATATATGTCATTGGAATTTTAAGGCCATCAAGGCATTCGCCTGAAAGGATAAGCTAGATGTTGCGACTGATTTCAAAACTTAATTATTTAGTCGCTGGACCCAAAGCGAGCAACGCAAGGATAAAAGGATAAAATGTGGGCTTTCCTGAACCACGGACCCAATAATAGCAATACTCTTCATGGTACTCATCTAGTCTTCATCCTAACCTATCAACTCGTGTAAGGTGTACTCGTCCACGAAAGGAAAGATTCGCTAGCTTGCTTTTGGGGGTCTTGGCAATACGAGAGCATTTCTTGATACGATACGGGCTTGCTGTACAGATAGCCTTGGTAAAAATCAATGTCGTTTTGTGCTATCGAATTTAGCTGCTCTTGTGATTCAATACCCTCTGCGATCACCTTAGTACCGATCGTATGAGCCATCTTAGTCACCGCAGAGACTATGCTTTGTTCTTTTTCATGCAGACAAATGTTATCAATGTATGATTTGTCGATTTTTATATAATCTATTTTTAAATTTCTAAGCACGGAAATAGAAGAGAAACCCGTGCCAAAGTCATCGACTGAAATCATCACACCGATCTCTTTTGCACTCAAAATACTTTGAGTTAGCTTCTCAATATTCGTAATCATTGCGGTTTCTGTGATTTCCAAATGAACATTGTTTGGGTTTACCGAATACTGAGAAATGAACAGTTTTAAACTATCCAAGAAGGTTTCATCTTCGAACTGAATAACCGAAACATTGATTGATATGGAAATGTACGGATGCATCTTGTTGACAGCAGCTAACGCTTCAATAGCCATTTTTAACACTAACCGCCCAAGATCTATTATCAATCCATACTCTTCAGCCACCTTTATAAATTCGTCAGGCGAGACGCGTTGCCCTTTTAAATCCCACCTAACTAATGCTTCAAAAGAGTGTATCTTGTCATCTCTTACGCTTGCTATTGGCTGATATTGCATATAAAAACTATCATCGTTAATCGCTTTTTTTATAGCTTCACATAGATACTCTTTTCGTTCATAACTCTCTTGTATATTCTTGCCAAAACAACTAACACGTAGGTTATTTCTTTTGCCATGACTAACCGCTAAATACGCATTTCTGATCGCAGTATTGATTGGGACGCTATCATCACAAATATAATAGCCAATATGATAGTCCGGTTTAACACGAATACTTCCTGACTGAAAATACACGGTTATCTGTTTCTTTAAATTATTAATAAATTGTTCTAGTTCTACTTTTGAAAAAACGTAAGTATGGATAATAAATTCATCACTCCCATACCGGGCAGAAATTGAACCGTGAAGTTTATCATTATTTAATAATATCTCACCAACTTCCGAAATAATAAAGTCACCATACTCATGACCATAGTTATCGTTAATAAGATGCAGATTTTCTATATCAACATGTATAAAGCTATTGAGTAGTGCAGGATTGTTTTTATTAATGCGTTTTATAGCAATCGCTGGGGCGAAATTATTTCGGTTATATAAGCCGGAAAGCATATCACGACGTTCTAATGTAAGTATTCTACTGGTCCGAGAGTCAACCTCATTTTCAAGGCTCGATACTAAGCTTTCAATTTTAGTTTGATTATCGATTGATGCGTAAACAAAATTGGCACTTCTTATGGCTGTCAAACATAGTGCAATTCCATAAACGATCCCCATTACCCCAAAGTTTCTTAGCGTAACATCGTTTCCAGTCAGTAATATAAAGCTGTATGGAAAGATGGTAATAGCTACATACACCAGAGCGGAACGCCGATCAACAGAGAGTAATGTGACGCTACCGCCCGACATCCCACAGAAGATGACTAATGTGAACATGACTTCTTCTAACGTCATTGTCTGGTGAAATATATAAGGGTATGCAGCCCATGCAATTGCTGAGATAGTGACACCAATAAAATGAAAGTCTAATTTATATTGGTTGTCGTTAGAAATACCATAATGAACCCAATAACGTACACCGGTAATTACATAGATCAACAGCAACCAATAAATTTTCTCATTAGTAGCATGAGGCCCATATACATTAGTTATTACTAAAATTGACGCAATGCAGATATTGATCGCCAGTAAGGTGACAATATTAGAGGAAAAGACTAATAAATGGCTGCGTTTGTTCATATAAAACACTAAGCAATTGGTTGCACTATTCTATTTAAACTAGCTTGTCTAACCAAATAAGTCTATATATTTACTCGATTTAATTGCACAAATAATATTTGTTAAGAAAATTACCATATTGAGAATGATACCTTTCTAAGTTTACAGTAATCTTAACACTATCAGGTAAAAGCTCGCCGACTCAAAAGACGGACAGAAGCGTGTCTGAGTTTCCTAACACGCTTAATTACCAATAGTCACACGAGATGCATGGACAAAATCACTTCGTTTGATCATCAACACGTTCGAGTGCAGTATCTAGAACCCATTAATCCTTTCTATCAAGCTAAAGAAAATCGCTCGCCCGACAGGGGTCAGCTCATCAGGAAAATCATAATCAGGGTTATGCAGCTGCGGACTCTCCCGACCTGAACCTAATACAAACATGGCGCCCTGTTTCGCGACTTGGGTAAACTGACCGAAATCTTCTGACCAACGCATTGGCTCATCAAGCAAAGTATAAGCCGTCCCAGTATCGCGGCAAGCCTGCACGACGAGCTCACAACCCTGCTGTGAGTTCACGCTGGCCTGAAATACATCCTGCCATTCCAGTGACCAATTTAATCCATAGCTGTCTGCATTTTGCTCGGCCAATGCGCTTGCTGCTTCGACTAACGCTTGCATCGTCTGATTACTTTCACTGCGCAGCGTCGCCATCACGACCGCTTCCCCAGGAGCCGTGCCAAACGCGACTTCCCCTAATTTTGCGTGAATCACTGTTACCCAGCAGCGCTCGCTAAGAGATTCGGGCAGAGTATTCAGTTGCGAGATAATATTACACATCGCCATAGCCGGACTGACACCATTTTCCGGGTGTGCCGCGTGTGAAGTTTTGCCCTGCAAACGAATGATCATTCCCCGCGAGGCGCAGTTAAACGGGCCGGATTTTACGGCGACGTGTCCGAGAGGCAGACCGGGGTAGTTGTGCAGAGCAAACGCATAGTCGGGCATCATATCGGTAAACTTCGGGTCATTCACCATGTTGAACGCCCCTTCTCCCGTTTCTTCCGCAGGTTGAAAAGCAAGAATCACTCTCCCACTGGCAGGACGGTTTTGATTAAGTATCTCCCCCAACGAGGATACAATCGCCATATGCCCATCGTGTCCACATTTATGAGAAACACCGTGGTGAACAGAGCGATAATCGAAGGTATTCGTCTCATCAATCGGTAGCGCATCCAGTTCGCAACGAATCAGTGTCGTCGGTCCCGGTTTATTGCCTTGGTAAATAAAAGCCAAACCACTTCCACCAAGGCCGGTGACGACTTTATCCGGTGCAAAATGGCGGAATTTTTCCATAATGCGCTGCGCGGTTTCGGTTTCCTGATTGGATAACTCCGGAAATTGATGAAGCGTGTGGCGAAACTGGGTCCAGCAAATATCAGCCATAAAACAATGTCCTCCGTGACCATGGCATAAGATTGAGTAAAACCAGAGAGTAGCGTAACTCAACCTACTATATCATTCCGTATATTTCACCTGTCGTTACGTGTAACGTTGAGTATTCCCATTTCATAGGTCGGAATAACGATAATGTTCAGTTCACTATTCTCGTCGTCTCACTGCTTTGAAGCTTTGTATTTATGCTGCGAAAACACAATTTATAGCAATCAAATGCGTTTGTGTTTACCATGAAGACAAATGTACCAACCGCGTTTTCACTCTATGGGCACGACAGCAATCACACGACTCCAACAAGACTTATTATTCAAAGTTATCGCAAAACTAAAGGCAGACAACGCGCTGACTGGTTGTAGTCTGAATGAATCGTCTTTAGCGTTGCAGTTCGACGTATCAAGATCACCAATCCGCGCCGTGCTTAAATATATGGCTGATCAAGGCATCACCAAAGCGGTTCCTAACAAAGGTTTTGTGCTACTCATCGACGCTGAAAATATTGCGGAGATGGGAAAAAACACCAATCAGCAATCCCGTGAAGAGAAACTTTTTCTTCGAGTACTTATGGATCTGTTTTTTGGTGAGCTGGAATGCCCTATATCAGAAAAAGAGCTTCAAGTGCGTTATGACGCCAACCGAGGTGAGATACAAAATGTTCTACGACTGCTGGAAAGTGACGCGATCCTCCACCGAAGTCCAGGCTACAAGTGGCAACTTGAAGGTGTGCTGAATACACTCGACAGGCATACAGAAAGCTATCGATGCCGCCTTATATTCGAACCCGCAGGTCTGCTCGAACCAAGCTGGAAGCTGGGTCGCGATAAACTTGAAGCTCTACTGGACCGTCACCTAAAAGCCATCGCCGAACCACAATCCGTAACGGCAAGCCAGCTATTTAATTTAAGCGCAGAGTTTCACGAACTACTCGCCGCTTGCTCGGGTAATCGTTTTTTGTTGGGCATCATGCAGCAACACAACCGTCTGCGCAAAGCCACCGATCTGGTCTCCATGCATATTCAATCCTCTGTGACTACCTCTTGCCAACGACGCGTCGAGATCATTGAACTGTTGTTAAAGGGAAATAACGCTCAAGCCGCAACAAAACTCGCTCAATTGCTGGAAAATGACATTCGCGTTATGAAACGAACCTATCAAGATGTGATGAATGTACCTCGTGCGCAGCGAGAGATCCTATTAAACAACATTGCCCACAAACTCAATTAGCTGGACTCCAAGTTCAGCACTTGGCCCCCACTCGCTCCAACCTTTCATTTTTCTGCTAGCTAAACATTCCGTAGAGCCTGACTAACTGTGTACAGGCTCTTTTACTCATCCCATAGCTTCGCTTGTTCATTCCAATTTCTTACTACTCTTCGGGCCGCAAACACTCATCCACAGTGACCAGAAACAAAAGTTGCACTTGCATATTGTATTTTTGCATCAAAAATACAATAATAATGATTCTTATTTAGAATAAAAGGTTGTCGCAGTAAAATTACGCGGTTTGACGACGTTCAATGAACCGCTAATACCACATCGAATCTGCCCGACTTGTAGCAATCTAAGTTGCTTTGTCTTTCATTCACCAGTGACAGACGAAGGCTTATTTAATTAAAACAAAATCAAAGGTCAGCGACCCTATCAGAGGATTTAAGAGTCCTTTTGTTGATAAACATAGAGAAGAAAATGAACAATAAAAAAGGAAGTTTAAAGATTTCCACTGTTGCACTTGCTGTAGCCGCAGCAAGTACAGTGTTGGCAGCTCAAGCAGAAGAATACGTCACTGATGAAAAAGTCGTGATTGTTTCAAGCCGCACCCCTAAAGCGATCAGTGATATCCCAGGCACGGTTTGGTATATCGACTCCGAACAGATCGAACAAGAATATCGTGGAGGGAAAACGCTTGGTGAGATCCTGGCGTCAACCATTCCATCGTTAGATGTAAGCAGCGGTGCAAGAACCAATTACGGCCAAAACCTTCGTGGACGTAAGATGCTCGTCATGATTGACGGTGTCTCTTTACAATCATCCCGACAAATCAGTCGATATTTAGATTCCATTGATCCATTTAATATTGATCGCATTGAAGTTCTTTCGGGCGCAACCTCTTTGTATGGTGCTGGCGCTTCAGGTGGCGTGATTAACATCATAACGAAAAAAGCCCAGAGCGAAGACATTGAGTTTGAATCCTTCGTTGGTGGATCTTCAGGCTTTAACTCCGGCGAAGATTTTGATTATAAAATAGGTCAAGCCATCTCTGGTGGCAGTGAAAAGGTTCAAGCTCGCGCTTCTGTTATGTACAGTGAAACACAAGGCTACTTTGATGCTAATGGCGACATTGTGACTCCGGACATTTCGCAGGGCTCGTTACAGTTTAATAAAACCGTTGATTTTCTAACAACCGCTGGCGTTAATATTTCTGAGACAAAGAAACTGAATCTTTTGGCACAATACTATGACAGCCAACAAGATTCGCCTTATGGTCTGTACATTGTCGGTGGCGATTTTGTTGATGTGCGAAAAGGCTTTGATTCAGACCGCGAACATGGAACCGAGCGTATGATGCTTAGCGCTTCTTACGTCGACGAGCAGTTTCTCGGACATCAGCTGATTGCAGAAGCTTCGTACCGTAAAGAAGACCAAACTTACACACCTTATTATCAATCTTCTGGTCAACAAATTACCGATGTTGTTTCGTTAAAAGCGGCGCTGGCGAAAAGCTTTGACCGACTAAACATCGTTTATGGCATCGACGCTTATCAGGATAAACTCGACAGCAATCAAGCGCTCTACGATCCAACCATTGCAAACAATTCAGGTAATCTGATCAACAAAACTTACGCGAAAGTTGGCCGATATCCTGGTATCGAAGTCAGTTCCATTGCTGGATTTGTGCAAACTGATTATGCAATCACTGATGACTGGACCGTTGAAGGCGGTATTCGTTACCAATACATATCAAACGAGATTGACGATTTTATTGGCTACAGCCAACAGAAGAAAATAGCAGCAGGCAATGGTACTTCCGCTGATGCCGTTCCGGGCGGTGAAACCGACTACAGTGTTAGCCTATTTAACTTGGGTACGGTTTATCATTTAGATAGCGATTCGCAAATTTGGGCGAACTTCTCTCAAGGCTTCGACCTAGCAGACCCGGCTAAGTACTATGGACAAGGAGACTACACCCTTGTTGGCGATCACTGGCAGCTTAACGATAGCATCAACGTAAATAAATCTAAGATGTCGGGCATTAAAACCAACAGCTTTGAACTTGGTTACCGTCTGGATACTGGTGATCTGAATGTACAAACCGCCGCTTATTACTCACAGTCTGATAAGTCAGTGACATATAACAAGACAACCATGCTCATCGATGAAATTGATGACAAGAAGCGTGTCTACGGCCTGGAAGCGATGGCGTCTTACTGGATGAATGACAATATTCAGTTCGGAGCATCGGGTCATTATGTCATCTCAGAAGTCAAAGGCGACGACGGCTGGCAAGACTTTACCGCAGGTGAAGCGAGTACCTCAAAAGCGAACGCGTGGGCGGGTTGGGTTGACTCGGAGCTTTCAGTAAAAGTCCAAAGCCAAACCATGTTTGACTACAAAGATGACGATAAAAATGAACTCAATGGCTACACCGTGTTTGATCTCGTTGGTAACTATCAACTTCCCGTTGGTAGCCTAGGCTTTGGTATTCAAAACCTGTTCGATAAAGATTACACCACCATCTGGGGTCAGCGCGCTCAAATTGTGTATTCGTCTCATTACGAATCAGCAGCCTACGATTACAAAGGCCGTGGAAGAACGTTTGTTCTGAACTATCAAGTGAAGTACTAATCCGTACAACTTGAAAATCCATTCAAATAGAACAACGAAAAAGCCTCACAAAGATGTGAGGCTTAATTGTATCTGGTTGCAAGTGAGTCCTATTCGACGTCCAGTACTCTGCTTTTCAAACGCTTGCCTTGAGTCAATTTTCTTACCAGAAGCGTGAATAACAGCATCAACATTGGGTATTGCAGCGTGATAAATACCAGTGACCAAAAGCCGCTGTACGATACGCTCGTTGCTGAAAACAGGTACAACTGCTGTGCTAATATCAAAGCCAAAATAACAAAAACAGCCTGTCTGACACTTAACTGCACTTGGGATTTATCAAACGTCAAAACGATCACAGAAGCCGCCATCAGAATAGCGAGCCAGTTGCCAAATACAGGTAACGGCCAAACAACACAAATCACCGCCGTAAATACCGTCATAGCCAACCACACTCCTTTCGAGGTGAGCAACTGATCAACATGTATCTCCGGGTTTACTTCCAAACGCAGAATATGCCAAGCGACCAAAATACCCAACAACGCCCCCAGCAACATATCCAAGATAAAAGCCGTACCAAGGAAGAATTTAGCCAGCACAACAAGCAACGTCATACCAATAATCAGCCCCGTTGAGCCATTAACGCCAAAGTTACCGTTTTTGTGGAATAGAAAAGTGAGCACACAGCACCACACTGCGATAGGCAAGCTTGGAAAACTGAAACCGAAGCTGTGTGTAAGCTCGACCACTGGCATATAAACATGCGGTCTTGGTAATGAAAATCCCTGCTGCGCGACAAGTACCATCACTGACGTTACTGAAATTGCGAAAAATAGTCGAAAAACAAACCGGCTACCAAATCGCATCATCACGAACGGGAACAAAAACAGTAAAATGGTTGGTGCCGTGAGCTCTAAAATCATTTCGGCAGCCTGAAAAGCCGTCTGAAAACTGGTTGCTGACAATGAGCCGACCCAGTTTTGTAACTCCATCATCCAATCCAGTTCGATCTGACGAAACGATGGAGCAGACTCGATCAAATGATTAATGTAATGCACTGGTTGATGCGTCGCATCGTTGAAATAACCAACGACCGTTTGCCACTGTGCGGGATAACGATAAGTAGAAACGGGAAGCTGCTCTGGTGTTAGCAACATTGCTGACGCAATTTCGACGCCATAATGTGGCGCAAACCAAATTGGTAGCTCATTTCCCCCCATCGAATTGATCATTGAGTAAGAAATGATCTCCGAATCTGACACACAGTCAAAGAAAACGGCCGTCTCAGTGCGGCCTAACTCTTTGCCCACCGTAACGACTAATCCGGTTTCTTCCCAAGTTTCCCTTTGAGCAGCGGCTCTTGGTTGTTCACCTTCAATTATTGTGCCTCCGGGCAAAGAAATTCGATTGGTTAGGATCTCGTGAATCAATACCAATTTATCATCTGCTCGCACAACACATAGTGCGCCTTTTACTGACTCTGAAGACGACGACGCTGCAATAGCGGGGGAACTACCCAGTAATACGCAGTAAAGAGTGAGGAAAAATAACTGTCTCAACACAAAATGTAACCTTTAATAATAACCGACGTGTGAAGGCAGCAATACTGATAGATTTTGAAAAACTTAGTGATGCCTTATGCGTATGATACATAAGACCGGGGAAGTTAGAGATAAAAAATTAATCTAACGCTGACATTGCCCGGACATAATGCGTAATTGCGATGGCAATTCTGACAGTTATATGGGTTCATGTCAGGAAAATTTCTGCTCCATGTTTAAATTCTCAGTTCTGCAACTGAGATTAGGCGCATTTGTTTAAAATGAATAACTGCTAGCAATGCTTTGGAAGTTCACCACCCTTCATTAAATGCAACCAAATGCACTTACATGTTGTTCTCCGAAATAAGGCCGTTCGGATTTAATCAGAGTCACCGGCCCTTATCAGGCATGATCAGCGGTATTCTTAAGCAATGGGTTTTCTTAAGCAATGAATGTGGTGACCAAATCCCTGCTTTTCATAGAGCGCTAACGCTTGTTGATTAAAGTTCCATACTTCGACAAACATCTGCTTCGCGCCATAATTAATAAAAGTGGATTCAATTCTATCAAGCAGTGCTTTTGCGACCCCTTGCTTTCTGAACTCAGGCAACACGTACAGTTCATCAACACTGCCCATCATCACAGGCTTACTGACGACAGAAATCAGCTCACAGAAGTGCCCAGAAACAAACCCTATAATTTCATCGTCCTTTGCAGCGACATAAACCAGACATTCTGGGTTATCTATATAGCGTCCGATGCTTTTCTCTTCTTCAATTTCTTCTGCCGTTTTAAACAGTTCCGGTGATTGAACATGATGCTCATCATGCAAGTCGAACATAAGGTCATTGAGAATAGAGATGTCGTCAAAACACGCCGATTTAATTACAAATGCACTCATAAAAAAGCTTACTAAAATTTGAACCTTTGTAGTTTGTGACCAAAGTAGAGGGATAGCAAGTCACTAGGATCAATAAAGTCGTTATTTGGTTATTCTTACTGCGACCATATTGAAATTACCACCCGCCGGAAAGAAAAAAGCCCCTGCAGGGATTGCAGGGGCAAAACATTAAACGTGGAATAGATTAAACGCTATCGACGAAGAACACGTTCGATTTCACTCAGACTGGTTGGATCGTCAATGGTTGATGGAACCGTGTACTTCTCACCATCAGCAATTTGGCGAATGGTTCGACGTAAGATTTTCCCTGAACGCGTTTTCGGTAAGCGATCAACGACCAGCGCATGCTTAAAGCAGGCAACCGCTCCGATCTCACTACGTACTTTTCCGACCAACTCGCCTTCCAGATCCAACTCGTCAACCTTAACGCCGTCTTTCAGTACCACAAAACCAAGTGGAAGCTGCCCTTTCAGATCATCGTGAATGCCAACTACTGCACATTCTGCGATGGCCGGGTGACCACCAACGATCTCCTCCATCTCACCAGTAGAGAGACGGTGACCAGCGACGTTAATCACATCATCGATACGTCCCATGATGAATAGGTAGCCGTCTTCGTCGAGATAACCACCGTCACCCGACACATAGTAGCCTGGGAACTGGCTCAGATAACCTGTCTCAAAACGATCATGGTTACGCCATACGGTTGGTAAGCAGCTTGGCGGTAACGGACGTTTTAGCGCAACGAAACCTTGCTGGTTGGCTTTCACTGGCTCACCCAGTTCATCAAGAATTTCAACTTGATAACCCGGAATTGGCTTAGTCGAAGATCCGGCTTTAACTGGCATCATTTCAATACCTGTTGGGTTACCCGCGATAGCCCAACCCGTTTCCGTTTGCCACCAGTGATCGATTACCGGTTTGTCGGCTTTGCTTTGCACCCATTCAAGAGTTGGAGGGTCCAAACGCTCACCAGCCATAAAGATGGTTTTTAAGTTAGACAAATCGTAATGTTTTAAAAACTCACCTTCTGGGTCTTCTTTCTTAATCGCGCGGAATGCGGTAGGTGCAGAGAACAACGCATCCACCTTGTACTCATCACAAACTCGCCAGAATGCACCCGGATTAGGCGTTCTAACCGGTTTGCCTTCAAACAGTATCGTAGTACAACCATGAATCAATGGTGCGTAAACAATGTATGAGTGCCCTACTACCCAGCCAACATCAGATGCAGCCCAGAACACGCCACCCTGTGGAATATTGTAAATGGCACTCATTGAGTACTTCAGCGCTACCGCATGGCCACCGTTGTCACGAACCACGCCTTTTGGTTTACCGGTCGTACCTGATGTGTAAAGGATGTAGAGCGGATCGGTCGCCAGTACTGGTACACAAGCGTGTGGAAGTGCTTGGCTGTACTCTTGCTGCCAATCCAGATCTCTCTCTTGGTTTAGCTCGGCTTCACATTCCGGACGCTGGAAAACAAACACTTTCTCTGGTTTCCAACGGCTATCCATGATGGCTTTATCCACCATTGGCTTGTATGGAATGATTTTGCTGATTTCGATACCGCACGATGCCGTCATGATGACTTTAGGCTCGGCATCTTCAATACGCACTGCCAGCTCATTTGGTGCAAAGCCACCAAACACGACTGAGTGAATCGCGCCTAAACGTGCACACGCAAGCATCGCCATCGCCGCTTCTGGAATCATCGGCATGTAAATAACGACTCGGTCGCCTTTTTCTACACCTTGAGCTGACAACATACCGGCAACTTTCGCGACCTGATCGCGCAGCTCAGTGTAGGTATAGGTCTTTTTATTCCCTGTCACTGGTGAGTCATAAATCAGAGCGGCGGTATCACCTCGACCTTGTTCACAATGGTAATCCAGTGCTAACCAAGATGTGTTCATCACGCCATCTGGGAACCAACGCTCAATACCGTTTTCATCAGTATTCAGGATGGTCTTTGGAGATTCGAACCAGTCGATATTCTCCGCTTGAGCGCGCCAAAAACTCTCCGGTTCGTTTTTCGCCCATATTCTTTTTCGTATGAAGACATATTGCTTCCTCCAGTATGTCCTGACATTGCTTCTCTATTCAAAGACATTGGAGGGTACACGCACAAATCCCTCCATCAGTATTCTCGCACTTCGGCTCATGATGGCTTTTTGCACCACCCAGCCCTGTTCAGTTTGCTTCGCTTGTGCCCCAACTTTTAACGTTCCTGATGGGTGGCCAAAAGTCACCGACTCTTTTTCACCGCCACCAGCTGCCAGGTTTACCAACGTTCCCGGAACACATGCTGCAGACGCGATAGCAACGGCTGCTGTTCCCATCATTGCATGGTGAAGCTTGCCCATCGATAAGGCGCGAACCAACACGTCGATATCGGTATCATTTACCGCTTTGCCGCTTGAAGACAGGTAGCTTTTCGGTTTGGATACAAAAGCGATTTTTGGTGTGTGCTGGCGTGTCTGAGCTTCTTCTAGTTCAGAAATCAGACCCATTTTTAACGCGCCATGCGCACGGATCGATTCAAACATTGCCAATGCAGCGTCATCGTTATTGATATCATCTTGTAGCTCAGTACCCTGATAGCCAATCGATTCAGCATCAATGAAAATGGTCGGAATACCCGCGTTGATAAAGGTCGCGTTGAAGGTACCCACATCAGGCACCACCAAATCATCGACTAAGTTACCCGTAGGGAACATGCTGCCTTCGCCGTCTGCCGGGTCAACAAAGTCCACTTGAATTTCCGCCGCTGGGAAGGTCACGCCATCGAGTTCAAACTCGCCGGTTTCTTGCACGAAACCATTGACGATTGGCACGTGGATCAAAATGGTTTTACTGATGTTCACCTGCCAAACGCGCACCGTCACAATCCCATTTTCAGGAATGCGATCTTGTGGAATCAGGCCAGCATGAATGGCGAAGGGACCGACTGCCGCAGACAAATTTCCGCAGTTACCACTCCAGTCTACGAATGGCTTATCGATCGACACTTGGCCAAATAAGTAGTCAACGTCATGATCGGCTTGGCTACTGCGCGAAACAATTACCGTTTTACTGGTGCTTGAGGTTGCGCCACCCATACCGTCGATTTGCTTTGCATAAGGATCCGGGCTGCCGATAACACGTAACAACAGATTGTCACGTGCGGCTCCAGCCACTTGCGCTTCTTGAGGCAAATCTTCGAGGTTGAAAAAGACCCCTTTACTCGTGCCGCCACGCATATACGTCGCCGGCACTTTGATTTGGCTCATTTGATTCGGAGTATTGTTTTCCATAACCACTCCTTATTGCGCCAAGAAATCTTGCGCGAAACGCTGCAGTACGCCACCCGCGTTGTACACGTGAACTTCATCAGCGGTGTCTAGGCGACAGGTAACAGGAACGTCGACTTTTTCGCCATTGCTGCGTGTGATGACCAAGGCTAAATCAGCGCCCGGCTTAATCTCGCCAACTACGTCGTAAAGTTCCGTACCATCCAGTTCTAGCGTATTGCGGTTAACACCTGGTTTGAATTGCAGTGGCAGTACGCCCATACCAACCAAGTTAGTGCGGTGGATACGCTCAAAGCCTTCAGCAACGATTGCTTCTACCCCTGCCAATCGAACGCCTTTTGCGGCCCAGTCACGGGATGAACCCTGACCGTAATCCGCGCCAGCTACCACGATCAGTGGTTGTTTACGGTTCATGTAAGTTTCAATTGCTTCCCACATGCGAACAACCTGACCTTCTGGCTCAATTCGAGCTAGAGAACCCTGTACCACTTCGCCGTTTTCTTTCACCATCTCGTTGAACAGTTTCGGGTTAGCAAAGGTCGCACGTTGCGCCGTTAAGTGGTCGCCACGGTGGGTTGCGTAAGAGTTAAAGTCCTCTTCTGGCACACCCATTTTCGCTAGGTATTCACCTGCCGCACTGCTCGCCATGATCGCGTTCGATGGCGATAGGTGGTCAGTCGTGATGTTGTCACCAAGAACCGCTAAAGGACGCATGCCAGACAGCGTTCTTTCACCCGCTAGTGCACCTTCCCAGTAAGGAGGACGACGAATGTAGGTACTCATCGGACGCCAGTCGTAAAGCGGATTCGAGTTTTGCGCCGCGTCATCCAGCTTGAACATCTGGATGTAAACCTGGTTAAACTGCTCTGGTTTAACGTGTTTACCAACCACCGCATCAATCTCTTCGTCGCTTGGCCACAAATCATTTAGGTAAATTGGTTTGCCGTTTTGGTCAGTACCAAGCGCATCACGCTCGATATCAAAACGAATCGTACCCGCTAGCGCATAGGCGACAACCAATGGTGGTGAAGCCAAGAAAGCTTGCTTTGCGTAAGGGTGGATTCGGCCATCAAAGTTACGGTTACCAGACAGTACCGCTGTCGCGTACAAATCGCGATCGATGATCTCTTGCTGAATTTTTGGATCCAACGCACCGCTCATACCGTTACAGGTGGTACATGCGTAGCCGACGATACCAAAGCCAAGCTTTTCTAGCTCTGGTAATAAGCCTGCTTCTTCCAGATAAAGACGCGCAACTTTAGAACCCGGAGCAAATGATGACTTCACCCAAGGTTTACGTACAAGACCAAGCTCGTTGGCTTTCTTCGCGACAAGGCCAGCAGCAACAACGTTTCTTGGGTTACTGGTGTTAGTACAAGAGGTGATCGCAGCGATGATCACCGCGCCATCTGGCAATTCTCCTTCTTTCTCTTCCCAAGCACCAGAAATGCCACGTTGTGCCAACTCAGACGTTGGTAAACGACGGTGAGGGTTTGAAGGACCAGCCATATTACGGCTCACTGATGACAAATCGAACTCAAGTACGCGCTCGTAAACCGCAGTATCAAGGTCGTCTGCCCAAAGGCCAGTTTGTCTAGCATATTTCTCAACTAAGTCAACTTGCTGTTCATCACGACCAGTCAGTTTCAGGTAGTTGATGGTCTGCTCGTCAATGTAGAACATACCTGCTGTTGCGCCGTATTCTGGCGTCATGTTGGAGATGGTTGCGCGGTCACCGATAGTCAGGTCTCGTGCACCTTCACCAAAGAATTCAAGGTAAGAAGAAACAACGCGCTCATTACGCAGGAACTCGGTAATCGCCAAAACGATATCCGTTGCGGTAATGCCCGGTTGACGTTTACCCGTCAGTTTTACACCAACGATATCTGGCAGACGCATCATCGATGGACGGCCAAGCATTACAGTTTCTGCTTCCAGACCACCTACACCAATCGCGATAACACCAAGCGCATCAACGTGAGGCGTGTGACTGTCAGTACCTACACAGGTATCCGGGTAAGCAATGCCCTGCTTCGCCTGCACCACTGGAGACATTTTTTCTAGGTTGATTTGGTGCATGATGCCGTTACCAGCTGGGATTACGCTGACGTTTTCAAATGCGGTTTTACACCACTCAATAAAGTGGAATCGGTCTTCATTTCGGCGCTCTTCAATCGCACGGTTTTTCTCAAATGCGTCCGGCTCAAACCCTGCGTGTTCTACCGCAAGTGAGTGGTCAACAATAAGCTGTGTTTCAACCACTGGGTTTACTTTTGCAGGGTCACCGCCCTGATCGGCGATCGCATCGCGAAGACCAGCCAAGTCAACCAGAGCCGTCTGGCCTAAGATGTCGTGACATACGACACGTGCTGGGTACCAAGGGAAATCGAGATCACGCTTACGCTCAATAAGCTGTTTAAGGCTGTCGGTTAAAACGTTTGGATCGCAGCGTCGTACAAGCTGCTCGGCAAGAACGCGTGAGGTATAAGGGAGCGTTTCATAGGCTCCAGGAGAAATAGTATTTACGGCTTCGCGGGCATCAAAGTAATCAAGTTGAGTCCCCGGAAGCGACTTACGATATTGGGTATTAATATTTGTGCTCATGGTTTGCTTCCATTCAATCTGTACATCTTGGCCTTCTCCCCATCACTCTAGAAACGTTACTCTAGAAAAGTTGTTTGGAGACTTGATTGGAGAACTGTTTTTGAGATGTAGTAGTCGTTCTAGTCACCTTTGTGATGAGAAATACTCCTTCCCCCATGTGGAGAGAATCGCATAGAGGAAGGAGTAACGCGCTAGCGTTTTTCGATAGGCACCCATTCCTGATGGTCTGGACCTGTGTAATCTGCGCTTGGGCGAATAATGCGGTTGTTCGCGCGTTGCTCATACACGTGTGCAGCCCAACCGGTTAAACGGCTCATCACGAATATCGGAGTGAACAGTTTGGTCGGAATGTCCATAAAGTGGTAAGCCGATGCATGGAAGAAGTCCGCATTACAGAACAGACCTTTCTCACGCTTCATCACCGATTCAACACGCTCAGATACCGCATATAGGTGTGTGTCACCCACTTGCTTAGAAAGCTCTTCTGACCAGCGCTTGATCAACGCGTTGCGAGGGTCGCTTTCGCGATAAATCGCATGACCAAAGCCCATGATCTTGTCTTTGTTAGCAAGCATTTGCATGATGTTCGCTTCTGCTTCGTCTGGTGTCTGCCAATCTTCAATCATTTCCATCGCCGCTTCGTTTGCGCCGCCGTGAAGTGGACCACGAAGCGTACCGATTGCCGCAGTAATACAAGAGTGGATGTCTGACAATGTTGATGCACAAACGCGTGCAGCAAATGTTGACGCATTAAACTCATGCTCTGCGTAAAGGATCAATGAGCAGTGCATAACCTGCTTGTGCAGTTCCGTTGGCTCTTTACCAGTCAACAGTTTCAGGAAGTAACCACCGATGCTGTCTTGAGTCTGATCTTCAGTGTCGATACGTACACCGTCATGACTAAAGCGGTACCAGTAACAGATCATTGCAGGGAATAGCGCGAGCATACGCTCCGTTGATTGCAGCTGCTCATCAAAGCTCATTTCCTGCTCTAAGTTACCCAACATTGAACAACCTGTACGCATTACGTCCATTGGGTGTGCAGTCGCAGGAATCAGTTCAAGAGCTTGTTTAAGCTCCGTTGGCAAACCACGAAGACTTAACAGGTGCGTCTTGTAAGCATCGAGTTCTTGTTGATTTGGTAAGTGACCACGTAACAGCAGATGCGCCACTTCTTCAAATTGAGCATTATTGGCAAGGTCAGTAATATCGTAGCCGCGATAAGTAAGACCTGTTCCCGTTTTACCGACAGTACATAAAGCTGTGCTTCCAGCGCTTTGACCACGTAGGCCTGCGCCACCTAACTCTGCTTTCTTTGCTTCAGTTTGAGGCATTGTTTGAACTCCTTTTCTATCTGGCTTTGCTCTCTTTGGAGCGTTTTTATTCACCAGACAATTTTCACGTTATTGGATTTGATAAATTCCGATTATCTTTTCTTGGGCTTCCGTTTATTCTTTACTTTCCCGCTATTTCCCTTCTGAGAACAGCTGGTCAAGTTTGTCTTCGTATTCGTGGTAATTCAGGTGCTGGTATAGCTCTTTACGTGTCTGCATAGAATCAACCAGCGCTTCCTGATTGCCTACTTCTAGCAGGTGCTTGTAAACCGTTTCTGCGGCTTTGTTCATGGCACGGAAAGCACTGAGTGGGTAAAGCACCATGTCCACTTTCGCTTTTGCCAACTCATCACATCCGTAAAGTGGCGTTGCACCAAACTCGGTAATGTTCGCCAGAATCGGAACATGTTTGCCCGTAGCTTGTTCAAGCGCATTTGAGAACTGTAGGTATTGATCCAGTTTGTTCATCGCTTCTGGGAAAATCATGTCCGCGCCCGCTTCCACGCAAGCAATCGCTCGTTCAATCGCGCTGTCCATGCCTTCAACCGCAAGTGCATCGGTACGAGCCATAATCACGAAACTTTCGTCGTTACGCGCATCAACCGCCGCTTTAACACGGTCTACCATTTCTTGCTGGCTAACAATCGCTTTGTTTGGACGGTGACCACAACGTTTCTGCGCTACCTGATCTTCCATGTGTACTGCAGCCGCACCCGCTTTTTCCATTTGTTTGATCGTGCGAGCGATATTGAATGCACCACCAAAACCCGTATCGATATCCACCAACAATGGCAAATCACAGGCGTTTGTAATGCGGTTAACGTCCACCAACACGTCATTGAGTGTGGTGATGCCTAGGTCTGGCAAACCGTATGAGGCATTTGCAATGCCGCCACCAGACAAGTAAATCGCTTGATGCCCCAGGTTTTTCGCCATCATGGCGCAGTATGGGTTAACGGTACCGACAATTTGTAGCGGATTGTTTTGTTCAATGGCGAGTCTGAACTTCGCCCCCGGTGTTAAGCTCATGACGAATTCCTTCTAGTCTTTATCTAAACTTTCAGTTTCTGTATGAATAATCTGCGATTGGATGAGTTTTCGACTCCCAGAGATGTGTCGTCTCATTAACATTTCTGCAAGTTCTTCATCGCGATTACGAATGGCTTCCAAAATATATTTGTGTTCGTTGAGTGCTTCGTTTGGACGAGATTGCGAACGTGGTGACTGATAACGATACATGCGCAGTAAGTGGTACAACTCATCACACAACAAAGTAATCAACTTGCTATTTCGGCTTGCCTGAATAATGCGATAGTGGAAATCAAAGTCACCATGCTGGTGGAAGTAAGAAGAGCCTTCTACCTGGTCGATATGCTTCGAATGTGTCGACAATAGCATTTCTAAGCTCAATAGCTCTTCTTGGGTAATATGGCGAGCCGCAAGCCTTGCAGCCATCCCTTCTAGCGCTTCTCGTACCGAGTAAAGCTCAATCAGCTTTTCTGGTGAAAAGGTTGTGACTCTCGCTCCAACATGCGGGATACGTTCAATCAGACCCAAACCTTCCAAACGCATCAGCGCTTCACGTAAAGGCCCACGGCTGACTTGATATTTCCTGGCAAGCTCTGGCTCTGAGATTTTACTCCCCGGCGCAACATCACCGTTTACGATAACTTCTATCAAAGACTCCGTCAGTGTTTCAGACTTGGTGTGTTCTTTCTCAGAAGCTATCACTTTATAACGAGCTTTTAACTCAGAGTTCATATTCAGGCACTCACATCAATGACACCGAAATGTCTACAATTCCTTAACCTAAATATAAAATAAACGATCAAAGTGTCGACAATCAAGTAAATTGTCGACAATTTAGACTAAGGTCTTATTAAAAAATCGGATATAAACGAAATATAAGCGGGATGATAGGTAAAATTGTCATACGAAAATCTTAATTGTCGACAATTAATCCACTGTTATCTATCTGATTATTAATAACAATCATGCGGGTAGATAAACAGTTATTGAGTTACAGCGTCATTCTTTGGGCTCAAATTGCTCAAAGACTTGTTGTCCGGTCATCGTTTTGGAATCCGGATGGAGTTCGTAATACCCCGGTTTTTCATCGGTAAAGATTTCCAAGGTCAGCTTAAAATTGGGGTTGTCGAACAATCCCGCAGATAAGATGTACTCATTGCTGGACAGCAAATGGTAGAACAGGTTCGAGCCACACTCGCCACAGAAACCTCTTACTGCCCACTCAGAAGACTGATAACGCTTAGGTTCCGAGCCTTTAAATGTGACGTCTGAGCCACAATGCACCGCATGAAATACCCCACTCGTCCATTTTCGGCACATGGAACAATGACATAAGCTGACTTCATTATTTGGTTCTGCAATAACTTCAATTGCACCACATAAACATGTCCCTCTCATCATTTCACTCCTTTGCTATTTTGGTGCGTTTATTATGGTTGGTTTCTGTTCACTTCGCGTGTTCTGGCGTGAACTTTATGAACAAAATCCCCACTATGCCCAATATTCTCTTTATCTACCTTTTGCAGACATATCGTTAACACTTAATTAACCTTTCAACAAAGTTCAGATTCAATGCTGAAACAACAATAAGACTCATCAACAGAATAGAGTCACTCACATAAGGAACGTGAACATGTTAAAGGTAATCAAACCAACGCTCGCCGCATCTATCATCGCAGCTTCATTTTCATTTAACGCTTTTGCTGCCGATATAGAAAAAGTGCATTTCCTCATTCCTGGTGGTGCCGGTGGCGGCTGGGATATGACAGCACGCGGTACGGGTGATGTTTTAATCAAATCAGACATCGTTGAAACCGTATCATTTCAAAACCTATCTGGTGGCGGCGGCGGTAAAGCCATTGCTCACTTGATTGAAACGGCGGATCGCCAAGAAGACACGCTAATGGTGAACTCAACACCAATCGTAGTACGATCTCTTAGCGGTATTTTCCCACAATCCTTCCGTGACCTAACCCCTGTTGCTGCAACTGTTGCAGACTACGGTGCTATTGTTGCGTCTGCAGACTCGCCATATAACTCTTGGGAAGATGCAGTAAAAGCGTTTGAAGAAAACCCACGTAAAGTGAAGATCGCTGGCGGATCAGCTCGTGGTTCAATGGACCACCTGGTTATTGCGGCCGCATTTAAAGGCGAAGGTTTTGACGCACGTAAAGTCCGTTACATCGGTTACGATGCCGGCGGCAAAGCGATGGCAGCGCTACTTTCTGGCGAAACTCAACTCCTTTCAACTGGCTTAGGCGAAGTACTTGAAATGTCCAAATCTGGACAAGTTAAAGTGCTGGCTATTACTGCTCCTAAGCGATTAGATGCAGCGCCAAACATTCCAACTCTGACTGAATACGGCAATGAAACTGTCTTTGCTAACTGGCGTGGTTTCTTCGCTGCACCAGGAACCAGCCAAGAGAAAATCGACGAATGGAATTCTGCATTCACCAAGATGTACAAAACGGATGAATGGCAAGTCGTTCGTGACCGTAATGGCTGGATCGACAACTATAAAGCGGATAAAGATTTCTTCGCGTTCCTTGAAGATCAAGAGAAGCAAATGGGTGATCTAATGCGCGAATTAGGTTTCCTTCAGTAGCAGTAAACGGGGCTATTTCTCCAATACCAAGCCAGTAATGAAAACTGATTTGGTATTAGCCCCACCTGTATTTGCACTCTAAGTTTCACCGTGTATGGGCATTGTCGACAATTATTTCGGCATACACACTCCTTTGTTTATAGATTGATAAGCGGATCGGCTAGCAGCGAAATGCTTAATTGTTAATGAATTACCTTGCTCATTAACGCCCATATACGGTCTTTTCTACCTTCGTTAGGAGTTGAAGATGTCTCGTTCAACCAATTTTTTTACCAAAGAAAACTTGCTCTGCCGCGATCGCGTCGGTGCGATGATCTTTTTACTTTTCTGTCTGGGCTACGGTTTCCAAACTTCTCAAATCGCATTGTTTCCTGGAGATGAATATGAACCGTTCACCGCTCGCACATTGCCGACAATTCTGACGTACATCGGTATCGGTTTAGCACTTTTACTGTTGGTCACCGGCCAGCCGGATAAGAAAAGTGGTGCTGTGTTGACGTTCAACTGGAAGCTGCTGATCTCATTTTTAGTGTTAATGGCACTATATGGCGTTGGCCTAACTTATCTGGGATTTGTGTTGGCGACCGGTTTCTTCCTTCTAGCAGGCTTTTACTTACTTGGTGAAAGACGTAAGCCGATTTTGTTTGGCGCTTCTTTCCCGTTTGTTATCGCCTTTTATTTATTGCTGACTCAAGGTTTAGATATCTACCTTGAGCCTGGTTTGATTTTTACCATCTGGTAACCAAAGAAAGGAAAGAGTTATGTTAGATGGAATTTTACAAGGTTTATCCACTGCGGTAATGCCAATGAACATCATGATGGTGATTGTTGGCTGTTTCGTTGGTACGTTTATCGGGATGCTACCGGGTCTTGGGCCTATTTCAGCTATCGCGTTGATGATCCCAATCACTTACGGTCTCGAACCTTCATCTGGTTTGATTTTGATGGCTGGCGTTTACTATGGCGCGGTATTTGGTGGCTCTACGTCTTCAATTCTGATTAACGCCCCGGGCTGTTCTTCAACGGTGGTAACGGCATTTGACGGTTACCCTATGGCGCAAAAAGGTCAGGCGGGTAAAGCGTTAGCACTTGCTGCTTACTCTTCTTTCACTGGCGGTACACTATCGGCGATCATGTTGTTGGTTGCGGCTCCTGCACTAGCAAGTGTGTCGCTAAGTTTCCAATCCTCAGACTACTTCGCCTTGATGCTTCTTGGCTTGTCTGCGGTAGCAGCATTCGCTGGTAAAGGTCAGGTAATTAAAGCCTGGATGATGACTATTCTTGGCTTGATGTTGTCTACAGTCGGTATCGATAAAGGCGTAGGCGTAGAACGCTTTACGTTCGGACTGACTGACTTGATGGATGGCTTTAGCTTCTTGTTACTTGCCATGGCGACCTTTGCGCTGGGCGAAACGTTGATGGGTATTCTAAAACCTTCTGCAGATACGAGTAACGAAGAGCAAGACAAACTAAGTAACATCGGATCGATGAAAGTTACAAAAGAAGAAATTAAAGAAGTGGCACCTGTTTCTATTCGCTCTTCGATTCTAGGTTTCTTTACTGGCGTACTTCCGGGCGCAGGCGCAACAATTGCCGCATTCCTAAGCTACGGTTTGGAACGTAATCTGGCACCAAAAGACAAGAAGGAAGAGTTTGGTAAAGGCAGCATCCGTGGTCTGGTAGCACCAGAATCGGCGAACAACGCAGCATCAAGCGGCTCATTTGTACCACTGTTGACATTGGGTATTCCAGGTTCAGGTACCACCGCAATCATGCTAGGCGCATTGATCGCCTACGGCATTCAGCCAGGTCCTCGCCTGTTTGTGGAACACCCGGATGTATTCTGGTCAGTGATTATCTCTATGTACTTTGGCAACATCGTACTGGTTATTCTGAACTTGCCACTGATTCCGTATATCTCGAAACTACTGGCGGTACCAAGAACAGTTCTACTTCCGATGATTTTGTTCTTCTCAATCACGGGCGTGTATTTGGTCTCATTCAATACCATGGATGTGTTTGTTATGCTACTTGTGGCGATGGCTGCTATCGCACTCCGATTAGCAAACTTCCCTCTTGCTCCGTTACTGCTTGGCTTCATCCTTGGTGGTTTAATGGAAGAGAACTTGCGCAGAGCATTGATGATATCGGATGGTGAGTTGAGCTTCTTGTGGGAACGTCCTATTACTCTAACCTTTACGGTATTGGCCGTACTGGTACTGGGCAGCCCACTGTTTGTAAAACTGTTCCAGAAACTACGAGCTCAACCAGTAAAAGTTGAACAATAAAGTTTATACCCATGATTGACTTCTAAAAGCCACCAGCGAGGTGGCTTTTTTCTTTGACCTTTCGCTACTATCTTTCTTGCATCAAGTTCAGTAGGGTTAACGCCTTAAAAATAAAACATAAAAACAAAAATCAAGGAAGACTTATGCTGCTGGAACTGACGTTGTTATTCGCTGCCGGAGTGATTGGAGGGATCATGAATTCTATTGCCGGAGGTGGCAGTTTTGTCACTTTTCCTGCGCTGATGGCAGTGGGTGTTCCTCCCGTTATCGCAAATGCCACCAACACCTACGCCTCTTGTGCTGGCTACATCAGTGGTGCAATAGGCTTTAGAGAAGAGATCCTCAAGAATAAGCAAGAGTTGCTGTTTACCATCAGCTTAAGCCTTATAGGCGGTGGCATTGGTGCCTACCTGTTACTGAATATTCCTGAGTCCGTGTTTTTGGAAGCGATTCCCTGGCTACTTTTGTTTGCCACCTTACTGTTTATCTTTGGCTCACGTTTAACTAGGGCAATAAAAGCCTTAACCAAAGACCATAAACACGCCGGTATTTTAGGTGCAATCGCATTAGGCATTCTTTTAGTTGGGGTCGCTGCGTACGGTGGATTTTTTAATGCGGGATTAGGTGTGATTGTACTGAGTTACCTGGTGATCGCAGGTCATCAGGACATCAATTTAATGAACGGATTGAAGCTGCTTGTATCGACCTCTGTTTCACTGGTCGCTATCGTTGTTTTTGTCGCGAATGGCTCTATCGACTGGAGCAAAGGCAGCATCGTCATGGCAGGTACGTTAGTGGGTGGCTATCTCGCAGCCCGCGTGTCACGTCAACTTAATCCGAATCACGTTCGCAATTTTGTGGCACTTTTTTCAACGGCCATCACCGTCTACTTTTTCATTGATATCTACGCATAATCTACCCGTCCCTCTCAAACAAAAAAGCGCCATCAAATCGATGGCGCTCTGTGTATTGTAAGTTTGGACTTTATTTAATCAATCCCACTTCTTTGTAGTACTTCAATGCACCTGGATGAAGTGGTGCTGAAAGACCATCTTTCACCATTTCTTCTTTCTTCAGGTTAGCGAATGCAGGATGAAGACGGCGGAAGTCATCAAAGTTTTCAAACACCGCTTTCACAACGTTGTAGACCACATCTTCTGGTACTGCTGTTGAAGAGACAAACGTAGCACCCACACCAAATGTGTGAGCATCTTCTTCAGTTCCACGGTACATACCACCTGGAACCGTTGCGACACGATAGAAACTATTATCGGCAATCAGCTTAGCAACGTGTTCGCCTTCAATCTCTACGATATTGCTATCACATGAAGTGGTCGCCTCTTTTATCGCACCACTTGGGTGACCAACGGTATAAACCATCGCATCAATCTTGTTATCACAGAGTGCTTTAGACTGCTCTGAGGCTTTCAGCTCAGAAACCAGTTTGAAGTCATCATTTGTCCAGCCGTACTCTTTCATCAGAACTTCCATCGTACCGCGCTGTCCTGAACCAGGGTTACCAATATTCACACGTTTGCCTTTCAAATCATCAAACGAATTAATATTGGCATCTTTACGTGCAACGACAGTGAATGGTTCAGGGTGAACAGAGAATACCGCGCGGAGTTCTTTGAAAGGGCCTGCATCCGCAAATTGGCTGGTACCGTTGTAAGCATGATATTGCCAGTCTGACTGAGCGATACCCAAATCTAATTCACCGGAACGGATCGTATTAATGTTGTAAATAGAACCACCGGTACTTTCAACAGAACAACGAATTCCATGGTCAGCACGTGACTTGTTCACAAGACGACAGATTGCACCACCCGTTGGATAGTAAACCCCTGTCACCCCACCCGTACCGATCGTTACGAAGGTGTCTTCAGCAGCGACAGAGAAGCTCGCACTCAGTGCCGCAAGAGATGCGGTTATTGCAACTTGCTTAAACTTTAACATTGAACATCCTTTTTCCTTTTGTTTGTGACGGTTCAAGTATAGCAAGCGTTAATCGATTGATTATGCATGAGTTCACAGCATATAAAATTCGTTTACATGTTTGTATACAACAAATTTATTAATTGATAACAAAAAGCCCCGAATGTACGGGGCTTGAGTTAATACTGCTTTTTCTTAGTTACTGGAGCATTTTCTGATTAGAAGAAGCTAATTAGAAGAACCCTAGTGGATCGACGCTGTAGCTGATCAGTAAGTTCTTGGTGTTTTGGTAATGACCCAACATCATCTTGTGCGTTTCACGTCCAATACCAGACTTCTTATAACCACCGAACGCTGCGTGAGCTGGATACGCATGGTAACAGTTGATCCAAACGCGGCCCGCTTCAATGTTACGACCCATACGGTAAGCCAGGTTTTGATCACGCGTCCAAACACCTGCACCTAAGCCGTACTCAGTGTCATTGGCAATCGCAAGTGCTTCAGCTTCGTCTTTGAAAGTCGTAATCGCGATAACAGGTCCAAAAATCTCTTCCTGGAAAACGCGCATCTTGTTGTGACCTTCCAATAGCGTTGGTTGAATGTAGTAGCCTTGCTCCAGATCACCCTCTTGTTTCGCAGCATCACCGCCAAAGACAACTCGCGCGCCCTCTTGACGGCCAATTTCTAGGTAGCTCAGAATCTTATCGAACTGTTCTTGTGAAGCTTGTGCGCCAACTTGAGTCTCTGTATCTAACGGGTTGCCTTGCTTGATTAACTTCGCTCGTTCGGCCACTTTAGCGACAAACTTGTCATAGATCGACTCATGAACCAACACACGTGATGGACAGGTACATACTTCGCCTTGGTTAAAGAAGCCCAACAGTGTCCCTTCGATACATTTGTCGACAAACTCATCTTCATGATCAAACACATCTGGGAAGTAGATGTTTGGTGATTTACCACCCAACTCAACGGTAGAAGGAATCAGGTTATCGGCTGCACATTTTAGAATGTGGTTGCCGACTTGCGTTGAACCTGTAAATGCCAGTTTAGCAATGCGATTACTGGTTGCCAGTGCCTGACCCGCCTCTGAGCCATAACCATTTACCACGTTCACTACGCCTGGTGGAAGTAAATCAGCGATTTTTTCCATCAGAACCAAAATCGACGTTGGCGTTTGCTCTGCAGGTTTGAGTACCACACAGCAGCCTGCTGCTAACGCTGGCGCAAGTTTCCATGCCGCCATCAAGATTGGGAAATTCCAAGGAATGATCTGACCTACCACACCGATCGGTTCTGGAAAGTGGTACGCTGCCGTTGTCTCATCAATTTCAGCGGCGCTGCCTTCCTGAGCTCGAATACAACCTGCAAAGTAACGGAAATGGTCGACAACAAGTGGGATGTCTGCTGCCAGTGTTTCACGGATCGGTTTACCGTTTTCCCATGTCTCCACCAACGCTAGCTCTTCAATGTGCTGTTCAAGACGATCTGCAATTTTTAAAAGAAGATTAGAGCGCTCTGCAGCGCTGGTTTTCGCCCACTTTTCTCTGATGTTGTGTGCCGCATCCAATGCTAAATTGATATCAGCTTCACCAGAACGAGCCACTTTACAATAAGGCTTTCCGTTAATTGGAGAAATATTGTCGAAGTACTCTCCTCCGGTCGGTTTCACCCACTCTCCACCGATGAAGTTGTCGTAATGTGATTTGAAGTTCACGATGGCATTTTCACTACCTGGTTGTGCGTAAATCATAACTCTTCCTTTTGTTTCTCGTTCAGTTAGTGTTTGAAACACTTTGTTTTTCTGACAGTGTCATAGTCACTGTTAACGAAGAGTAATACGCAAGTCACAGGCCAAGTAAGACATACTTGTTGTTAATTAAATGTAACACTATGATTACCAAGCGATAACAAATTAAGTGAGTGTTGTTTGAATAGATGTATGGTGTGAACACCAATGTTCAAGTGTTCCAAAATGGCACATGCTCACTGTGACAAAATGGTACAGTCATGGAAATTCAACCTATTACGGATAACAACTGGCTTTCGACTTCTTGGCTCAGAAGCGAACAAGCGGGTCTAAAACAGCGCCGACTCCCGGAAGATGTCCGTGTCAACTCGGCGACACTTAAGGACAGACGTCACCAATTGAATTTTCTGCTAGATGCAGTTAAGCAATTTGCGCTGCCTCTGTTTAACCAAATTTTCGCACACAGTAATAGTCGACTGATTCTTACGGATGCAGATGGCGTGATCATTGGTAGCTGGGGAAAACCAAGATTTAGAGAGAAACTGACCGAAATTGCCCTTAGCTCAGGTGCCTGTTGGCAGGAAAAGCTGAAAGGTACCAATGCCATCGGCACTGCTTTAGTTGAAGCTAAACCAGTCTCGGTAATTGGCGATCAACACTTTATTCAGCATCATCGTTTCATCAGTTGCTCTGCAAATCCTATTTTTGACCATCTAGGCAGGCTCCTTGGAGTCTTAGACATCACCAGCGAACAGGAAAAGCATGACCTATCCACTCAAGTGCTCGTGCAGAATATGGTTCAGCTGGTCGAAAACCAGATGCTAAATCAGATTCCAAGTGGTCATATTCGGGTCGATTTAGCCTGCGACAAAAATCTCTTAAACAGCGGCTGGCAAGGCATAATTATCGCCGACGAAGCAGGTGAAATTTTGGCACACAACCAAGTTGCCTCTCAGTTACTCGACCGAAGCACAGTGGTGGGTCAATCATTAGAAGAAATTTTAGCGCATCAGAACTCAGACCAACCTATCGTATTCAAAACGGCACCACTCTCAAAAACAAAAATCCAGTCCCGCTCCTTAAGTGCCTCCAATGATCTTCATTTTGGCGACTCGAAAGTTGAACACTGTTGGCAACAAGCAAACCGCGTTATCGATAAAGACATTAGTTTATTGATATTGGGTGAAACAGGCGTCGGTAAAAACGAGTTTGTGAAAGCGCTGCATAAAAATAGCCAGCGAAAAAGCGGCCCTCTGGTAGCAGTCAACTGTGGCGCACTGCCTAAAGATCTCATTGAATCCGAGTTGTTTGGCTATGTTGCGGGAGCCTTTACCGGGGCAAACAGCAAAGGCTATCAGGGTAAGATCCGTCAAGCCCACAAAGGCACACTATTTCTCGATGAAATTGCTGACTTACCAATCGCTGCACAAAGCCGCCTTCTACATGTACTTCAGGACAAAACCGTACTTCCTGTTGGGTCCAATCAAAGCGTTCAGGTGGATACTCAGATTATTGCGGCAACACATAAAGATCTTGAAGCCTTGGTTGAACAGGGCGAATTCCGACAAGATTTATATTATCGCCTGAATGGGTTGATCATCGAGTTGCCTAGATTGGTAGAGCGACAAGACAAGCAGAAGCTGATTGAAAGTCTTCACCGCCGACATGCGGAACCAAATCAACACTTATGCCCTCACCTATTATCTCTGCTGCTCTCATATTCGTGGCCGGGTAACTTGCGAGAGCTCGATAGCCTGATAAAAGTTTCTGCACTAATGGCACAAGGTGAGGCGGTGTTAGAGCTTGCTCATGTCCCAACTCACTTATCTAAGAAACTTAGCCAGATGCAACAACAGGCAAGCGCAGAACCGACTACGGATATACGTACTACAGTCGAAGACAAACTGGTAAAAACCTACCAGGCCAATCAAGGGAACATCAGTAAGACATCTCGTATGCTAGGTGTGAGCCGAAATACGATTTATCGGAAACTGAAGAGCATGGGAATGATTAAGTAATCAATCATCGTTAATGATGGTTATGAAGGCGTTTTGAAGAGCACCCGCAATGGGTGCTCTTTCTTTTTATTGTTGGCGTTAGAGTCCGCCAGCTTGTTGTGCCTGTTTAACCAATGCCTGACGTTGAGTTTCCTTTTCAGATACCACTTTATTGTTCTTTTGAGTGTCCTGCTCCAATTTGGCAGGGTTAAAAACAAAGTACTTGTTAGGAGTCATCTTGAGAACCTCAATGAGTTGTGATTGTTACCTTTAAGCCTTTAAAAAGAGAATCAGTGAAAACGGGTTTCTCTGGCGGCTTGTGGCTGATGTTGAAGATAGTGTGTATTTAAAAGTGACACATCCTCCATTTACGAGGATATTCCGGGCGTAGTTCAAGGGCTTACCTAATACGACTGTCAGAGTAATAGCACTAATAACAGCTAGCGTGATAACGATTCTTATTACTTGCTTGGCAGCAACTTATTGTCTCAAAAAGAAAAAAACATGCCTCAACGCCCAGACGTAAAGGATGAGTTTTTCTCTGGATTGAAAGTACACTTGCCCTGCATATCTCTTCATTTCAATGAAAATTTTGTCTACAGGTTCAACATTCAACCTTTTTTGAGAAATATTTAGCTGTTTTTTTAGGCGCTAAAGCAAAGAAATGGAGACAATCACAATGAAGTGAGAGCTCTCTTGACTCTACCCACTAAAATTTGGGAGGCGTTATGAAAAGTAACAAGCTAGGTCATGTGATGTCATTTAGCAGAATGTTTTCTTTTATTGCGTTTTTGACCGCCACACTCGCTTGGATTCTGAGCATGTATGCGTTATTTACGGTCTCCGCTGCAGCTCTGGTTATCAGCGTAATCCTGTACTTAAAAGATAAATTTCTCCACCCTAAAAGTCACACTAAAGGAAAGAGTGCCTGAAGACTCTCGCCTTGGTTTTTCCAACACAAAATGGATGCCACTTGGGCATCCATTTAGATTGTGTCGGTGTACTTAAAACGTATTAAACGTCGTAAGTTGTAGACGCTGTATCGCCGCCTGTACCAGTCCAGTTAGTGTGGAAGAATTCACCACGCTCACGGTCGATACGCTCGTAAGTGTGAGCACCGAAGTAGTCACGTTGAGCTTGAAGCAGGTTAGCAGGTAGACGAGCTGTTGTGTAACCGTCTAGGAAAGTTAGCGCAGAAGTCGTACATGGCATTGGGATGCCTGCTTCTAGAGACTTAGCTGCAACTTTACGCCACGCTACCAGGCTGTTTTGTAGGATGCCTTTGAAGTAATCATCAGAGCCTAGGAACGCTAGATCTGGGTTCGCTTCGTATGCATCACGGATGTTGCCTAGGAACGCAGAACGGATGATACAAC
>ERZ1673961.106-NODE-106-length-42871-cov-7.844357_pt1 | contig 42871 bp, 32 predicted proteins | sample MGYA00580189_ERZ1673961 | MGnify/ENA primary metagenome ERZ1673961 (study PRJEB41334, sample SAMN05608105) | rock metagenome | biome: terrestrial subsurface; feature: shale formation; material: shale | place: USA: Pennsylvania ... | reverse complement strand
CAGCTACCTTTCGCAAGTCCTTGCAGGGCAAGGGGCTTCGTAATCTTTCCCTGGTTCAGTAGGTTCATCGCGTTTTCTACAGTACCCAGAATAAGTACACCAGCGATAACGTAAGAGACTTTACCGATACCACCTTTAAGCGAAACACCACCCAGTACACAAGCAGAGATAACCACCAGTTCAAAACCAACCGAAGTCATTGGCTGACCAGAAGTCATACGAGCTGCCAGAATAACACCCGCTAGTGCAGCCATGAAACCAGAGATGGTGTAGATCATCATCTTGGTCTTAACCACGTTTACACCTGCCAGACGTGCAGCTTCTTCGTTGCCACCAATCGCCAGTGTATTACGGCCATAAACGGTACGGTTCAGTAAGAATGTGAAGACAGCGAATGTAATCAGTGTTAGCCAAATTGGTGTCGGAATACCGATGAAAGAAGAATTACCTAACGCGAAGAAGCTCTCTTCTGTGATACCTACCGCTTTACCGTCAGATATGATGTAGCCTAGACCACGGGCGATCTGCATGGTTGCGAGCGTCGTGATCAGTGCGTTGATTTGTAGTTTGGCGATAACAAAGCCGTTTAACAGACCAAATGCCACACCAGAAAGTAGGCCAGCACCCACACCCAGAACGACGCTGCTGGTCGCGTTGATAGCCACAGCGGTGACAACACCTGAACATGCGATTACTGAGGCAACAGAAAGGTCAAGGTCACCACAAGCAAGGCAGAACAGCATGGCACATGCCACCATACCACTCATTGAGATTGCCAGGCCTAAGCCTTTCATGTTGATGAAGGTTGCAAAGTAGGGAACGAAAAGGCAGCAGAGTATAAACAGGCCTGCAAACACCATTAGCATTCCGAATTTATCCCAGATTTTACCGAAGCTAAAGCTGCCAGTTTTTGGAGCTGACTCTATCGCTTTTGTAGGGTTAGAAGTAGACATAATGATATTCCTTAATTTTAAGCGGCTGCCGACTCTTCTTTATCTAGCATGGCTAGACGAAGCGCGGTTTGTTCATTAAATTCGTCGCGTTGTAGTTCACCGGTTACCGCGCCATCTTTCATAACAAGTACACGGTCAGAGATACCCAACACTTCTGGTAAATCGCTGGAAACAACGAGTACCGTTACTCCGTTTTCTGCCAGCTTAAAAATGAGTTCGTAAATTTCAGATTTGGCGCCCACATCGATACCACGAGTAGGTTCATCCAGTAAGATGACGCTCATTGCCGTTGACAACCAACGACCAAGAATCACTTTCTGCTGGTTACCGCCTGAAAGCTTGCCAATTGGCTGCTCCAAAGAAGAAGCTTTGACATTCAGCGCTTCTTTTTGCTTCGAGGCATTCTTCTTTTCCCAGTCGAAATCAATCAAGCTCTTGAATTTTAAATGCCAAGGGCGAGCACTGATGTTGGTGTTCTCTTGTACCGACATGATAGGAACGATGCCATCAGCTTTGCGGTCTTCCGAACAAAGCGTAATGCCATAACGAATTGCATCTTGCGGGTTTTTGACGCCAATTTTGACATCGTGTAAGTAAAGATCGCCGCCTGTCTTTTTGTCTGCACCGAAAATAAGGCGAGTAAGCTCAGTACGACCTGCGCCAACCAATCCAAACAAACCAAGAACTTCACCTTGTTTGACATCCAGTGACACCGGAGCCGTTAACCCTGGGCCTTCAAAGTTTTCAATGCGTAAACCACTCTTACCATGTTCACGCGGGCGGTAGTTGAAGATGTCACTAATTTCACGGCCAACCATCAGTTCAACTAGACGATCGTTAGTCAGCTGAGAAAGGTCAGTAAATGACTGCACGTGCTGGCCATCTTTGAAGATAGTTAATGCATCACACAGGTCGAAGATCTCTTCCATACGGTGCGATACGTACATAATGATTTTGCCCGCATCACGCAGTTCACGGATAACCTTGAATAAGTTTTGAATTTCGCGCTGTGACAAACTACTGGTTGGCTCATCAAATGCGATAATTTGTGCGTTTCGGCTCAGTGCTTTGGCAATTTCAACCATCTGCCATTGGCCAATAGACAACTCTTTTAGCTGGCAAGATGGGTCGAATGTTTCACCTAAACGCTCTAACTGAACTCGTGCGTTCTTGTTGAGGGTTTCTGTATCCACTCGGCCACCCTTGGTCGGTAGTTGACCAAGATAAATATTTTCCGCAACCGTCAACTCAGGAACCAAGTTGAGCTCTTGATAAATAATGGCAATACCGTGCTCAAGCGCATCATTGGTTGAATTCAGCGCTACTTCTTTACCATCAATAGCGATGTGACCTTCCGTAGGTTTATGAAAACCACTTAAGGTTTTGAGTAACGTTGATTTACCAGCACCATTTTCACCCATCAAAGCATGAACACTGCCCGCATCGGCGCGGAAGCTCACGTTGTTCAATGCCTTAACACCTGGGAAGTGCTTCGAGATGTTTCGAAACTCTATGTAAGAGGGGGACTTCGCCATGACATTCTCTCCGTTAAATCAGTTGGTGACGACCAAGCCAGCCGTCACCGAAAGTGAGCTTACAGCCCTTTTTTCGCCAGTTCGTCTTTGAAGTTGTCACGAGTGATAAGAACAACGTCCGTAACTTCAACAAACTTCTCTGGTTGAACGTCTTCTTTTACCCACTTGTATAGAGACTCGATACTCTTGTAGCCGTGTACGTCCGGGCTAGGTAGTAGTGAACCGTAGAAACCGGTTGGTTGAGATTTCGCAAGCTCGTTAACCGCATCCACACCGTTGATACCAATGCCGATTACGTTGTCTGAACCAAAGCCCTGACCTTCCGTTGCACGTACGCCGCCTAATACTGTGTTGTCGTTCATACCAACAATGAGCCATTGCTTAACAGTTGGGTATTGAACAAGTAGAGAGTTAGCAGCGTCCAGTGCTCCTGGAATATCATTGGTTTTGGTTGGTACGCGGTAAATTTGATCAGCTGGGAATCCAGATTGCTCCAGAGCCGAGATAGCACCGTCTACGCGGCGACGTGCCGTATCAAGTTCGTCCGCAGTGATTGCCATAACGCCAGTTGTCGACGCATCCCAGCTACGCTTCTGCATTTCTTTGTACAGCTCTGTACCTTGACGTTCACCGATAGCAGTCGCTGCCATCATAACCAATGGTACGTCTGTCATTGGCTCGCCTTTCGCGTTTAGGAACTGGTCATCAACAGTGATCACTTTTAGATCATAGCTTTTCGCTTTCGCCATGATTGCAGGACCTAATTTAGGGTCAGGAGTACAGATAACGAAGCCTTTCGCGCCTTGCGCCGCTAGAGTGTCGATAGCATTCAGGGTTTTTTCGCCATCTGGCACCGCCATTTTTACTACTTCAAAGCCTAAATCTTTACCGGCTTTTTCAGCAAATGACCATTCCGTTTGGAACCATGGCTCTTCAGGTTGCTTAACTAGGTAGCCTAGTCGGGTGTCATCATTTGAACCGAAAAATGCGTTGGCCGAAGCACTAAGCATAGTTACGCCAGATAGGGCAGCGATTGTGAGTAGTTTTTTTAGTTTCATTGTTATCCATCCACTGGTAGAGGTGAGTGTTCGCTATACATATTTGTGGATTTAGGGACATTTGTTAGTGACAAAAATCACAGCGGAAAAATGTAGCGAATTTGTCCATTCATTTAGCCAAAGGGGCTATGACACAGATCTCAATTATGCGACCACTGATCAAAATTCGCAGTAATTGACCCAATACCAGCCTAATGCAAACGTTGAATTCACTGGTTTCTTGCTATTCCGACCTGACAGCAGAAGGTGTTAAAAAGAACACAAAAAATCGTCCATGACGTTTTTGTCCATAAAGTTAGCAGACCTCTTTATGGGATAACGTCCCTCCTCTAGCTATAACAACAAGTAGATTTAGTTTGCTGACCAAAAGCTGGAGCAGTCATGGACACATTAAACACACAACAACAGCATGTCATTGGTTTGGACTTCGGTTCAGACTCCGTACGTGCCCTTATCGTAAATGCACAAACAGGCAGTGAAGTATCTTCGTCTGTCGTCTATTACCCGCGATGGATGAAAGGGCTATATTGTCAGCCTGCTCAGTCTCAATTCAGACATCACCCTCAAGACTATCTGGATGCAATGACCAGTGCGATCCAAGAAGTACTGACCACGGTATCACCTGAACTGGCCTCTTCCATCGTTGGTATCGGTGTCGATACCACAGGCTCTACACCAGCCCCAATTGATGAAAACGGCAACATCCTGGCATTACTACCAGAGTTCGAGAACAACCCAAATGCGATGTTTGTCCTTTGGAAAGATCACACGTCGGTAACCAAGGCGGATCTGATTAACGAGCTTGCCCACTCAGGTGATTTCACCGATTACACCCGTTACATCGGTGGTATTTATTCATCGGAATGGTTCTGGGCTAAAGCCGCTTGGGTCAGCGAACAAGACGAACAAGTCGCTAAAAGCGCTTACAGCTGGGTAGAACTTTGTGACTGGATTCCGGCGATTCTCGCTGACGCTCAGCATCCGCAAAAACTGCGTCGCGGTATCTGTGCTGCCGGACATAAAGCCATGTGGCACGACAGCTGGGGTGGCCTGCCTGACCAAGCGTTTTTGAGCGCGATTTCTCCAACACTGGATGGCATACGCGAACGTATGTTCACAGAAGTATTCACTTCGGACCAAGCCGCTGGTTACTTGTCAAAAGCATGGGCAGAAAAACTGGGCTTGCCAGAAGGCATTGCGATTGCAATTGGCGAGTTTGACTGTCACATGGGCGCGGTGGGTGCAGGTGCCGGTGCCAATGACTTGGTTAAAGTGATTGGTACTTCAACCTGTGACATTTTGATGGTTGAAGCCGATCAGGTTGGCGATCGCACCATTCACGGCATTTGTGGCCAGGTTGAAGGTAGTGCGATGCCAGAGCTACTGGCGCTAGAAGCAGGACAATCTGCATTTGGTGATATGTACGCTTGGTTTAAGAACGTTCTGATGTGGCCATTGCAGGCTTACGCTGAGCGCAATCCAGACTTTGCAAAAACCGCTGACGAAATTGCGTCTGACTTATTGCCAATGCTTTCGCAAGCGGCTGAGCAGCAGGGTATCGACAAATACACTCCTGTCGCGATGGACTGGCTCAATGGCCGACGCACACCATACGCCAACCAACGACTAAAAGGTGCTATCAGTGATTTGAACCTTGGCAGTGCTTCACCAGCCATCTTCTCTGCACTGGTTGAGTCAACGGCTCACGGTGCCAAAGCGATTGTGGATTGCTTCATCGAGCAAGACGTCAAGGTTGAACGCGTGATTGCCATCGGTGGTATTGCGCAGAAATCCCCGTTCGTGATGCAGATGTGTGCGGATGTGATTGGTCGAGAAATCATCGTGGTTGAGTCGGATCAATGCTGTGCATTAGGGGCAGCGATATTTGCGGCAGTCGCGGCTGGCGTTTACCCAGACACCAAAGCAGCTCAAAACGTAATGGCAAGCCCTGTTCGTCAAACTTATTCACCAAACCCACAAGTGCAAGCTTTGCGAGCAGAGCGCTACGCGACGTATCGTCAACTCGGTCAACACATGGAACAAATGGCAGAGTTCCATCAATCTCAGGAGCGTGAAGATGTCTGAACAAACAACATGGAATGACGTCGACTCATTCGCTGAACGCATGAAAACACTTCGCCATCAGGTGTGGCAAGCGAACATGGATCTTCAGCGACATAACCTCGTGACCTTCACCTGGGGCAATGTGTCAGGCATCGATCGCGAATCCGGTTTAGTGGTGATTAAGCCAAGTGGCGTCGAATACAGCGAACTCAGTGCGGAAAATATGGTGGTTGTGGATCTGCAAGGCGAAATCATTGAAGGCAATCTTAAACCTTCTTCTGATACCGCGACGCATCTAGAGCTATACCGCCAGTTCCCGTCAATCGGCGGCATCGTGCATACCCACTCGTCTTATGCGACGTCATGGGCGCAAGCGGGCTCAGCGATTCCCGCATTCGGCACCACGCACGCGGACTACTTCTACGGTCATATTCCTTGTGCCCGCGCTTTGACTCAACAAGAGATTGAAAGCGACTACGAGCTGAATACCGGCAAAGTCATCGTTGAAACGATTGGCGCAACTGATCCAATGGCGATTCCCGGAATTTTGGTTCGCGAGCACGCGCCATTTACCTGGGGAACCGACCCACATAACGCCGTACATAACGCCGTGGTGGTGGAAGAAGTGGCAAAAATGGCGTTCCGCACACTCTCTATCAACCCGAGCACGTTACCGATTCCACAGACCTTGCTGGATAAGCACTACTTACGCAAGCACGGTAAAGACGCGTACTACGGTCAAAAATAATCAACAATTGTCGCCTGGCAAGTAGCGAGGCGACCAATGCGACACAGAATAACAGAGGCACTTATGAAAGATTTAACAAACAAATCTGTATGGTTTATCACCGGTTCACAGCACCTATACGGTCCTAAAGTATTGGAGCAAGTGGCAAAAAACAGCGAAGAGATCGTGGCTGGTTTCAACCAGAGCGACGATGTGTGCGTGCCTGTTGTATGTAAAGAAACAGTGAAGTCGCCAGAAGAAATTCTCAACGTATGCCAGCAAGCAAACAACGATGAAAACTGTCTGGGTGTAGTGCTATGGATGCACACTTTCTCACCAGCAAAAATGTGGATTTCAGGTCTTAAGCAACTGAATAAACCGTTTGTTCATCTCCACACCCAGTTCAGCGAAGCGCTGCCTTGGGAAAGCATCGACATGAACTACATGAACCTGAACCAAAGTGCGCACGGTGACCGCGAATTTGGCTTTATCGGTACACGCCTTGGCTTGGACCGCCGCGTTATCGTTGGTCACTGGCAGAAGCCTTCTGTACGTAAGCAGCTCGACCACTGGTGCCGCGCGGCAATTGGTTGGCACGAGAGCCACACTCTACGTGTCGCTCGTTTTGGCGATAACATGCGCCAGGTAGCGGTAACTGAAGGTAACAAGGTTAGCGCACAAATCGAGTTTGGCTTTGAAGTACACGCCTACGGTTTGGGTGAACTGACTGAAGTCGTGAACAAAGTCGAAGACAGCGCGATCAACGCTCTGTTGGAAGAGTACCGTTCAACGTACCGAATCGCTCCGGAGATTTTTGAAACGCCAGAACAGTTGGAAATTCTTAAGAATGAAGCGCGCCTTGAACTAGGCATGGAAACCTTCCTGCAAGAGCGCGGCTGTATGGCGTTTGTGAACACGTTTGAAAACCTGACTGGTTTGACTAACCTACCTGGTTTGGCAACCCAACGCTTAATGGAAAAAGGCTATGGTTACGGCGGCGAAGGCGACTGGAAAACGGCCGCGCTGACACGCATCATCAAAACCATGGGTCAAGGTCTACCTGGCGGCACGTCGTTCATGGAAGACTACACCTACAACCTAACAGGTGAAGGACAGGTACTGGGCGCTCACATGTTGGAAGTGTGTCCAACTATTGCCGCTGACAAACCATCGATTGAGATTCATCGCCATACTATCGGTAAAACTGACGATGTCGCACGTGCGATCTTCAGCGCGAAATCTGGCCCTGCATTAGTGGCAACCCTGATTGATTTGGGTAACCGCTTCCGCTTGTTGGTGAATGAAATTGATACCGTAACACCACCATCAGATCTACCAAACTTGCCAGTGGCACACGCGCTTTGGGAACCTCAGCCTAACCTGGAAGTATCTGCGGCTTCATGGATTCATGCGGGTGGCGCGCACCACAGCGTATACACGCAAAACGTCACTTTGGATATGTTAGAGGACTTCGCTGAGTTTGCTGGTATCGAGCTGGTTGTGATTGACAAGAACACCACCATCCGTGACTTCAAAACAGAGCTGAAACACAACAGTCTGTTCTACCGTTTTAGCAGCGGTATCTAAAAACACGCATGCACCTATTCGGCTGAGGGGGTCAGCCGAGTAGGTGTTTCGCTATATTTTGAACTTCCAACTTCCCGCACATCATGCCACCCTCCCTATTAGCTTGAACAATTCCCTACCTCTCGTTTTCGTTACCTATTTTTTTACTGCGCAAAGTAATCGAGTAGAATTTGTGGGTTATGCGTATGCCAAAGGAACAAGGATAACAGTGCGGTCTGTGACAACTATACTGATAAATCCATGCTTAGCATGACGGGTTGTGGCGTAGCGATGTGGTATGCCGAATTAGGTGCCTGCCATCGCAACAACATAATGGCTGCAACCGATAATTATGGTGAAGCGTTAAAACAACGACTTAAACAACGCCTCCCACTCTGGTTTACTTTTTTGCCGCGCGATGTTGCGGCAAGTTTTAATGCTGTTATACGGAAAATAGAATGCAAAACGATCCCTTGAAACCTGGATATGACTTCAATGCTCATTTAGTTGCGGGTTTAACGCCAATCTCAAAAGGCAACGATCTAGACTTTGTTATTGACCGTCCTCATGGGATGAAGGGCTTTATCATCAATTTGACGGTAAAAGGTCAGGGCACCGTATTTCACGGTGACGAATCATTTACGGTTAATGAAGGCGATTTACTACTCTTTCCAACGGGTGTACCGCACTACTACCACCGCTCAGAAGAAGCTGAAGACTGGCATCATCGATGGATCTATTTTCGCCCGCGCGCCTACTGGATAAACCGTCTCAAGTGGGAAAGCTGCATCAACGGTGTGTTTATCACTAAAGGTGTGCACATTGACGCTCAGGAAAAGCTCGAGCAGCTGTTTAAGCAGATTGAAGACCTGAGTAAAAAGGATGAGCCCTACAGCGATGAGTTGACGCTCAACTTGCTAGAGCAGCTATTGATACGCTGTAAAATGAACCAGCCGAACCTGATCAAGAAACTCGTTGATCCAAGAATCACCAACGTGTTGAATTACATGGCCAAACACCTCAATGAAGATTTCAGTAACGAAAAATTAGCCGATCTTGTGTGTTTGTCGCCCTCCAGATTGGGGCATTTATTCCGCGACGAGGTTGGGATGACGATTATCCAGTGGCGTGATGACCAACGAATCAGCCGAGCGAAACAGTTACTGGTGACATCGAACTATTCCATCAACCAAATTTCTCGCTTGATTGGCTATTCGGACCCACTCTATTTTTCGCGTGTGTTTAAGAACAAAGCAGGGCTAAGCCCGAAACTCTATCGTGAGAAAGTGATGTAAGTAACCTTAAGACGCTGAGTATACATGTCGGGCAGGAATCTCTCCTGCCCGAATTATTTATGATTATTGAAAGTTGAACTGGTAACTGGTTTGATGCTGATAGAACGACTTTTGGGTAATAAAGCGTTTGTTCGCTTCTGGCCATTCTGGGTGGTTTGGGCAATCCGGTAAGAACTGAGTTTCAAGTGCCAGGCCTTGATAATCGCGATACTCCCCATTGCGAGAAGGCGTTCCTGCCAAGAAGTTACCGCTGTAAAACTGAATCGCAGGTTTATCGGTAAACACTGACATCTCTACCAGCTTATCTGAGCTAGTCAGGCGAGCGATAGTGCTAACGCCATCCGTTAACTCTTCGGGTAAGGTAAAAGCGTGGTCATAGCCTTTGGCTAGCTTCTGGTCTTCATCCTCTAACAATCGATCTCTGATTACCTGAGAGCGACCAAAGTCAAAACTGCTCCCTTGTACTGCTTTCAGCTCACCAGTCGGGATGAGCTGGTCATCTGTAGGTAGATACTCGTTCGCCAGTAGTTGCAGATCATGATCAAGAATGGTCTTGCCAGATTCCGCGCCGTCTAAATTAAAGTAGGCGTGGTTGGTCAGGTTTATTGGACAGTCTTGGTCACAAATCGCCGAGTATTCGATGCACAGCTGATTGTTTTCCGTCAGCGTATAAGCCACTTCAGCAGTAAGATTCCCCGGGAAACCCTGGTCACCGTCGGGAGACATCAAACAGTAAGTAATGTGTGAATCGCTTTTATCTTTCACTAGCCAGCGGCGTTTATCAAAACCTTCAATACCGCCATGTAGGCTATTGCCATTATTGTTGCGAGTAATTGAATAGGTTTGTCCGTTTAAGTTGAACTGCCCCTTAGCAATGCGGTTGGCGAACCGGCCAATGGTCGCACCTAAAAAAGCAGAATGAGACTGATAATCGTGCAGCGAGGTCATGCCGAGCAGAACTTCTCTTGGCCCAGAAGAAGTCTGAAGCTGACAACTTAGCCATGTGGCACCAATGTCCATAAAGGTGGCTGTCATGCCGTGATGATTACGTAATATATGAACCGTCGCAGGCTTACCATCGGTGAAAAGATCGTGCTCAATCGCAGCCTTGATCGAGTCGGGTGGGATAATGCTGTTGGGCATAGAGGCTCCTTTCAAAAACACAGTACCTGCAAATCGCAGGTACTGATATAACAGGATTAAATCGCTTCGCCGAAGAGTGGGAAACCATCTTTCCAAATGAGGCGTTTGATACGCGTATGGCGGTTAGGGTCCCAGAGTGGGTCGCCTTCAATTTCGGTGTAATCACGCGCATGATAAACCAATAGGTCGTGGCCTTCTTCATCAACGGTAAAGCTGTTGTGACCTGGCCCGTAAATCTTTTTCTCCCAGTTGGTTTTAAACACTGGTTGTTTGGCTTTCACCCAGCTTTTAGGGTCTAGCAGGTCACTATTTTCATCTGCATAGAGCAATCCCATGCAATAGTTTTCGTCGGTCGCACTGGCGGAATACGTCATCCAGAATTTACCATGGCGGTGAATTACCGATGGCCCTTCGTTAACCCAAAAGCCGATTTGCTCCCACTCAAACTCTGGAATCGTCAGGCACTGTGGCGCGGTACGCAGCTTGGTTGGCGTTTCCAATTCAGCAATGTACAAGTTTGAGTTGCCGCCGATGTTGTTGTCCTTTTGCGCCCACACGTAGTAGTTAACGCCGTTGTGGCTGAACGAGGTCGCATCCAGACAGAACGTATCCATACCAGTGTCGATTTGCCCTTCGAACGTCCATTCCGGTGTGATCGGATTCGGGTTCGAATTCGATATCGCGTACATACGGTGCTGGAACAAGCCATCGATGATTTCTCTAGACGGTGCGGCAGCAAAGTAGACATACCAAGCGTTGTCGATAAAGTGCAGCTCTGGTGCCCAGATTAAATCACTGTATGGGCCTGTATCAGGCTTGTACCATGCATTGATCAGTTCGCTGGTCGTGTCGAGCTCCGCGATGGTCTTTGCTCGACGAATCTCAATGCGATCGTATTCCGGTACCGAAGCGGTGAAATAGTAGTAGCCATCCGTGTGTTTGTAGATGTGCGGATCGGCACGCTGCTCGATAATAGGGTTTACGAAATCAGTCATACTGCTTACCTTAATTTGCGTAATTTGATTGTGGTTTTGAAGATTGAACGTCGCTTAGGTTTTTCTCTTCTTCCAGGATGTTCGTTGCCGTCATCGACTGGTAGTACTTATCGGTCACTTTGTATTTGAACATCAGCGAACCCATTAAGAAGTGGAAGAAACCAGGGATAACCGTCAGCATCAGTGCGATACCAGTCAGTGCGTAATCCGATTGCGCTTCATTTGGTACGTAGTTAAAAAATGTCAGTAGCCAACCAACCACTGCGCCGCCGATACCCATACCTAGCTTCTGGCTAAATGAGATGCCGCCAAACGCAAGGCCAGACACACGTTGACCGGTTTTGTAAGCGCCGTAGTCGACCGCTTCCGCAATGGCTGACCAGAACACCGGTGCGTGTAAATCCACCACGAAAGAAACCAAGAAGTACAACACGAATGCCAGTGCTAAGTCATCACGACCAACAAACACGTAGAGCATCGCGCTCAGTAGCAGCACCGCGACCTGGCTGTAACGGAACAGTTTAATTTTGCAGTATTTTTTAGTAATCCAAGTTGATGCCACCATCGCCAGAATCGCCGCGCCGACACCCGTCGCAAGGAAGGCTGAAATTGTGCCTGCGTCACCACCGAGGTAGTACTTAGCGTAGTACGCAGCCACTGAACCACGAATTACGTAGCCGATAGTGCCCGTGACACATACCGCGCAAAGCACCAGCCATTGGTCGTTTTGCATCAACAACTTAACTTGGTCTTTAAACGACTTTTTGTCGACCACGTGTTCAATACGTTCTTTGGTGGTCGCGAAACAGAACAAGAACAGCAGTGTGCCCATCAGCCCCATAAGCCCCATCGAGTATTGGTAACCCAATTGAATGTTGTCTTGACCCCAAGCCGCTGATAGCTGCGGTACGATAATGGTGACCAGAAACGCCGCGATTTTAGCGAAGAATAAGCGATAGCCGTTCGCAGACAATCGCTCTTTCGGGTCATCGGTCATCACACTGATGAGGGAAATGTAAGGAATGGTCACCGCGGTAAACATGACTGTGACAAAGATGTACGTCGCGTAAGCGTAAACCAGCTTGGTGTTGTAATCGCCATCTGGCGTGCTGAAAGCTAGGTAAACCGAGATTCCGAAAGGAATGGCTAGAAAGAGCAGATACTGGCGGTAGCGTCCCCAACGAGAGGTAAACTTATCAGTAATCATACCCATCACCGGGTCGGTCACTGCGTCGATTAATCGAACTACGATAAATAGCATCGCTAAGTCTTCGGGTTTAATACCAAAAATATCCGTATAGAAGAAGGTAATGATTAACATCATTGATGAAATCACCACGTTGACCGCCATGTCACCGGCTCCGAAACCGATTTTCTCAAGGACAGGTAATTTATATTTATACATAGGGACGAATCCATTGTTTTCACGATGACAAGGATACTACTTAGGAATCAGAGGTCTGGCTGTTAGGAATCTCATAGATACATGGTGATAGCGGTTTTGTGCATGCCTTCAGCCAATCTGTTTATGTGACAGGATGCGAATCAAGACGTCAGGGAGAATAAATTACGATAACTACGGCAGCACAACCTTATAAAAGACAATCAGCCACAGGTTGGAGTAAGGTTATCTTGAACACGACGCAGACACTGACTACAATGGCGCACTTTCTTTACGGAATCCAGGTCATAAAATGAACGACACTACTAAACCAGCTCTACCAGATCGCCTTGCAGGTAACCCTCGTAGCCCATTCTTCGTGAAAGAGTGCTTCGACCACCAAATCGGTATTCGTTTCAACGGCAAAGAACGTACTGACGTTGAAGAATACTGCGTGAGCGAAGGCTGGGTAAAAATCGCGTCTCCAAAAGCAAAAGACCGTTTCGGTAACCCAATGCTGATCAAACTGAAAGGCGAAGTTGAAGCGTACTACGTGTAAGCCTTCCTTTCTGCTCATAAAGCCTGGTTTATCCAGGCTTTATTGTTTCTAGAACCACGTATCTGTGTTTCTATGTTATTTGGGAAATAGAAAAGTTTAGGACATAAAAAAGGCCAGCTTTGATAGCTGACCTCTTCGATAAAACTCATCCACTCGGCGCTTAATACCCCTTCCAAGGCACCAGCTTTTTCTCGAGATAGCGCATAAACAAATCAAACGCGTAAGCAATCACACCGATAATAATAATGCCTGCGATCACAACGTCTGTGACAAGGAATTCTGCGGCATTGAGCACCATAAAGCCAATCCCCGCTTCTGCTGCCACCATTTCACTCGCCACCAGCGTGGTCCAGCCAAAGCCAATACCGATACGCAGCCCCGTCAGAATTTCAGGCATCGCACTTTTGATGATGACGTGATAAAGCACCTGAGCTTTGGAAGCCCCCATGGAATACGCCGCCTGAATCTGTTCACTACGCGCTGAATTCACACCCGCTCGGGCACTCAATGCGATTGGCGCGAACATCGCCAAATAAATCAACGTCACTTTACTGGTTTCATCGATGCCAAGCCAGATGATCACCAAAGGCAGGTAAGCAAGTGGCGGTAAAGGGCGGTAAAACTCAATCAAGGGGTCGAAGATGCCGCGAATCCACACATTAGAACCGATAAGAATGCCAATTGGCACAGCGGTAACAACGGCGAGGATAAACGCACCAAATACGCGCCCTAAACTTGCAGCCAGATGCTCCGTGAGTGACACGCCAGAAAAACCATTGACCACCAAGTCACCAAAACGCTCTATCACCGCACTCGGGGCTGGTAAAAATAGCGGTTTTACCCAGCCCATTTCGGTGACCAGTGCCCATAGTGCGATAAAGAAAATACTCGCAATAACCGACACTAATCGAGAGTCGCCCTGCCCCGGCTCGCCATAATAGTTGCCCGGAACTAAAGTCTTCTTCTTTATTGCTTTGATAAGCGCATAAAAAGGGGGCGTTTTGTGAATCACACTATCTTGCTTGCGTTCTTCAACCGTCACTTGTTTGGTTTTGTCCTGTACGCGCTCTTGTTTCATTTCCGTTTCTGCGGATGTTTCTGTAACCGCACCTGTTCCTGTAACCATAGCTGCTTGAGTCATTACGCCACCTCCGGTACTTCATCTTGGTGAATGATGGAAAGGATCTTTTCTCGCATCTCGATAAAATCAGGCATCGACTTAACGGCTCGTGCATCCCGACATTCCAAAAAGCGTTTGTTGAAATCCAGGTCAAAGCTATGGGTAATACGCCCCGGTCTTGGCGACATCACGATGAGGCGAGATGCCATAAACAGAGCTTCTTCGACACTATGAGTGATAAAGAACATCATTTTGTTGGTGGTCTGCCACGCATCGAGAAGCAGCTCTTGTAAGGTCTCGCGGGTAAGCGCATCAAGTGCACCTAACGGCTCATCCAGTAACAGAATGCTCGGGTCGTTCGTCAGAGCTCGGGCTATCCCAACACGCTGCTGCATACCGCCAGAAAGTTGATACACCTTGTGCTGATGAAACTCTTCCAAACCAACTAATTTCAGGTATTTGGCTGCGCGTTCCAGGCGTTCTTCTTTGCTCACACCTCTAAGCTTTAAACCAAATGCTGTGTTTTCGATGACGTTAAGCCAAGGAAATAACGCATGTTTTTGAAACACCACGCCTCGGTCAGCGCTCGGGCCCACAATTTGGTCGCCAATATCACGCCCTAAGGCCACACGAGGTAAGCCTTCCACCGATGAGTTGCCCAAGGTTAAATACCCTTCTGTTGGAGTGATAAAGCCAGCCATCAAATTCAATAGCGTCGTTTTACCACAACCCGAAGCTCCGAGTGCAACGACCAGATCCCCTTGTTCTATCTCCAAATTAACCCCCGATAGAGCAAGGACGGGTTCTCCTCCCTGACGATCTTCATACACGACCGACACGTCTTCTATTTTCAGTGTTTTCTCTGTAGACATACGATACTTCCTTGTATTTGTAGATGTGATTACTGAGCTTTCGCTGCTTCGGCGTAACTTGGGTTAACAAATACGCTGTAATCTGGCATCAGTGCCGATATCTTCTTCTCTTTCAACAGAAAAGCAGACGTTGCTTCGAGCGCCTTGCTCGCGCCGCCCTCTTTACCACAACCCAGCCATTGACATGACAACTGAGTATCCACATCCAGAAATTCATATAGACTCATCGCGTCAACTGCGCCTTCTGGTTCACCACCAGCCAGTTTCGCGACTGAAACCGCCATTGGGTCTTTAGCGCTGAAGGTTTCTTTTCCAGCGCGGTATTGCTGATCAACACTCGCAACTACAGTGATAAATTTCGAAACGAACTCACCGTTTTCAGCCGCAAACTGCTTGTTCGCAATCATTCCATCGAATGTCGGCTTGCCCCACGCACTAAGTTGTTTTGAGCTAATAAGCACGCTGCCGTCTTGCTTGATTTTGCCCAAAGCAGGATCCCAGATAAACGCGCCGTCAATATCACCACGCTGCCAAGCCGCCATGATCGCATTCGGTTGCATGTTGATGAGCTTGACGTCTTTCTCGCTCAATCCAAATTGTTCTAGAGCAAATAGCATGTGAAAGTGGGTAGTAGAAACAAATGGAACCGCGATACGTTTACCTTTGAGATCGGCTGGCGAGTTAATACCACTGCCGTTTTTGACTACCAAGGCTTCTGCGTCTGCGATGTTTTCCATCACCCATACCAGTTCCATCTCAACGCCATTACTTGCCGCGCTCGCAATTGGGCTGGATCCAGCAACGGTCATATCAACGGCACCAGCCGCCATAGCCGTAATTGCTTTTGCGCCAGAATCAAACTTACGCCACTTGATGTCGTAACCAGTTTCTTTTTCAACCAGCTTCTGATCAATGGCATACTTCATCGGATTGAACATTCCCTGGTAGCCGATCGTCACTTCTTTCGCTGCCCAGGTATTCATTGAACAAAGCAAAGTCCCCAGTAATACCGTTTTGCTCGCCAACTTGTTTTTCAGTGATTTATTCATCAGTGTCTTCATATCCACGTCCTTATGTGCTGTATGACATCTTCACATTACGAGTTGCTGTTGTGGTTAGGTAGTACCAGAGCATTTCTTTATTGGTCCAGTTACGCACCAATTCAGTGCGCCATCTTAGTGCATTTATTATCGGGTTTAATAACGAGAAAAAGCGCCTTGGCAATCCACGAAGGATCACCAAGGCGCTGTTGATTTTTATTGGTTTTAAATAGACGTTAAACCACAGGTTCTGCGACTTTTTCGGCAATGGCCACGTCAATAACATTCACGATTTCATCGGCTTGCTCTAGGGTGAGAGTCAATGGTGGACTTAGACACAAAGTGTTGTTGAGTCGTTCAAATGATCGATTGGTACGCCCGATAAGCACACCTCGCTTCATACACTTAGCCACAATATCGGCAGCAACGGCTTCCTTGACAGGTTCTTTGCTTGTTTTGTCTTCTACCAATTCAATACCAAGAAATAACCCTTTGCCTCGCACATCACCGACCATTTCATATTTCGATTTCAAGCGCTGAAGCTGCGCCATCAAATAGTCACCAACGTGAGCGGCGTTATTGATCAGGTTTTCTTCTTCAATGATTTTTAAGTTCTCTAATGCGGCGGCAGGGCCAATAGTGCAGCCGCCGAAAGTACTGATGTCTCGGAAGTAGCTGTATTTATCCGAAGGATCGTCTTTGAACTGTTGGAAAACTTCCTCTGTTGTCACGGTACAAGAGATAGCAGCGTAAGCCGATGCAACCCCTTTCGCCATCGTCACGATGTCTGGCTTGATACCATAATGTTGGTAACCGAACCATTTGCCGGTGCGACCCACACCACACACCACTTCGTCAACGTGAATTAAAATATCGTACTTTTTACAGATACGTTGGATCTCTTCGTAGTAGCCTTTCGGCGGGGTGATCACGCCACCACCCGCAGTGATCGGCTCAACGACAATCGCACCTACGGTTTCTGGCCCTTCACGTAAAATCACCTCTTCTAATTGTTGTGCTGCTTTGATGCCGTAGTCATCGACACTGCCAAACTGAGAGCGATACTCACAGCAATGTGGAAATTCAACAAAGCCTGGGGTAAACGGGCCGTACTGTGCTCTGCGTTCTTCTTGCCCGGTGGAACTCAAGCAAGTGATGGTTGTGCCGTGATAGTCTCGCTCTCGGTAAAGGATCTTATGCTTTTTACCACCATACTTTTTGTGCGCAATCTGGCGTACGATTTTGTACGCTTTTTCATTCGCTTCAGAACCCGAGTTAGAAAAGTAAACCCGGCTCATCCCCGGCATTTTTTCGATGAGTTTACTCGCAAACTCCGCCATCACTGGAGACCCAGCGGAACCTGCAAAGTAATTCAATTGCAACGCTTGGTTTTTTATCACCTCGGCAATTCGCTCGCGTCCATAGCCGACATTGACACACCACACACCACCTGAGCTCGCGTCCAAATAGCGATTGCCTTTAATATCCCAAACATACTCGTCTTTACCATGGGACATGATAAGCGGTGACTGGCTTTCAAATGCGGCATGTTGTGTTAAGTGATGCCAAACATGCGCTTTATCCCACGCTTCGACCTGTTCAACATCGCGCTGGGCTGGCTGCTGTGCCAAATGTGTTTGTCCGTAATCCATAAACGCTCTCCTTCGGTTTTCTTTCACCTTAGACAAGCTCCCTGTCTGGCATATAGATCCAGTTGTAGCTTTTTATGGGGTCAACACACATTGCAGTAACTATTAAGTAAAAGGGAAGTTGGTACGGTTGATGCTTGGCTGTTGTTAATAAAATAAAACAACAACGTTATAGGCGAGTTATGAAAAGTGAATATTTGATGCACATACAATTCTCTCCAGAGAGAAGCTTGCAAGAACAAATTAGGGAACACTTACTCGACGCAATGCGCAATGGCGTCTTCGAAGATAAAGCGTTACCCTCGTGCCGCAAGCTGGCATCAATGCTCAGAGTTTCTCGAAATACCGTTGTTCTCGTCTATGACAAACTGGTTGATGAAGGGTATTTGAAGTCGCAGGAGCGCAGTGGCTACTACCCAAATACAGAAGCATTACACGAAGATTTAAATATCGACGACACATCAACATCGCGTGATGAAGTCATTCTTGGTGCAAAACCTGCCCATTTTTGGACCAACCGAATTAAGAAAGATCTGCGTAATCAACGCAATATATCCAAGGCCAAAAACTGGCAAGATTACCCTTATCCATTTTTGTTCGGACAACCTGACCACTCGATATTCCCTCTAAACCATTGGCGCGAATGCTGCCGCTTATCACAGCGTTCCGGTGTAGTAAAAGACTGGATATCAGACTCAATCGACAGTGATGACCCGGCACTTATCAAACAGCTACAAAATAACGTGCTCACCAAGCGCGGTATAAAAGCCCATCAGGAAGAAATTCTTATCACGATAGGTACACAAAATTCGTTGTATCTATTGGCAGAGCTGTTGGCAAATCAAGGAACGGCCATTGGTATTGAAGAGCCGGGCTACCCAGACGTGCGTAATATTTTTGCCTCTCGTGGCGCGCATATCGTACCTATTGGCATAGATTGCCAAGGGATTGAAATCAGCGACGAGTTAAAGCAGTGTGACTATGTCTACGTCACTCCGAGCCATCAAGTGCCCACCAATGTCACCATGTCGATGCAAAGGCGACAAGCACTGCTGGATGCCGCTGAAAAATATGACTTTGTGATCATAGAAGATGACTATGAGAGTGAAGTCAATGTGCTAAGTCAGGCGAGCCCGTCACTCAAAAGTTTGGATACACATGGCCGAGTCATTTACATCGGTAGCTTATCCAAATCACTATCCCCGGGGCTGAGATTAGGCTATATGGTCACTGAAAGACCATTGATTCAAGCAACACGTTCACTTCGACGCTTGATGTTCCGCCATCCACCAGCGAACAACCAACGCACCTGTGCACTGTTTATTTCGCTTGGTCATTACGACGCCTACCTGCGTAAGCTTAAAAATTGCTACCAAGAACGCTGGACTGAAATGCGCACTTCAATAGAAAAGCACCTGCCGCAATGTGTGACCACAGAAACGATGGGGGGCAGCTCATTCTGGCTGAAATTGCCTCGACCTATCGACTGTGAAGCTTTCGCCAAAAAAGCTCAGGATGCCGGAGTGTTGGTAGAACCTGGAACCATTCACTTCGCCCGCTTTCATCTAGATAGCCGTCGATACATAAGACTCGGCTTCTCTGCGATAGACAAAGGCAAGATAGACGCCGGGATCCAAAAACTCGCCTCACTATTGTAAATCCGCCCAAAAGCAAGAGTTTTACGAAAGAATAACCATACATTACGAACTCAAATCGTGATGATTTTTTATTATTTTTCATGATCTTACCTGTACCCATAAATAACCTCAACTGGTACTAAGGAATCCTTCCTAATCCAAGTAAATTAACGTTAAGCATTACGGTTGGTTGATTAGAAAGGAAGGTCGCCGTGTCAGAATTTATCATTATTTCTACATTGATTGTTGCAGGTTTCATCAGAGGCTATACCGGCTTCGGTTTCTCAGCCTTGGTTATCCTAGTCCTTTCTTCTATGTACCCTGTTGCCGAAATGGTGCCTGCGGTACTGCTATTAGACTTACTAGTATGCTTGCCTTTGGTCGCTTCGGCGTGGAACAAAACCGATTTCAAAACACTGACCCCACTGCTGTGGGCAACGGGTCTTGGTGTACCTTTTGGTTACCTACTCTTGCTCTACCTGCCAGATAATCAGCTTAAAGTGATCGTTCCGGGCGCGATACTTGCCCTTGCTGCACTCAGTCACAGCAAGCATGCCCTGACATTACAGCTATCACGGTCACCACTGTTATGTGGGTTTATGTCAGGCTGGACAACCAGTGCTGTGTCCGCAGGGGGCGCACCCGTTGTGATTTACATGCGCTATAGCAAGATGCCCATTGACGTGCAGCGCAATAGCTTAATCAGCTACTTCTTTCTTACTACCTGTTTTGTTGTCGGCAGTAGCTATGTGATGACCAAACAGTGGTACTTCATGCCCGATCACCCATTAGGTTATGCACTAATTGCAATGACGGCATTAATGGCAGGAAAACAGGCTTTTAAATACAAGAACTTAAATATCATTCATCAAGCGGCATTCTATCTGATGTTAATACTATCAGCTCTGGCGCTGCTCCGAGCAATTTGGATGCTCTAACGGAAAAAGGACATTGGCTATGAATCTACCAACTGTGTTTATCACTGGCGCAACATCGGGCTTTGGCCAAGCGGCAGCAAGATGTTTTGGTCACGAAGGCTACCAATTGGTGTTAACTGGCAGGCGTAAAGAACGTTTGAACGCGCTCGCGGATGAATTATCTCAAGACTGTGACATCCATATTGCGACAATAGATGTACGAGATGCTGAAGATGTGAAAGCGGTGATTGAACAATTACCAGAACAATTCAAGAACATCGAAATTTTGATTAACAACGCTGGCCTGGCATTAGGAGCAAGCCCCGCAAATGAAGCATCACTCGATGATTGGCACACCATGATCGATACCAATGTCACAGGCCTGGTTAACGTCACGCACGCACTGTTGCCAATCCTGCTAGAGCAACCAAAAGCGACCATTATCAATTTAGCCAGTATTGCCTCCAACTGGTGTTATCCGGGCGCACACGTCTACGGTGCCAGCAAAGCATTTGTGGCTCAATTTTCACGTAATTTACGTTCGGATTTCGCAGGCACGGGGCTCCGTATCACCAGTTTAGAGCCGGGCTTGTCTGAAAGTGAGTTCAGTTTAGTGCGCTTTAATGGGGATCAGGACAAGTACAATCAAATATACGATGGCACTAACCCACTGCAGCCAGAAGACATCGCTGACATCATGCTGTGGATAGCAGAGCAGCCAAGCCACATCAACATTAACAGCTTAGAAGTGATGCCAACTAGCCAAGCTTGGGACAACTTCAAAATTGTGAAGGCACCTACTATTAAAACCTGCTGAAGAATGAGAAAAAACGAAACGCTCTAAATAACAACCGCCTACTCAAGTAGGTGGTTGAGATCGTAAACCCAAACTACCATCTCCCCGAACCACTCATCCATTCCCTTCTCTTTTGAGTACAAGTTGTCAGGAAGTCGACGTTAATCGCTATCGTTTTCAGTTTGTTGTACAGGGTCTGTTGACCTTTCGAGCTGATTTTTGCAGCACTGTGTGGGTTCTTTATACAAGGCAGAGGCTTTGAAATGTAGTTACCCTACCTGATAAGCCGATAACACAGTAGAAAGGGCCCACAAACGCTGCCCGAAGGGTTCGAGCTGGGCGCCCCCGCTAAAAGCGTTTTACTCTTTGTTGAGAGGTGTTTTGCTTAGAATGACTAAGCTACAAACAACTAGCCGTCCGCCTCTCGCCTCGATTAAAACGCTTTTATCTCGAACAAAAATTAACCACGAAAGATAAACAGACCCTAATCTTATAGATATACAAACGCCGAAAGAAACGGCTCAAGTTGTTGGATTACAGGGAGAGAAAATGGGAAATCCGCTTGTCACACTTAAAAGTGCCAGCAAAAGCTTTGTTGATGGCAACGAGAACCACCGTGTTCTGGAAAATGTCGACTTCGCTCTGGCAAACGGCGCAAGCGTGGCACTAACAGGGGCAAGTGGCAGCGGTAAAAGTACCTTACTCAATATCATTGCGGGTTTCGAGCCTCTATCAAGTGGAGAATTATGGTTAGATGGCGAAAACACCACCACTTGGAAAGACCCGCAATGGAGCCTTTTTCGGCACCAAAAGCTTGGCGTCATCTTCCAACAGTTCAACCTGTTAACCCCACTTAACGTTAAACAAAACATTGCCTTTCCAATGCATTTGAACCAACTAAAATGGAACGAATGGTGTGACTATTTAGTGGAAACCTTAGCCATCAGTGATCTACTCGACAGGCATGTCGCTACGCTTTCTGGCGGTCAGCAGCAGCGTGTCGCGATAGCCCGGGCCTTAGCCCACAAACCCAAACTCTTACTCGCTGACGAACCTACTGGTAATCTCGACCAAAAAGCCGGTTTAGAGGTCATGAAACTGCTGAGTGAAATTACCACTCAAGGTAAAGCTGCGGTGATATTAGTGACTCACAGCCCTGAATGCGCCGACTTTATGCAGGCTCAGTTACGTTTGACGAATGGCCACCTGCAAAATGACCGCGTTGATCATGAGCGGGAAAACCACGAGCTGCACGATGAAACAAACTAAGTTCGCGCACACCAAACTCGCACTTAACCTATTTGCCGCTCATTATCGGCAAGCGCCACTGCAGGCGGCTGCGATTCTGATTGGTATCGTGCTCGCCGTAACGTTATTTGTTGCGGTGCAGGCCATCAACCTCAATGCCAAGCGCAGCTATGCAGAATCCACCGAGCAGCTTAGTGCACAAGCTCAAAACCTGATTATTCCACCAGCCGGGCAACACTATTTGCCCGAATCACTCTACTTCTCACTCAGGCAGCAGGGATTAAGTGCCTCACTACCAGTGATTGAAGGCCGAGTCAGGGATGAGCAAGGTCGTCGGTGGTCAGTACAAGGAAGTGATCTCATTGCGGCAATCTCCTCTGGAACACGTTATTCCTCCGATTCTGGTAACGAACAAGATGTTTCCCTATTTGACAGCATACTACCCCTGACGCAATTGTTGGCTGGTGAACCGATTGTGATGATGAGTCAGTCCCAACACCAAAACCTGGGTGGCGTGGATGTGATGATTCTGGATGAAGTCAAAACCAAAGTGGTTGTGCTGCCGGATGAATGGCAACTGGGAAGCCGGATGTTGATGGACATTGGCTTCGCCCAGCAGTTACTCAACAAACAAGGACAACTGAGCTACATCGCCGTTTTCAGTACCGATGGCGACACAGAGGGTAATGACCTCTCTAAATGGCAAAGCTTAGTCGGAGAACAAGGACAATGGATTGCCAATAACCAAAGTACTGATCTTGGCTCGCTGACGGAAAGCTTCCACCTCAATCTTACTGCAATGAGTTTGTTGGCGTTTTTAGTCGGTCTGTTTATCGCCTATAACGGCGTGAAATACAGCTTACTCAAACGTAATCGCCTGTTAGTACAAATCCAGCAAGCCGGGGTTGCACCGATAAGTGTGTTCTCTGCACTGTTAGTTGAATTGACGATTTTGGTGATGTTCGGCGCGTCACTTGGCTTCGTCCTCGGCATGCAATTGAGCCATTGGTTACATCCAACCGTTGCCCTTACGCTTGAGCAACTCTACGGCGCAACGCTACTCCCCGGCACTTGGCAGTGGCAATGGTGGGCGCAGGCGCTGTTGCTGACTTTAGCTGCCACTTTGCTCGCTTGTTGGCAGCACTTTAAACACCGAGTCCATCAGCCGCTTTCTTCACATAGTGGTCTTTATCAAGCACCAGAAACATCCAACCAGAATCAACTCTTCCTTATCGGCTTGGTGCTCACCACGCTATCTCTGACAGGTTTATGGTTAAGTGACCATCATCGCCTGACCATGGCATGGCTTGGTGTTTTGGTGGTTTCAATTCCTTTATATCTACCGAAAACGCTCAGCGTATTAGCGTATTGGAGCGAGCATCGAACCACACCTGGCTTGGTGCAATATCTGTTTGCTGAACTGCGTGAGCTGGTTTCTCCACTTTCTCTTGCGATGATGGCGCTGCTTCTTGCCGTGACCGCCAATATCGGTATGAACAATTTGGTCGGAAGCTTTGAATCCACCTTAAAGCAATGGCTTGAACAAAGACTACATGCGGATATTTACGTCAGTCCATCGCAGGGTGAAATGGCGAATGTTGAGCATGCTCTGGAACACTTCGACAACGTAGAAAAGGTCTATAAACAGTATTATGTCGATGCGAACTTGCAGGGCTTACCTATCCGACTTGGCACCAAAGATAAAGATACTTTAGAACAAACCATGGTATTTAAGTCCCGTGTTGATGAGTTCTGGCCGCGCTTTTATCAAGGAGAGGTCGTTGCGATTAGTGAACCTACCGCAGTGAAACTTGGCTTATCGCTTGGTAGTGACCTGAAGCTCGATGCGTTGAAAGACGAGACTCTGACTGTCGGAGCCATTTTTCACGACTACGGTGCACCCAATGGCGAAGTATTACTTGCCCCTCAATTGTGGCAAGAGCGCGGTTTTACAGACTTGCCGATTAGCCTTGGGATAAAAATCTCTGGCGACAAAAAATCCATGTATGACCAATTACAACAACAGTTGGCTCTGAATCCGAGTCAGCTCTACGATCAGGCTCACGTCAAATCAGTCGCGTTAGATATCTTTTCACAAACCTTTGCCATCACACGCACACTAAATGGCGTCACCTTAATGGTGGCTGTGATCGGTTTGTTCAGCGCTTGCTTTATGTTACTCGATGCGCGTAAAGCCGCCATTGCAAGGTTGTATGCGCTTGGCGTGAGTCGTCGAAAATTGATGGCGATGGTGGTTGGGCAAATCGTCGCTTTGGTTAGCTTTACGTTGGTTATCGCCATACCACTTGGCGCGCTGGTCGGCTATATACTGACTGACGTAGTAACCTTACGCGCTTTCGGCTGGAGCCTGAACTACCTATGGAGCTGGAGTGATGCACTCAGTATCTCCGTCATTACCATTTTAGTCGCGGTGATGGCTACCCTGATCCCAATGTGGCGCTTGGTGAGCAAACCTGTGGTATCCAGCTTACAAAGTGAGGTACTGTGATGAGTAAAATCGTAAAGCATGTTGCGCTAGTACTTGGTTGTTTAGCTCTTATCGGCTGTGAAGAATCCAAGCGACAAAATGTAGGGATGCTATTAGGAGGAAGTGAAGTACCAGCCGAGGCCGAGTCGTTCACTCCAGTGATGAAAGGTGTTGAGATCACCTTCCCTACCGATCATCAAGCGCACCTCGATTTTCGTCATGAATGGTGGTACCTAACGGCAAATTTAACCGATGAAAAAGGCAACCCACTCGGTGTGCAATGGACACAATTTCGCTTCGCTGCGGTACCACAGAAAAACAAACCAGAAGAAACAAAGGCCGTATGGCAAAGCCATCAAATTTACATGGCGCACAGTGCCGTCACCACCAAAGACAAACATTACGCCGATGAAAAATGGTCACGGGATCACAGCGAGCTTGCCGGAGTGGACACCTCACCATTTCGTGTTTATCTGGATGACTGGCAGTGGATCTCATCCACCGATGATTTGTTTCCCGCTACGCTAAATACCAACTCCAAGAAACTTGGTTACTCACTCAACTTAACCAGTAATGCTCCCTATCAAAAGCAAGGCGAGCAAGGATACAGCACCAAAAGTGCCGATGGTCAGGCCGCTTCGCATTACTACAGTCAGCCGTTTGTTGATATAAAGGGAGAAGTCACCATCGATGGCGAAACTCATCAGGTCTCGGGTAAAGGTTGGATCGACAGAGAGTGGAGCTCACAGTACTTACACGAGTCACAGCAAGGCTGGGATTGGTTTGCGCTAAGGCTGGGTGAGGAAACAAGCCTGATGGTGTTCCAACTTCGCGATGCAAAAACCGGAAAATCCAGTTACTCGCACGCTAAGTTGATGAACCAAGATGGCAGCGGAACCGCGATTCAACAAAACGAGCTCCGCTTAAAAGCTTCCCGAAAAACGACTATTCAAGGTCGTGACTATCCAACTGAGTGGCAGCTTTCGATCCCCAATCAGCAAATTGAAATCACGATTACTGCACTCAATCCTAACGCACAAATGCCCCTGTCGGTAACCTATTGGGAGGGTCCGGTGACCATCGGCGGTTCTCATTCCGGTACAGGCTATATGGAGCTGACAGGGTATTGAGCACTTTATTGTGTGCTTCGCTTACCAGTGTGAGGCTTAACCTATTGTTGAACAACAATATCTTTATTGAAAACAACCGACCGCGACGCATTTATCCAATAGCAGCCTTGAAAGCTTGCCTTGTTACGATACGCTTTGAGCAAATCAAACAAGGATGAACCAATAATGCGCGTCGATTATCAAAAACGACTCGTTCCTGTTATTCGCTATCTGGAACAGCACTTTAACGAACCACTCAATCTACTCGAAGTTGCGGCGTTAGCGAACTTATCCCCCTATCACTTTCATCGTACTTTCAAAGCCGTGCAGGGCGAGACCTTAGCCGATTTCATCCGACGTTTAAGACTAGAAGCCGCAGCGGATGACCTGTTCAAATCCAAACAACCGGTGCTCAACATTGCTTTAGAGTACAGTTTTTCTAGCTCACAAAGCTTAGCCAAAGCGTTCAAACAACATTATGGAGTGACGCCAACGGCCTTTCGCGATTGTGAAAACTACCAACAGTTTTCTGAATTAGCGCGAAACAGCAAGATTGGACACACATTGCGCAAGAACGGAAACGAAGAAAATCCCAGCGATTCATATACTGGCTCTGAACTCACAACATGGAGCATTATTATGGAAACGCAACACTTTGACGCAACCAAACTGGCGTACATTCGCGTGAATGGTCCTTACGGCGAAGGCTATGAAGAGCCAGCAGGTCATCTATACCAATGGGCTGGCATGAAAGGTCTGGCGGGCAACACCTGCATCTTTATTTACCACGACAACCCAGAAATCACGCCGAACGAGAAATGTAGAACTGACATCTGTTTGATGGTGCCTGAAGACACCGAAGTTCCAAGTGGCATTGAGCTGCAAGACTTTCCTGGTGGTCAATATGCAGTCATGCGTCAACGCATCACGGAAAACGGCCAATACTCAAAAGCATGGGATGATTTGATGAGTAAAGTGATTGAGTCTGGCATTGAAAGCGATGATCGTCCTTGCTTCGAGCTTTACCATAGCTTTGACCCACAAACTCACCATGCAGATGTTAGTTTCTGCACTGCCATAAAATAGTCAAAAAAGCCTGCGACTATTGCGCAGGCTTTCTTTAAGCAATCCAACTCAATTAAATCGCTTCACCATTCACCGTTACTGCAACGTCGATATTACCGCGTACCGCATTCGAGTAAGGGCAAACCTGATGTGAAGTACGAGTCAGTTCAAGCGCCTGTTCTTGTGGTAAATCCAGCTCAACCGCCAGGCTCACGGTCAAAGCAAAACCGCCGTTGCCGTTCTGACCAATGCCCACTTCTGCGGTTACTGGCGCATGTTTGAGATTCACTTTAGCTTCACGCGCTACGTGTAAAATCGCGTTAGAAAAACACGCCGAGTATCCCGCAGCAAACAGTTGCTCTGGGTTTGTTGCTGCACCTGTGCCACCCATTTCTTTCGGGTATGCTAAGTCGAGAGACAATAGACCATCGTCAGTTTTCACTTGGCCATTACGACCAGCAAGAGCAGTTGCTTGAGTTTTGTATAACGTCGTCATACGAATATCCCCTTTCAATTTAAGTTGTGTACAATTTAATTGCTTGCAATCTTATATCGAAACAAACTTCACTTGCAACTATATTGTGCACAATTTATTTTTATAACCTCCATAGTGAACAGATAGGCCAAGCCCATGAGTCAGTGCTACACAGAAAACCCATTGAACGACGATGAGAAAATTTTGCTGGAAAATCAAGTGTGTTTTCCGCTCTATAGTGCAGCTAACGCCGTCATTCGCGCTTATCGTCCTCTACTGGATGAGCTGGAACTTACCTACTCTCAGTATCTGGTCATGATGGTTCTTTGGGAAAAAGACGGCGCAAGTGTCAAAGAATTAGGCTCACGTCTTCACTTGGACTCAGGCACACTGACGCCTCTGTTGAAACGACTAGAAGCAAAAGGGTTCGTTACTAGGGCGAGAAGCGAAAGCGATGAGCGTGTGAGAGTTTTGAACCTGACCAGCGAAGGAAAACAGTTAAAAACACGCGCTAAATCCGTTCCTAATGCCATAGCCTGCAAAATAACATTAGAACTGGATGAACTGATTACTTTAAAGAATTTGTGCAACAAGCTGTTGGACACACTTGCGTAATTTACATTTATTTAACACTATAATAACAATAAATAAACCTAAAACTATTGGCTTGTGAAGCTTCTATCCAGGCGCAATATGGTCATCGCAGAGTGAAAAACAAAAACCTATTAATAGTCAGTACAAATTAGGCGTAATAGGTTTTTTCTATTTAGGAAAATAGGAATCAGCTATCAATAAGATAGTTAAAAGCAATTTTATTTAACCTAACTCAGATGCGAATATACTTTCCGACAGCAAGATTTGCTAATCCAAAATAACCGAAAGGAAAGTAAAGTTATGATCAATACTAAAATCAAACCATTTACAGCTACAGCGTTTAAAGAAGGCGAATTCGTACAAGTAACAGAACAAGATGTTCTAGGTAAGTGGGCGGTATTCTTCTTCTACCCAGCTGACTTTACGTTCGTTTGTCCGACCGAGCTAGGTGACTTAGCAGACCACTACGCAGAGCTACAAAGCCGTGGCGTTGAAGTTTACTCAGTATCAACTGACACTCACTTCACTCACAAAGCATGGCACGACAGCTCTGAGACTATCGGCAAAATCAACTACTACATGCTTGGCGACCAAACTGGCAACATCACAAACAACTTCGGCGTGATGCGTGAAGGTCAAGGTCTTGCAGACCGTGCAACGTTCCTAATCGACCCAGAAGGTACTATCCAGGCAATGGAAATCACTGCAGAAGGCATCGGCCGTGACGCAGAAGACCTACTACGCAAAGTGAAAGCGGCTCAGTACGTAGCTGCACACCCAGGCGAAGTTTGCCCAGCTAAATGGAAAGAAGGCGAAGAAACGCTAGCACCTTCTCTAGACCTAGTAGGCAAAATCTAATTCTAGATTAGCCAACGCTGGTTCAATCTAAGAACCAAAACCTAATTAAAGAGAGCAATCCGGGTTAGATACCTTGACGACCTTCTTCCCGGTTTGCTCTCTCCTCTTGTTTTTATCCAGAGTAACCACTCTTCTGTTTATTAAAAGGTAATAACAACTATGTTAGACCAAGCGATCCAACAACAACTCAAACAATATCTGGCTAATGTAAAAGAAGACGTACGTCTAGTGGTTAGCCTAGATGAAAGCAAAGCGGCAAACGATATTTTGTCTCTCGCTAATCAAATCGCAGAAATGAGCGAGCATATTTCTGTTGTTCGTGACGACGCAGCCAGTGACCGTAAACCAGTAATGGCGGTAACCAACCCAACTAAAGGAACAGCACTTAGCTTTGCTGGCCTGCCTATGGGCCATGAATTTACGTCACTAGTCCTTGCTCTACTTCACTCTGGCGGTCACCCAATCAAGCTAGAGCCAGAAGTGATTGAACAAATCGCTGCGCTAGATAAAGAACTGGATGTAGAAATCTTTATTTCTCTGTCTTGCCAGAACTGTCCTGATGTTGTTCAGGCGTTTAACATGATGGCAGCGATTAACCCGAAAGTGAAAGCAACCATGATCGACGGCGCTTTGTTCCAAGACGAAGTGAAACAGCGCGATATCATGGCAGTACCAAGTGTATTCGTTAACGGTGAGCTGTTCGGCCAAGGCCGCATGTCTCTTACAGAAATTCTGAACAAAGTCGACGACAGCGCAAGCGAGAAAGCAGCCAAAGCACTGGATGAAAAAGAACCATACGACGTACTCGTTGTAGGTGGTGGACCTGGTGGTAGTGCAGCAGCGCTTTACGCAGCACGTAAAGGCATCCGCACTGGTGTTGTGGCTAAACGTTTTGGTGGTCAGGTTATGGACACCATGGCGATCGAAAACTTTGTTTCGGTGAAACGCACTGAAGGCCCTAAGCTGGCGGCTGATCTTGGTGAGCATTTAAAAGAGTACGACGTTGACGTTGTGACAGAGCAACAAGCTAAAAAGCTAATGGGCGCAGCACATACTGAAGATGGTCTTATCCACATTCAGTTAGAGAGTGGCGCAACGCTTAAGAGTCAAAGTGTTATTTTGAGCCCAGGTGCACGCTGGCGTGAAATGAATGTTCCTGGTGAGCAAGAGTACCGCAATAAAGGCGTTGCATATTGCCCACACTGTGATGGTCCGCTATTCAAAGGTAAAAAGACGGCTGTTATCGGCGGTGGTAACTCAGGTATCGAAGCGGCAATCGACCTTGCAGGTATTGTGGAACATGTAACGGTTCTTGAATTTGCTGATGTTTTACGTGCTGACCAAGTACTGATCAACAAAGCGAACTCGCTACCAAACGTCGACATCATTACCATGGCACAAACAACGGAAGTTGTAGGTGACGGCAAGCGCGTGACTGGCCTGAAATACAAAGACCGCAACACAGATGAAATCAAAGAACTTGAGCTATCGGGTATCTTCGTTCAAATCGGTCTTGTTCCTAACACAGAGTGGCTGAAAGATTCAGATGTGAACTTGTCTCCACGTGGTGAAATTGAAGTAGGCAGTCACGGTGAAACCAGCCTGGAAGGTGTATTTGCTGCGGGTGACGCAACAACGGTACCTTACAAACAGATCATCATTGCGATGGGTGAAGGTGCAAAAGCAAGCTTAGGCGCGTTTGACTACCTGATTCGTAAGCAAGGTTAATCTCCAGAACTTCTGGAACAATAAAAAGAAAAGAAGCCCAAAGACTTTGCCAGCAGACCTCTATCTGCTGGCTTTTTTATGCCTAAAGAAATAGTAAGTACTTACATCATAAAATAATCAGATTCTTAAAAATATCTAAAATCGTCATGCTGCCTTCACGTTACCTCTGTCTTAAAAACACGACTCGTTGAAAATATTTGCGACTCTAACGTGCCTCGCCTGCAAAAATCCCAAAAAGATATTCAAACTCAAACCGAATAAAATCCTTGCACTATACTGACTTAGACAGTCAGTAGCATATGGAAATTAATCTATGAAAATCAAATCAGTTGCAGCAATGATAGGGGCTGCATTACCTGTGACGGCTCTAGCGGCAGACAAGCCAAATATTGTGGTCATTTTTGGTGATGATATTGGTTGGCAAAACGTCAGTGCGTATGGCATGGGTACGATGGGATACAAAACACCGAACATCGACAGTATTGCCAATGAAGGCATCATGTTTACCGATCATTACGCCCAGCCGAGTTCTACGGCGGGTCGAGCGGCATTTATTACCGGTCAATACCCAATTCGTTCGGGGATGACTACCGTACAGTTTCCCGGTGGTGAATTAGGCCTCAAAAAAGAGTCCCCTTCTTTAGCCGAAGTTTTAAAACAAGCGGGTTACGCGACAGGACAGTTTGGTAAGAACCACCTTGGTGACCATAATTTTGCCTTGCCAACCGTCCACGGCTTTGATGAGTTCTTTGGCAATTTGTACCACTTAAATACTCAAGAAGAACACGAACAAAGGGACTACCAAAATTTTGCTAAAGAATACTCTGGCTCGGTTGAAGAGTATGCGAAAAAATTTGGAACTCGTGGCGTCCTTCATTGCTATGCAACTGAGAAAGAAGACAAAACCGTTGAACCTAGATTCGGAGAGATCGGCAAACAAAAATGCACCGATACTGGTCCTCTAGGTAATGAACGGATGAAGAATTTTGACCGCGAGGAAATGCTCCCGGCGGCGGTCAACTTTATCGATAAATCCATTAAAGACGACAAACCGTTCTTTACTTGGATCAACACCAGTCGCATGCACTTGTATACACGCTTAGATGACAAGTGGCGCTACGCAGCCGAGAAGTACACCAGTGAATATGACTATTATGGCAGCGGCATGTTGCAACACGATGCCGATATTGGTTATTTACTGGCCGAGTTAGACAAAAGGGGCTTAACCGAGAACACCATTATTATCTACTCAACAGATAACGGCCCAGAACACTCATCATGGCCTCACGGCGGTACAACACCATTCCGCGGTGAAAAAATGACCACCTATGAAGGTGGGGTAAGAGTACCGACAATGGTTAAATGGCCTGCAGCGATTCCTGCGGGGCAAGTTTTGAACGGTATTCAAGGACACCAGGATCTGTTTACTACGTTAGCCTCGGCCGCTGGGGTTAAAGATGTGCACGAAAAGATGATCAAAGAGAAGAAACAGTACATCGACGGTGTTGATAACTTAGCGTATTGGAAAGGAGAATCGAATCACTCTGCTCGTAAATCCATTTTTTACTACTTCGAAGGTCAGCTGTCAGCTGTGCGTGTCGGGCCTTGGAAGTTCCACTTCGCCGTTGCAGAACATTACTACGACAACCTAGTCACACTTAACAAACCTAAAGTGTACAACTTACGCGCCGATCCATTCGAAAGCTATGATTCAATCGATGCAAACGGTCACTTAGCTCAGAAAATCTCATGGCTGCTTGCGCCTGTGAGTGAGATGGTACAAGAGCATGTGAAGAGCCTCGTTGAATACCCTCCAACGCAAGGTGGCTCGACGTTTGATATGACGAAAACGATCGAGGATGCGATGAGTTCAACGCAGCAATAACATTCTCTGAATATCAATGCAAAGGGCGAACTATTTCCTGTTCGCCCTTTTTTATTACCAAATTAACCTGTACACCAAAGAAGATGTGGCAGATAGAAACAGTTTCGCCAACCCTTCAAAAGGATTGGCGAAACGTTTAGAGCTAAATTAGTTAGTGAGTACTTACAGCATAGCTTGACGGCTTGGCAAGAAGACTTCACCCAACATACAGCGAACAGAACCACCGCCGATAGATTCGATTGTCGTCACATCAAACGGTAGTAATTTACCGTGCGTCGCTAACTGGTTTCTTTGTGCTGGTGAAAACGCATCGTATGCCGATTGAGACATCGCAATCACCTTGTCACCATTCACGGTTTCCAGTTGAAGGATGTTGCCGCAGAACTGATTCATCTGCTCAATCGAAATCGAGATCACTTGCTTGTCTTTCGCCAGTGATTTCAGCACAAAGCGACGCTCGAACTCAGGGATTACTTCGTCACAGATAACACAGAACTGTTCACCTACCGCCATCATTACATTGGTATGGTAAATCGGTGAGCCAGAAGGCAAACGTGTTTGGAATGAAATCACGCGATCGTAGCCAATACGATTTGCATAATCTTCCAGAACCAAGCGATCACAGCGCTGAGAAAGTGCCGCATAAACTGTCTTGTTAAAATGATCAAAAATCATCACACCAGTACTTTCCAGATACGCCTGATCGTTAACGTATTCGGTTAAGCTAGCTTGCTGTGATACCTCTCGTCCCGCTTTCGCTAACGCGGCGACAAGAGCGTCTGGACGAACTTCTTTCTGACGGTTTTCACACGCCATCGGGAACGTATATAAGGTCCCATCACACGTTGTACTGAACCAGTTATTCGGGAATACCGCATCTGGCGTCGCAACATCTGACAGAGGATAATCAAACTCCACCACCTGAACACCTTCCTGGCGCAAGGTTGCTACCATCGCAGCAAATTCAGCCATGGTTTTTTGAGAAACTTCTTTCTGGCTGAGTGACACCTGATTCTGAAACTCGTTGTCTCTCGCAGTTTCTTCGTTAAAGCGAAATTCTTTAGGTGGCACCATCACTACGCAGTTTGCGGTATGGCGCAGAGCACTTTGTGTGCTTTCTTCGTTCCCATTTGCAAATTGGGGTACTGATTCGTGTAATAGCATCCGATACATTCCTTCTCACTAGAATGAGGAGATTGTAAATACATTGTTAAGTAAGGTTTTACTGTTTTCACGATTATTTCATCCTCCCAAAAGGAAAATTTACTGCCAAACCACATAAACTCAGAAAAAATAATTGCCACCTTACAGGCTTAATTTTTTGTGTTACACGGGTTACAAATCGAAAAAATCAGTGTTACGAACTCAAATTATAGCCAATTACACAGAGTTAGCTTAAAGATATGCAAGATTCATTATCAAAATTGCTTTAAACATCAGAAATCACAAACAGACAGTGCAAAATAAAAAACCTTAAAATGTGAATATAAATTCAGCAAATAAAATGGCGAAACAAGATATTTTCAAAGAAAAGACCGATCACCACAAATTGAAGATATGGAGACAGGAATGATGCCAAAAGAGCCAAAGGCAGCTGTGGTTTTCTTATTATCTAGAGTAAGGATAATCATAGAGAGCGTATAGATTCTCGGATATGAAACAACATGACACGATAAAGGCCGTACTATTCTGCTACTATCTTGGCTCATTGCGTATCCACAGCGATGAACACCTTACAGAGTGTCTGACTGGATCATTTATCAAGCTACGTTTTGATAACCAGCTATACTCAACAGACGGCTGGTTCTACCCAAACCACGATAAGTGGTCGCAGGTGATTAAACTGATAATAAGGTAATTGGCTTATGTGTAAATGTGGTTCAATGCAGATCGTACAACTTAAACCGAGTTGGACTGACAAGCTATTTGGCTACTCAGAAAGATGGAAATGCCAACTTTGTTGTAAGATCTACCGCATCTAAAAATACAAAAATGACACTTAGATTTTCTAAGAAAAAGCAGTGACCCGACAATGATTGTCGGGTTTTATTTTTCTATCTCTCTAATAAATCTTCAAATCATTTCCACATCCTAGAACCAAGTCCTCCCCGCTGAATCTAGCATCTCGAGGTTATTTAGGTATAAAATCACGCCACTTAATTCACTGCTAATTTCTTACATAACTGGTCACTATGAACAAAAGTTTGTTAACGAATGTCCTCGCAATCATATTGATGGGTGCTGGCCATCAACTTCAAAACAACTATCTTTGGTATGCAGGTTTATTTGCCTTTTCTGGAGCTATCACCAACTGGTTAGCCATCCATATGCTGTTTGAAAAAGTACCCGGGTTATACGGTTCTGGTGTTATTCCGGCACGATTTGAAGAATTCAAACTCGCCATCAAGAACCTGATGATGGAGCAGTTCTTTACTGAAGCTAATATTGACCGATTCTTGAATAAAGAGATGGCGGGCGGTGCGAGCATCAACCTGCAACCTGTGATTAATAAGGTGGATTTCAATCCTGCTTTTGATTCTTTGGTGGAGGTGATCGAAGGCTCTCAGTTTGGTGGAATGCTGGCGATGTTTGGCGGTTCAGAAGCGCTTCAGCCAATGAAACAACCCTTTGTAGAGAAGATGCAAGAATCCTTAGTTGAGCTAAGCCAAAGCGACTCAGTAAAAGAGGCGCTGAAAGAACAGTTTGAATCACCTGCGATGATGGATGAAATAAAACAAAACATCGAAAGCATTATCGATCAGCGCCTCAGTGAACTGACACCAGCTTTAGTGAAAGAGATGGTACAGAAAATGATTAAAGAACACTTGGGCTGGCTTGTTGTTTGGGGTGGTGTTTTTGGCGGCGTAATTGGTGTGATTACGACCTTCATCAGCTTCTGATCAGCTAATATTCTGAGCACAATTGACAAAGGAGCCAAATGGCTCCTTTTTTGATTGCATCAGATTAAGCTTAACCCAGCAGCTCAGGGTTCACACCAAATCCGGTTTTATGTTCTTCTATGACCACTTCACTGCGTGTCTGAATCACTCCCGGCAGAGTACCAAGCTTGCTCGACATAAATTCCTGATACGCTTTCATGCTTTTGACGCGAACTTTAATCATGGTATCGAAATCCCCGGAGAGCGAATAACACTCCTCGATTTCAGGCATCAACTCAACCGCCTTGGCAAATTTCTCAAATATCGAGAAGCTGGTTTGATCTAGACGAATGTGAATGAACACTTGCACGTCCAGACCCAATTTTTCTGCATTCAGCTCCGCATGATAGCCATTGATATAGCCTTCTTTTTCTAGTCTTTTAACCCGATCAGAACAAGGCGACGTCGTTAGATTTATCTGCTTTGCTAGTTCAACAACTGGAATTCGGCCTCGTGAATGAAGCACTCTCAAAATATGCAGGTCAATCCTGTCCAATTGATAACTCATCAACCACACCCTAGTCATATCATATGGAGGCTCACCATAATCGTTAGTAAGGCATTTGCAAACTGGCAAATGACTAACGTGTGAAACCAGCTTTGTTTTTGTATTGGATACGCATAAAAAGCAGACGCTAATGCCCACCAGCCCACCGTCATTGATACCAATCACGGTGAATCTCTCATTTTAGCTCAGGTTAACTAAAAATAGCGCAGGGAAAAAACGAAGAAAAAGCCTGAAGATGGATGAGATACATTGTGGTTCGTGCTTGGGAGAGCAACACGGATTGCGCACGATTTGTCGATGCATAAAACAAAGGAACATGGCTTTGAAACACACGTATTGAGCCAGATTCAAAGAAACAACAGAGAGATAGAGGCTGCAACTTATTTAAACCGTTTGAGCGAGCCAAGAGCTCTACATCACCGTTTAACAAAGTCACAAAACTCTAGCACCTAAATGTACTCGCTATTACTGTTCGACTCGCATTTAGGGTCAGCGCACTTTAACGAAAAACCATCGGCTCAACTACATAATTGCAGACGTTTGTCTTGTCGGATGTGACACCACTTCGCCAATTGCGCGGTGATTACAACGACGACAAAAATACTGAGGTTCCATCTCATAATAATGTTCACCCGAAACGAACTTCGCCATCAACTGTGTAAAGCTCAGAACTTTGCCAGTCAAGGTTTCAACTGGCTGCGACTCACAACGTCTCATGATGACCTTATGTTGAGTCGACTTTCTACAAGCTGAGCAATAAATATCCGGCATTTCTTTTTCTCCCAATTTTTTCTGTGCTACTGATAATTGACATATTTTGTTCAAAATAATTCCACATTAAAAAATACCCTTTTGAGTTTTGTGTCCTACCTCCAAAAAACAGGGTAATGTATTTATAAAATTGAGACATTGCTCAGATGTCAATTTTTGTTGTTATTTTGTGAAATTTAATGCCAATTACTGTCAGAACTTGATGAAACACACATAACCAATTGTTGAATATCACTATTTTTAAAACCATTCCTAAAGCTAACTGTTAGAAATCTCCCGATTAACGCTACTTTAAGTGGAAAATTCACGCGGTTAACTACATATTTAGCACTAACTTTCACTTTTTATTCAATGATATAGAGCCTTTATGCGGCGTCCTAAATTACTATCAAGATGTCAGCGAATGCCCTAGAAAAGGAAAAATACGGTTGCCGTTTGAGGAGGAGTTCTCAAACATAAAAGGAAGGAAGAGTAAAAGTGTGGTGAGAATGTCTGGGTGTACAGTTGCAAAATTCAGGCAAAAATAAAGCCCGCTTTGAAGCGAGCTTTATTGGTTTTATCTGTGACTAGATATTAGTCCAAATCAATCAATTTCTGTTTGTATGACTTATGTTGCTCCAATACGTCGTGCGCAGCACCACCAGTCATTTTACTTACTACAAAGATAGCCAGTGTAGAGAAGATGATTCCCGGTACGATTTCGTAAACATCGAACCAACCGCCTGATAGCTGTTTCCATAGAACGATAGTCACACCACCAACCAGAATACCTGCAAGCGCGCCGTTACGGTTCATACCGCTCCAGTAAAGGCTAAGTACTACTGCTGGGCCAAATGCGGCACCAAAGCCTGCCCAAGCGTAAGATACAAGTCCTAGTACTGAGCTGTCTGGTGTCATTGCCAAGAATAGAGCAAGCAGAGAAATCACGATCACGCCTACACGGCCAACCATTACGATTTCTTCTGAAGATGCGCCTGGTTTAAATACTTGCTTGTAGAAATCTTCTGCTAGAGCTGAAGAAGAAACAAGAAGCTGAGAGTCTGCTGTACTCATTACCGCTGCAAGAATCGCTGCAAGCAGGATACCTGCGATAACTGGGTGGAATACCGTGTTAACCAGTAGCATGAAGATTTTCTCTCCATCTTCTAGTTGAACACCAGAGTGATCGCCAACCCATACAAGGCCAACAAGACCTACAAGCATTGCACCCGCCATTGAAAGCGCTGTCCAACCCACTGCGATACGGCGTGCAGTCGTCAAATCTTTGTTTGAACGAGTCGCTTTAAAACGCGCCAGGATGTGAGGCTGACCGAAGTAACCCAGACCCCAAGCTGCCAGAGAGATGATCGCGATAGCCGATAGTGGCTCACCTTTCACATCACGCCAAAGCGTCAGTAGTTCAGGGTTGATGTTATGCATATCTGATGAAAGCTGGCCTAATCCACCGTCCATCACTGCAACAGGCACGATCATCAGTGCTGCAGCCATTAGAAGGCCTTGCACCAAGTCTGTCCAAGATACCGCCAGGAAGCCACCGAATAGTGTGTAAGAAACCACACACACCGTGCCAATAATAACCGCATAGGTGTAATCTAGACCAAATACTGTTTCAAACAGTTTGCCCCCTGCTACCAAGCCAGAGCTGGTGTAGAAAAGGAAAAATAGAAGAATGAAAAACGCAGAGATTGTCTGGATCAGTTTTGATTTGTCGTTGAAACGACGTGACAGGAACTCTGGCAATGTCAGCGCGTCAGTCTGGATACTGTAAGTACGTAGACGTTTTGCACTGATTAACCAGTTCGCCCATGTACCAACCAGCAGACCACCTGCTAGCCAAAATGCCTCGATACCCGCAGCATAAGCGTAACCTGGTAGACCAAGTAGCAGCCAGCCACTCATGTCTGAAGCACCTGCAGATAACGCAGCAGGCCACGGACCTAGGCTACGGCCACCTAGGAAGTAATCAGATGAGTTGGCAGTCCTCTTATACGCAATAACGCCGATGGCAACCATGATTAATAAATACGCCACAAAAGTGGACGTGATAGCAATGCTATTTTCTATCATTAGATAGTCCTCGTTATAATTATTTCCTTCCTTGTCTTCTTTGATATTTTGCCATCTCAGCAATACAACAAAGCAAGAGACACCAACCTGAAACGGTTCTCAGGGGAGCTATTCCAAATTGGTGTCACAAGTCAGGTTAGTGAGTTTCGTTCCCCAGCTCGAGTAGAGTTGCGTTACCACCCACCGCGGTAATATTTATCGTTCGAGTACGCTCAGTAATAAAGCGTAACGACAGATGAGGATCATGAGCCAATTTCGGTGACTCTAAATCCGTTTCAGAAACTAAGCCGACGATGGCACCATCGCGCTTAGCCAGTTGAAGATTGAGCGCGTGCTCAACCTTAGAAGACCCAACATAACCCACACTACGTACATCACTCTCTAGCAACGGTGCTGAGGCGTCATACGCAACTACCTGGACTAAGTTAGATGGGAGGTTCGTCGACGATACCGCTTTTGTCACCAGTTGGTTTAGCTCGATATTGTCGCTGCAAATCACAACACTGTTACCAGCAATTAAGGCACAGGTGATCATTGCAAATGCACTGTATAACGCGTTAGTCGTATTTTCGGTGTTGTTTTCACAAATCACCAAAGCTACGCCACGACCTGCAGCATACAGCTCGTTAGTTTCACCAGTAGGCCCTACTAACTGATGAGTTTCTGCAAGAAGTGCTGACGCCTGTTGCAAATGGTATGAAACCACTTTTGCTACTGTGGCATTCTGCCCTTCTAGTGCAGATTTAAATGCCAGCGCGTGCTCGCATTTGTAATCAAAATCGGTCAGATTCCACTGTTCCCACGCAGAAAATGCATCTTTAAAATATGTGATCTGATGAACCATAATGCGACTCCTTATGCGTTCTCTGCTTGAGCAACTATTTGTTGAGCAAGAACAGGTTGAGTAAAGCGGTACAAGTAGTGAGGACCACCAGCTTTAGGGCCAGTACCAGACAAGCCTTGACCACCAAATGGTTGAACACCTACTACGGCACCAACTTGATCTCGGTTGATGTAGCAGTTACCAACACGAGCGTGTTTTTCAATCCAACGGTACGTGGTTTCATTACGACTATGGATACCCATGGTCAGACCAAAACCCGTTTGGTTGATTTGCTCAACAACGTTTGGTAATTCAGACGCTTTAAAGCGAACAATGTGTAGAATTGGACCAAATTGCTCTTCTTTCAGCACATCAATGCCTGAGATTTCAAACGCACTTGGTGACACAAAATCACCGTACTGACACGCTTCGTTAAGGTTCAACTCAGCCACTTTCTTCTGAGTTTTGCTCATTTGCTCAATGTGAGCCTGAAGTTTTTGCTTCGCATTTTGGTCGATAACCGGACCAACATCGGTTTCATGCAGATACGGTAAGCCAACTTTTAGCTCATTCATCGCACCTTGGATAAGCGTGATGATTCGATCCGCAACGTCTTCCTGCACAAACAGTACACGTAGTGCAGAACAACGTTGACCAGCTGATGCAAACGCAGAACGAATAACATCACGAACAACCTGTTCTGGCAGTGCCGTACTGTCGACGATCATCGCGTTCTGACCGCCTGTTTCTGCGATAAACGGAACAGGTTTCGCTGTACGCTCTGCCAATGTCACGTTGATACGCTGTGCAGTTGCTGTCGAACCGGTAAATGCCACACCAGCAATCGCATCGTGAGAAGTCAGTGCATGACCGATTTCACCGCCGCGACCAGGAAGCAACTGAATAGCACCTGCAGGGAAGCCTGCTTCCAGCATCAGTTCAATTGCACGCGCTGCAATCAAGCTGGTTTGTTCAGCCGGTTTCGCTACCACTGTGTTACCAGCAACAAGTGCTGCTGTGACCTGACCAAGGAAAATCGCCAGAGGGAAGTTCCATGGGCTGATACAAACAAACACACCCAAACCTTCACGGCTCGAAATACGTTTAACGCCGTCAAAGCCTTCTAGCTCGGATGGTTTTAGATTTTGTGCTTGCTTCGCGTAGTAACGACAGAAATCCACCGCTTCACGAACTTCATCAATACTATCGTGAATCGTCTTACCTGCTTCCTTGTGACAAATCGCCACCAACTCAGCAAGATTCTCTTCCATCAAATCAGCAAGTGAGTCTAAGCACTGAGCTTTCTGCTCAATCGCCGTATCTTTCCACGCAGGGAAAGCACTTTGAGCCGCTTGAATTGCAGAGGACACATGATCAAGCGTAGCAAAAGCGACTTTACCTGCTTCGATACGACGATCGTATGGCGCAGTAACGATCTCTGCAGCGTTATCCTTGATCATGCTTTCAGCGAAAGACTCACCATTGATCACAGGACCTGCTGTCCATGTGTTGTTCAGGAAGCTTTCAACTTGGGTCTCAAATGGTTTAGCTTCACTTTCGATATCAACGTTTACGCCATAAGAGTTCTTGCGCTCTGGGAAAATACCCGATGGCAATGGAATCTTGTCGTTGTTCAACGTATCAAAACCAGTCAGCACATCCACAGGGTGATGCGTTAACTCGTAGATAGGGCAACGAGCGTCTACCAAACGGTGTACAAACGAGCTGTTTGCACCGTTTTCTAACAGACGGCGAACCAGATAAGGAAGCAGGTCAGCATGGCTACCAACTGGCGCGTAGATACGCACTGGCTGGCCGTATTTAGCCATCACATGGTTGTAAAGTGAGTCACCCATGCCGTGCAGGCGCTGGAACTCATAATCTTTGTGCTGCGCCATGACTGCAATTGCCGTCACAGTGTGTGCGTTGTGACTCGCAAACTGCGGGAAGATATTGCCACGTACGCCGTCACTCAATAGGAATCGAGCACAAGCTAGATAGGCAACGTCTGTCGCTTCTTTGCGAGTGTAAACTGGGTAGTTGTCGTAGCCAGCTTGCTGAGACCATTTAATTTCGCTGTCCCAGTAAGCGCCTTTAACCAAACGTAGTGGGATAAGATCGCCCTGCTCTTTCGCTAGCGCATTTATCCATACCAATACAGGTAGAGCACGCTTCGAGTACGCCTGAATTACCAGGCCAAACTTGCCCCAGCCTTTCACTAGGTCGCTGCGGTAGACTTTCTCAAATAGTTTTAAAGAAAGCTCAAGACGATCGGCTTCTTCTGCATCAATCGTAATCGCTACATCCACTTCAATCGCACGTTTTAGCAACTGCATTAACGAGTCGTACAACTCGGTCATGACACGCTCTTCATTTGCAACTTCATAGCGTGGGTGCAATGCAGAAAGCTTAATAGAAATAGATGGTGCTGGGCTGGTATCGCTGCCGTAAGTCTCTCGACCAACCGCTTCGATAGCCATTAAGTAATCTTTGAAGTATTTATTCGCGTCAGCCGTGGTCAGCGCCGCTTCACCCAACATATCAAATGAGTAAGTGAAACCTTTGTCGCGCATCGGGCGACCATTTTTTTGCGCTTCTTCGATTGTGCGGCCACGAACAAACTGATGACCCATGATCTTCATCGCCTGATACATGGCTTTACGAATCACAGGTTCAGAGAATTTGTTCACCAGACGGTTTACAGCCTGACTTGGGCTCTGGCTGCCTTTTTCACCAAGACCAACCACTTTACCCGTCAGCATAAGACCCCATGTTGACGCGTTAACGAAAACAGAGTCTGAATTTTTCAGGTGAGATTTCCAGTCCGCAACACTTAGCTTGTCTTTGATCAACGCATCAGCAGTTGCAGAATCAGGGATACGCATTAATGCTTCTGCAAGACACATCAACAAGATACCTTCTTGTGTATCTAAGCTGTATTCCAGCAGCAGGGCATCAATCATCTGGATTGACTTCTTATCGGCACGAATGGCTTCGATAAGTTGG
>ERZ1673961.103-NODE-103-length-43258-cov-6.235910_pt1 | contig 43258 bp, 40 predicted proteins | sample MGYA00580189_ERZ1673961 | MGnify/ENA primary metagenome ERZ1673961 (study PRJEB41334, sample SAMN05608105) | rock metagenome | biome: terrestrial subsurface; feature: shale formation; material: shale | place: USA: Pennsylvania ... | reverse complement strand
GCCGATGGTAGTGTGGGGTTTCCCCATGTGAGAGTAGGACATCGCCAGGCTTTATTTTAAAGCCCTGACTGAAAAGTCAGGGCTTTCTCGTATTCAGCTAGTAACGTTATCACACACAATTCTATCCAAATAAAAAGCCTCGATTTTATCGAGGCTTTTTATTATTTGTTCTTCTGGTCATTGAGTTGCCAGTTATACTCGTATTTGAACTTGCCATGATAATCTGCAAGTTCGGAGCGGTAGGTGGCTAAGTGCTGTATCAGTGCTTGTTGGGAGCCAAAGTCTTCGCTAAACCAGTCGTAAATGGAAGATATGACCCATTGGTTCCCCTCTTTGTGTGCGCCTTTCGTGCTATTGATAAACTCACGTGCAGCTTGTTCCAATAATCGCTCACGGTTCTCTGCTGTAAAAGCCTCTCCTTGCAAGTTGGGACAACCTAAGCTGGCACAGTTCACCGCATAATGGGTCCTAGGGTCACGCCAAATCGGGCGTAAAATGCGATGCTCGATATCATTTAATGTTATCGCCTGACCTTGAATCGTAAGCAGCTCTTCATCCCAAGGGCCAAAGCTTAACCAGCTGCCTAATTTGGTGATGGAAGACACCGGGTAATTCGCAATGATCAACTGCACCGTTGTTGCATTATACAGATTGACCCAGTAGGCATACTGCTGAGGCTTCGTTAATGTGCGAGGGTCAAGATTGCTAAGATATTCGATGTAGTGATTGAGCAGCTGCTGATCCTCATTGCTCACGGCAGAATAACGGAACAAGCTGTATTCACCTTGTGTGATTAAGTAGCGGTCAAGTATTTGCTGCCAGGCTCGATGTGAAACGGAGAAGGATTGAGTTACTGCGCTGCTGCTCCAAAGAGGCCAAAGTTCAGCTTTAGGTGCAGCCCAACTTGTGGCAGATAAGGTTGATAACAGAATGGCGATAAGAGGTTTCATAGCATTGGACCGGTTTAGTATCGTGCTGATAAGACCCGATGATGTTGGACTTTCTTTCAGGGATAAAAAAGGGCTGCAAAGCAGCCCGTATGGTTATTTCAGAAAGCTTGGGATTTTTGCTTCATACTCGGCAATTTTGCTCTCATGTTGCAGAGTTAGGCCGATGTTGTCCAAGCCATTCAGTAAGCAGTGACGACGAAACTCGTCAATCTCAAATGAATAACTTTTTCCATTTGCGGATACTGTCATTGACTCTAAGTCGACAGTAATTTCTGCACCTTCGTTGGCCTCAACATAAGTAAACAGTTCATCTACCTCTTGTTCGGTCAGACGAACAGGCACCATTTGGTTGTTAATGGAATTACCATAGAAGATGTCCGCAAAGCTTGGCGCGATCATGACACGAATGCCGTAATCAGCCAGCGCCCAAGGAGCATGTTCACGCGACGAACCACAACCGAAGTTTTCACGCGCCAGCAGAATGCTAGCCCCTTGATAACGCGGTTTATTCATCACGAAATCCGGATTTGGCTGTTGACCCGCATCATCAAGGAAGCGCCAGTCGTGGAATAGGTGCTTACCAAAACCGATACGGTTTACTTTCTGCAGAAATTGCTTTGGAATGATCGCATCCGTATCGACGTTTGCCGCATCCAGAGGAACCACTAAGCCTGTATGTTGTTGAAAACCTGCCATTGAATATTTCCTCTGTCCTTAGTTAATTTCACGAATATCGACGAAGTGGCCTGCAATTGCGGCGGCCGCGGCCATCGCCGGGCTGACCAGGTGAGTACGACCATCGCGACCCTGACGACCTTCGAAGTTGCGGTTTGACGTTGATGCGCAGCGCTCTCCTGGACCTAAGCGGTCATTGTTCATCGCCAGACACATCGAACAACCCGGCAGACGCCATTCAAAACCTGCTTCGATAAAGATCTTATCCAGGCCTTCAGCTTCCGCCTGAGCTTTAACTTGCTCTGAGCCTGGGACGATCAGAGCCTGAACGTGACCTGCTACTTTCTTGCCTTTCGCTACGGCAGCTGCGGCACGCATGTCTTCAATGCGCGAGTTGGTACAAGAACCGACAAACACCTTGTCTACCTTGTAGTCAGCCAGCATTTTACCCGCTTCTAAGCCCATGTAGGCCAGCGCTTTTTCAGCCGAAGCGCGCTCAACCGGATCACTGAATGAGGCTGGAGATGGAATCGGTTGATCGACCGCGATAACCTGACCTGGGTTCGTGCCCCAAGTGATTTGCGGTTTGATGTCGGCAGCGTTGAGCGTCACCACAGCATCAAACTGTGCATCTTCATCAGTCTTAAAGGTTTGCCAGTATTCCACTGCCGCATCCCAATCTGCGCCAGTCGGCGCGAACTTGCGACCTTTGATGTAGTTGAAGGTGGTGTCATCCGGCGCAATTAAGCCCGCTTTGGCGCCGAGTTCGATCGCCATGTTACACACGGTCATGCGGCCTTCCATAGAAAGGTCGCGAATAGCTTCGCCGCAGAATTCAACGACGTAACCTGTACCGCCTGCTGCAGTGGTCTTGCCAATGATCGCAAGCACGATGTCTTTCGCGGTAATTCCCGGTGCCACTTTACCCTGAACGTCGATTTTCATGGTTTTGGCGCGGGCTTGCTTCAATGTTTGTGTCGCCAGTACGTGTTCTACTTCTGATGTACCGATACCAAACGCTAGTGAGCCAAACGCGCCGTGTGTTGCGGTGTGTGAGTCACCACATACGATGGTCATTGCTGGCAGAGTAATGCCCAACTCTGGTCCCATGACATGGACGATACCCTGATATTTGTGGTTGATGTCATACAGAGTCACACCGAACTCTTCACAGTTTTTTGACAGCGTTTCCATCTGGATGCGAGCCATTTCACCAGAGGCATTGATGTCTTTAGTGGTGGTTGACACGTTATGGTCCATGGTGGCGAATGTTTTACCGACCTGGCGCACTTGGCGCCCTTTTTCACGCAGGCCATCAAAGGCTTGCGGAGAAGTCACTTCGTGCACTAAGTGACGATCGATGTACAAAATTGGGTTCTCGCCCTGCGCCGCAACGACAACGTGCGCATCATAGATTTTTTCGTATAAGGTTTTTGCTTGTGACATTGCTTCTTCCTTGAGCTCAAAGAGCTAAATGGAGCCGGAGCGTCGCCGGCTCTGCGAATTATGCGTTCTGAATGTAGGCGGCGATGATATCGCCCATTTCACTGGTCGACAGTGCAGGTTTGTTGCCCGCCAGGTCCGCCGTTAGCTGACCGGCTGACAGCGCTTTGCCTACTGCGGTTTCAATCGCTTGAGCCGCTTCTTCTTCACCCAGACTGTAACGTAGCATCAGAGCGGCTGACAGGATCTGCGCAACCGGGTTAGCGATGTTCTTACCCGCGATATCCGGTGCGCTGCCGCCTGCTGGTTCATACAGGCCGAATTTGCTTTCGTTCATACTTGCCGAAGGCAGCATGCCCATCGAGCCTGTGATCATGGCGCATTCATCAGAGATAATGTCACCAAAGATGTTGGAGCACAGCATCACATCAAACTGCGCAGGATCTTTAATCAGCTGCATGGTCGCGTTGTCGATGTACATGTGTGATAGCTCGACATCCGGGTAATCTTTGGCAATCTCGCTGACCACTTCACGCCACAGAATAGAGCTTTGCAGCACGTTGGCTTTATCGATAGAGCAGACTTTTTTACGACGCAGACGTGCAGACTCAAACGCAATCTTGGCAATACGCTCAATCTCAAAGCGGTGGTACACCTCGGTGTCGAACGCTTTCTCATTGGCGCCTTCGCCTTCACGACCTTTGGGCTGACCGAAGTAGATGCCACCGGTTAACTCGCGAACCACAACAATGTCAAAGCCGCGGTCAGAGATGTCAGTACGCAATGGTGAAAATGCTTCCAAACCCTTGTGGATTTGCGCTGGGCGCAAGTTGCAGAATAGTTGGAAATGCTTACGCAGAGGCAACAGTGCACCACGCTCAGGCTGATCATTGGGTGGCAGATGTTCCCATTTCGGACCGCCAACTGAACCGAACAGAACCGCGTCAGAATCTTCACAAGCTTGCAGAGTGCTTTCTGGGAGTGGGCAACCGTGATTGTCAATCGCGATACCGCCGACATCATGTTCTTCACGCACGAAAGCTAACTGAAATTTCTGTTCGATAGCGTCCAGCACTTTGTGTGCCTGCTGCATTACTTCTGGGCCGATACCATCACCCGGAAGTACGGCAATCTTGTAAGTTTTGTCTGTCATGCGAATCCTTTACTTATTTAATCGTTATTCGTTCAAAGTTGTGTTTGTGATAGCGGCGGCATTACACCGACGCTACTTTCTTTTTCTGTTTGATTTCGGCGATTTGGTCTGCGCGATGAATGCTGTTGATGACATGCAGCAGCGCCTGACCTGAGGCTTCAACGATATCGGTAGATACACCGGTACCGTGATATTTACGGCCTTTGTAGTTAGCAATAATGTCAGCCTGGCCCAATCCATCTTCGCCTTCCCCTTTCGCAGTCAGGTCGAATTTATCGAGTACGATGTCGTAACCAGTGATGCGGTAAATACACTGATATAGAGCATCGACCGGGCCATTACCGACGGCCGCTTCACACTTCTCATCATCGCCACATTGCAGCTTAATCGAGGTGGTCGCCATTACACTACCAGATTGCACGCTCAAGTAGTTCAATTTATAGAAATCATCTTCTTCACGCAGATTAGAGAAGTGCATCAACGCTTCCAAATCGTAGTCAAATACCTGGCCTTTACGGTCGGCTAATTTCAAGAAGTCTTCGTACAGGGCGTCCAGGTTATATTCGTTTTCGTTGTAACCCATGGATTCCATGTGGCTCTTCACCGCTGCGCGGCCGCTGCGGCTGGTTAGGTTCAACGCTTGGTTTTTCAGGCCAATGGACTCTGGAGTCATGATTTCGTAGGTGTTTTTGTTCTTCAGCATGCCGTCCTGGTGGATGCCTGAAGAGTGGCTGAAGGCGTTGGCACCGACGATAGCTTTGTTGCTTTGAATCGGCATATTGCACAATTGGCTAACCAGTTTGCTGGTGCGGCTGATTTCATCGTGTTTGAAGTTGGTGGTCACGCCAAGTAAATCCTGACGCGTTTTGATGATCATCGCGATTTCTTCCAGCGCACAGTTACCCGCACGCTCACCAATACCGTTAATGGTACCTTCAATCTGACGGGCACCGGCTTGCACAGCGGCAATGGAGTTGGCAACGGACAAGCCTAAGTCATCGTGGCAGTGTACGGAAATCACGGCTTTATCGATGTTAGGTACTCGATTGAACAGTTGCTCAATGATGCCACCAAATTCGCTTGGCAGGGTGTAACCCACGGTATCTGGAATGTTGATGGTGCTGGCTCCCGCATTAATGGCAGCTTCAACCATACGACATAGGTTGTCGATGGGAGTACGGCCCGCATCTTCACAGGAGAATTCCACATCGTCAGTGTACTGACGTGCATGTTTCACGGCTTTGACGGCCATCTCGACTACATCGTCGTAAGTGCGGCGTAATTTGTCTTGAACGTGAATGGTGGAAGTAGCAAGGAAGGTGTGAATACGGAAGGCTTCAGCGACTTTTAACGCTTCGGCAGCGGCGTCAATGTCTTTCGCAACGGCTCGCGAAAGTGCACAGATGCGACTGTTCTTAATATGTTTGGCGATGGTTTGTACGGATTCGAAATCGCCAGGTGATGATACAGGGAAGCCTGCCTCGATCACGTCGACACCCAGACGCTCGAGTGCGAAAGCAATTTGCAGCTTCTCCTTAACGGTTAAGCTGGCTGATAATGCTTGTTCACCATCGCGTAAGGTGGTGTCGAATATAATGACCTGATCGTTCATGTTTGCTTCCTCATTCCGAGAGTTAATCGTTTACTTCCTGGATTTAGTTATAAAAAAACCCGCATCATGTGCGGGTTTTTGTGTTTCTGTTGTGGTGTCTTTCTTCCACAGCCTACCCGCGCGATTGGTTCACGATAAGGAGCAGGCTCAGGAGTAGAGAAAAACGAGTTGTCATTAGTAACAATCCACAATTTAAGTTAACAAATTAGTACCGCACTCGCTGAGTGACGTCAACCCTAAAGTTGATTTTTTATTCATGCTCAAGAGTTTTTGGTTTCAAGGCTCTGAAAATTAGCATTTTCTGCTAAGTCGGCGGGTTTTTATCCTGATGCTATTCAGTCATAAAAGATACTTCTATAATTCATCGATTGATGAATAGGCGGAATCGAAAATGAGTACAAGGAAAGCGGGGCGTCCTCAACAACCCACGGATGTGCGTGAATTGCTGTTGCAGCACGCCAAAGAGCTGTTCACCGTGATGGATTACGACAAAGTGTCGACCCGGTTGATTGCCCAAAAAGCGCAAGTCGATATTGGCATGATTCGCTACTACTTTGGCAGCAAAGGAGGGCTGTTTGAAACCATGTTGCGTGAAACGTTGGCTCCTATGAAAGAGCAGATCGATCATCTGCTGGCAGACAGCAATCACCAGAATTTGACTGAAGTGATGCGGACCTACTATCGCGAGATGATTAAGGTGCCACATTTCCCGCGTTTGATCATGCAGGTGATGCAGATGCCGCCATCGGAACTGCAGCGCCAGTTGATCGAAAAAGTGATTCTGGATGTGACTAAACCTGTTCAGGATATGATGTTCCAGAAATTGATTCAGCGTGGCGTGGTTCGTCCCGATGTAGATCCTCAGCTTTGCAGGGTCTCTTATATCAGCTTGATGGTGTTTCCGTTTATCGCCCCGCGGGCTTTGCTGGCCGTGCATGGTATTGAACTCAATGAGGAGTTTCTGGATCGTTTGATTGAACACAACATTCGCTTAATGGAGCAGGGCTTTCTAATCGTGGATTAGCATCCGCATTGATTGTCATCCATTTACAAACAAAGCATCACGGATTTGTCATCTCCTCCTCTTATCTTGTGCCTAGATAGGAGACTCAACAGGGAGAGGAGGTGCTTATGCGTGCCATCGAGCCTATCGCTAAGCTGGACTTAGCCTTTTCAATTTTCTGCTTACAGCACAAATTCAATCAACCTATTGCCCGCGTAAGCAAAGCAGTTTCGCATACCGGCGATGGTCATCTTTATGCTTTGTTTGGCGCTCTGGCATGGTGGCTGGATGGTCAACACGGCCAGTATTTTCTGTTGGCTGGCTTGCTCGCCTTTGCGATCGAACTGCCAATCTATTGGGGGCTGAAAAACAGTTTTCAGCGCCGCCGCCCACAAGAGCTCTCGCCACTGCTGACGGCTTTTATTACACCGTCTGATCGCTACAGTTTACCTTCAGGGCACACCGCTGCGGCTTTTGTAATGGCAACACTCATCGGACAGTTTTACCCGGAAATCTACGGCCTTGCACTGATGTGGGCGGTGTTAATTGGCAGTGCGCGTATTCTGCTTGGGGTTCATTTTCTTACTGATGTGATTATTGGTGCCATGCTGGGAACGGGATGTGCCACGCTCTCATTCACACTGCTGGAGTATATGGCTTGAAAATATTGTATGGCGTACAAGGTACAGGCAATGGCCACATCACGCGCGCGCGCGCGATGTGTGAAGCATTTTCACAGCGCGATGCAAACGTTGATTTTCTTTTTTCAGGTCGTGAGCAGAACAAGTATTTTTCGATGGAATGTTTTGGCCGTTACCAAACTCGCCGCGGATTGACGTTCTCGACTCATCAGGGGCAAGTTAATTACGTCAAAACGGCTTTTAACAACAGCCCGATGCAGTTAATGCGAGAAATTAAGCAGCTTGATTTGTCTTCTTACGATTTGATTATTAACGACTTTGAACCCGTCTCAGCCTGGGCTGCCAAGCGTCAGGGCATTCCTTGTATTGGCATCAGTCACCAGAACGCATTCCGCTATCCGGTACCGCTCAAAGGAGCGAATTGGCTGGACAAGCTGATCATGCAACGCTTTGCGCCTGCCGATTATCATCTGGGGTTGCATTGGTATCACTTTGACCAGCCAATCCTGCCACCGATTGTGCATACGGCCGGGCTTTCCACCATCAGTCAGGATTACATTCTTGTCTATTTGCCGTTTGAGCAGATTGACCATGTGTGTGAGTTACTGTTTCGTTTTGTGAATCAACATTTTGTTTTCTATCACCCGAATGTGATGGAAGAAGAGGTGATTGAGAATGTTGAATTACGTCCACTATGCCACAGCAAATTTCACCAGCATCTGCAGCATTGTGCTGGTGTGATTGCCAATGGCGGATTCGAATTGCCTTCTGAGGCGCTGTCGCTGGGCAAAAAGCTGCTACTGAAACCGCTGAATGGCCAGTTTGAACAACAAAGTAATGTCGCGACCTTAGATATTTTGGGGCTCGCTTCGGTGATGGATTTTCTTGACGCTTCTGCGGTGAGTAAGTGGTTGGATGAAAAGCAGGCTGAACGCGTGGTCTATCCGAATGTCGCCAATGCGATCGCCGACTGGGTATTGCAGGGACGCTGGCATGATCATTCTGAACTTTGTCATTCACTGTGGCAGCAAGTCGACTTCCCGAGTTACGTTTCCATTAATTAATGACGCTGTAGATTACAAAAATGCTAACTTATAGCGAGCGTGAATATTAGTTGTTGCGCATAAGTTCAATCATTAATCTCGTCAATGTTTTATAAAAAAGCCATTGATATCGATTTTTATGTTTTTTTATAAAAAGCTAATATTTTGAAAAATATTGGCTTTTTTTCTAACTGGGTAAAATAAACTGAGATTTTATCAATCTTATTGCTATTCGATAAATGAATGGTTGATAGTAACGGCCAGCCCGGAAACATCTGGGGAATAAATACTACAAATAGCGGTTATCTATTCGCCAACCCAAATTCATTGTGTCACTGATCATCCAGCGACATAGATCAGAATAACAATAAGAGGCGTGCCTAATGTTAGACAAAAAAGATCCGATGAGCGCGATTGCGAGCTATCGAATGGAAAGCACTCTACGTGGTGTGGACCTCAACCTGTTGACGGTTTTCGATGCCGTAATGCAAGAGCAGAATATTACTCGTGCCGCGCACAATCTCGGAATGTCACAACCTGCAGTCAGTAACGCGGTTGCTCGTCTGAAAGTGATGTTCAATGATGAACTCTTTATGCGCCAGGGACGTGGTATTCAGCCAACCCAACGAGCTCGTCAGCTTTTCGGTCCTATTCGTCAGGCACTGCAACTGATCCGTAATGAACTGCCAAGTTCCGTGTTCTCTCCGGAGACATCGACCCGCCTGTTTAAACTGGCAATTTGCAGCCCATGTGATATCCGTTTTGCACCTAAAATCATGTCCAGCATCTATGAGCAGGCGCCAAGTGTGCAGCTCCATCTGGATGCGGAATTCGATCGCAAACTGGCTGAGCGCATGCGCTACCAGGAAATTGACTTTGTGATTGATTATGCTCGCTTTGACGAGCAGGGTTTTTCCAGCACCGAAATCTTCCAGGATGAGCTGGTGGTAGTGGCTGCAAAATCTCACCCTCGCATGCAGGGAGCAGTCACTCGTGAAGCGCTGGCCAACGAGCAACACGCTAAATTGTCAAAAATTCATGGTCAACGCAGCTTCTCTGAACAGGCGTACCGTGATTTGGATTGCCAGCCAAGCTATGAAGGCACCAGCCTGAGCAACGTACTCTACGTGGTCGGTCAGTCTGAACTGGTGACGATTGCGCCGCGTTGGATGGTAGAAAATGCCGCCAATAAAGATCAGCTCCAAGTTCTGGAATTCCCGTTTGATAATGGCAGCATCAGTGGTTATCTGAGCTGGCACGAATCAAGCGAAAAAGACAAAGGACACATTTGGTTACGAGATCAATTGATGATGATTTGCGGAGAAGTGGTTGCGTTGAAATAACGCCAAACGCCTCTTTATTTAGCCTTAGGTTAGGAAGCCCTGATCTAAGGCTTTTTTATTGGCTGCAAGCCAAGGTTTAGTTGATAACTTTGACATCCGTCAGTTGCCTTTTTTAAGGCTGAATGTACACTTGTGCGCTCAAAAGAGCTTACAGGTGTAAGCTATAGGTAAATAAGATGGCCAATTTAGATTTTCATATCGTAAAACGCATTCGGGAGCAGGTTGCTTCTGGCGGTAGTCGTATCGCGTTGAAACATAAAATGGACAACGAATGGCAGGGCATCAGCTGGACTCAGTTTGGCGATGAGATGGATGCAATGTCGATGGCGTTACTGACATTCGGAATGGATGTTCAGGACAAGATCGGGATTTTTTCCAACAATATGCCTCAATGGACGATCGCCGACTTTGCAGCGTTGCAGATCCGGGCGGTAACCGTGCCGATTTACCCGACCAATACTGCCGAACAGGCTGCTTACATTCTGCAGGATGCGGATGTCAAAGTGTTGTTTGTTGGCGAACAGCCGCAGTTTGATGCTGCCGTCGCCATGTTTGAACAATGTGGTCAACTCCAGCTGATCGTGGCGATGAGTGATGCGATTGAGCTTGGCGACTTTGAATTTGCCATGAGCTGGAAAGCGTTTGTTGCTTTGGGCGAGAATACATCGCGCGGGTTGCTTGATGAACGTCTGGATCAGGCCAGCGATGATGATCTGTTTACACTGATTTATACCTCGGGGACTACAGGTAAACCTAAAGGCGTGATGCTCGATTACCGCAATGTCGGCGCGCAGCTTGAAGGTCATGATCTGCGCCTGAACCTGAGCCGTGATGACGTGTCGCTGTGTTTCCTGCCGCTGTCACATGTGTTTGAGCGCGCTTGGACCTGCTACGTGCTGTATAAAGGTGCAACCAACTGCTATTTGCAGGACGTGGGGCAGGTGCGTGATGCTCTGAGTCAGGTCCGTCCGACTGTGATGTGTGCAGTTCCGCGATTCTATGAAAAAATCTTCTCGGCGATTCATGAAAAAGTCGCCCGCGCGCCGCTGCATCGTAAAGTCATGTTCACCTGGTCGGTCAACATGGGCGCGAAGATGGCGTTGTGTCATCAGGAAAAACGCTCGCCATCCTGGCTACTGAAAAAGAGCCATCAGTTGGCAGACAAACTGGTGCTGAGTAAACTGCGTGCGTTATTAGGTGGACGTATTAACTTTATGCCTTGTGGCGGTGCCAAGCTGGACGAAACCATTGGCCGCTTTTTCCACGCCATCGGTATTAATGTCAAACTGGGCTACGGCATGACCGAAACCACCGCGACTGTCTCCTGTTGGGATGACCAATGTTTTGACCCGGACTCAATCGGCATGGCTATGCCGGGTGCTCAGGTGAAAATTGGTGAGAACAATGAAATTTTGGTTCGTGGCCCGATGGTGATGCGTGGCTACTACAAGATGCCGGAAGAAACGGCACAGTCGTTTGATGAACATGGTTTCCTGAAAACGGGCGACGCCGGTCATATTGACGAGCAGGGTAATCTGTTTATTACTGACCGTATCAAAGAACTGATGAAAACGTCAGGTGGTAAATACATTGCACCGCAAGTGATCGAAGGCGCGATTGGCAAGGATCATTTCATCGAGCAGATCGCTGTCATTGCTGACACGCGCAAGTTTGTGTCCGCGTTGATCGTGCCATGTTTTGATACTTTGGAAGAGTACGCCAAAGAGCTGAACATCAAATATCATGATCGTCTGGAGCTGATCAAACACAGCCAAATCATCGAGATGTTTGAAAAGCGGGTGAACGAGTTACAACATGGCTTAGCTAAGTTTGAGCAAGTTAAACGCTTCAAGTTGCTGCCAAAAGCCTTTTCGATGGATGACGGAGAACTGACACCAACGCAAAAACTGCGTAGAAAAGTCATTAATGATCGTTATCAGGATGAAATCGAAGAAATGTACCAAGATAAGCCAAAAGACAAACGTTCTTAGCTTTGTTTCCGCTTTATACTGAGCCTTTACATCCCCGTCAGGTTTTCCTTGCGGGGATGTTTATTTTTACGCAGTGAGAAAATCCATCGCTCTTACCTATTTCCTGTGGTTTTTATTTGGCTCTAACAAAATATTCCACTTTTTTTAATCCACTAAATTGCTCTCTGGTCTGAATCTCGCGTCAGATTTGGAATTGAATACTTAATATCCGTTTTTTTGCCATATCTTGTTAAAAATGCGCCATTTTCACCGTTAGACCTGATGAAAAGAAAGCGTTACAGTTGTTGCGTTACCTTAGTGCTTGTTATGACAAGTACGGGACATAGCCGAAAGCGGAGAGTTTTCGAATTAGGCTACGAATAAGCCCTAACTATGTATAACCAGATCCTTTTACTGACCTTGTGATTGGCACTGGTAAGGAGAAAATATGGCAATGTTATCCGGCGCAGAGATGGTGGTTCAGTCTCTGATCGAAGAAGGCGTAGAACAAATTTTTGGATACCCTGGCGGTTCCGTTCTTGATATCTACGACGCCCTCCACGAAAAAACTGACAAAATCAAACACGTTCTCGTTCGTCATGAACAAGCCGCAACTCATATGGCCGATGGTTACGCTCGCGCAACTGGTAAGCCGGGAGTGGTGTTAGTCTGTTCAGGCCCGGGTGCGACCAATACCGTTACTGGTATTGCCACTGCTTATATGGATTCCATTCCGATGATCGTTATCTCTGGTAACGTTGCGACCAATCTGATTGGTAACGATGCATTCCAGGAGTGTGACATTGTCGGCGTATCGCGTCCGATCGTAAAACACAGCTTTTTGGTGAAGAAAGCGGAAGATATTCCTGAAACGATCAAAAAAGCCTTTTATATCGCCTCAACTGGCCGTCCCGGCCCGGTGGTGATCGATCTTCCTAAGGACGTGATGAACCCGCAGATCAAACTGCCGTACCAATACCCTGAATCGATTAAGATGCGTTCTTACAACCCGACCACATCGGGTCATAAAGGACAGATCAAAAAAGCACTGAAAGCGTTGCTGGAAGCGAAGAAGCCAGTGCTGTACATCGGTGGTGGGGCAATCATCTCTGAAGCGCACCAACAAGTGTTCAAGTTGGCAGAATCGTTAAACTTGCCAGTCGTCAGTACTCTGATGGGATTGGGCGCGTTTCCTGGTACGCATAAAAACTTCCTCGGTATGTTGGGTATGCATGGGATGTATGAAGCCAACATGGCGATGCATAACTCGGATCTGATTTTTGGTGTGGGCGTCCGTTTTGACGACCGTACCACCAACAACCTCGAAAAATACTGTCCGAATGCCAAAGTGATGCACATCGATATCGATCCGTCTTCGATCTCGAAAAACGTCAAAGTTGATCTGCCGATTGTCGGTTCGGCAGATCAGGTGCTGGAAACCATGCTCAAGCTGCTGGCCGAACAGGAAGGCAGTAATGACGAGCAGGCGATGGACAGCTGGTGGAGTGAGATTCAGAGCTGGCGCGAGCGTCAGTGCCTGGCTTACGAAACCTCTGCTGAGCGTATTAAACCGCAGCAAGTTATTGAAACCTTACATAAGCTCACCAATGGTGATGCGTATGTGGCGTCAGATGTGGGCCAGCACCAAATGTTTGCCGCGCTGTACTACCCATTTAACAAGCCGCGTCGCTGGATCAACTCGGGTGGCCTTGGCACGATGGGCTTTGGCCTGCCAGCTGGTATGGGCGTGAAGTTTGCGATGCCGGATGAAGAAGTGGTGGTGGTAACAGGGGATGGCAGTATCCAGATGAACATTCAGGAGCTGTCGACCGCACTGCAGTACGATATTCCAGTCAAAATCATCAACCTGAACAACCGTTTCCTGGGGATGGTGAAACAGTGGCAGGATATTATTTATCAAGGTCGTCACTCTAACTCGTACATGAGTTCTGTGCCGGATTTTGCAGCTATCGCAGAAGCTTACGGTCACGTGGGTATTCGCATTTCAACACCGGATGAATTGGAATCTGGCTTGAAGAAAGCGCTGGAGATGAAAGATCGACTGGTGTTTGTGGATATTAACGTTGATGAAACGGAGCACGTCTACCCAATGCAGATAAAAGGCGAGGGTATGGACAAAATGTGGTTGAGCAAAACGGAGAGAACTTAAGATGAGACACATTATTTCGCTATTACTAGAAAACCAGCCGGGTGCTCTGTCTCGTGTTGTCGGTTTGTTCTCGCAGCGTGGTTACAACATCGAGAGTCTGAACGTATCGCCAACTGATGATGAGACGTTATCACGCCTGAACATCACAACCACTTCGGATGAAATGCAGCTGGAGCAAATTCAGAAGCAGCTGCATAAGCTGATTGACGTCCTGAAAGTTCAGGAAGTGTCTGAGTTTGAGCACATTGAGCGTGAGCTGATGTTGGTGAAAGTCAAAGCCAGCGGTTTTGCCCGTGCTGAAGTAAAACGTACCGCTGATATTTTCCGTGGTCAGATTGTGGATGTGACAGCCTCGCAATACACCGTGCAGCTTGCCGGTGCCAGTGAAAAACTCGATGCCTTTATTGATGCGATTGCTGAAGTTACCGAAGTGATTGAAGTGGCCCGCAGTGGTGTTGTTGGGATTGCGCGTGGAGAACGCGCGCTACGTGGTTAATCAGTATTCAATGAAATAAAAAACCAGCCGTTTGGCTGGTTTTTTATTTCTCAATCAAACGGAGCCGAGGCTCCGTTTTGCTGCATTAGTGCAGAATACGAGCACGAATCGTGCCGTCGATCTCTTTCAGTTTCGCCAATGCTTCTTCTGAACGTTCCGCTTCAACATCCACAACCACGTAGCCAATATCGGCAGACGTTTGCAGGTACTGCGCCGCAATGTTGATACCGTCTTGAGCAAAGATGGTGTTGATTTGGGTCAGAATACCTGGACGGTTCTCGTGAATATGCAACAGACGAGAAGTGTTGCGGTGTTCTGGCAGAGAAACTTCCGGGAAGTTGACGCTCGACAGCGTTGAACCGTTGTCTGAGTATTTCGCCAGTTTGCCCGCGACTTCAATACCGATGTTCTCTTGCGCTTCCTGAGTTGAGCCGCCCACGTGCGGAGTCAGAATCACGTTGTCGAACTTCATCAGTGGTGATTCAAACGCTTCTTTGTTTGACGCTGGCTCAGTCGGGAATACGTCGATGGCTGCACCGGACAGATGCCCCGATTCCATTGCATCGCAAAGCGCTGGGATATCGACCACGGTGCCGCGCGCTGCGTTGATGAAGATTGAGCCTGGCTTCATGCGTGCAAATTCTTCTTTGCCCATCATGTTTTTAGTTTCTGGAGTTTCAGGCACGTGGAGAGAAATCACGTCACACTTATTCAGCAGTTCGCTCATGGTGTGAACTTGAGTGGCGTTGCCCAGCGACAGTTTGTTTTCAATGTCGTAGTAGTAAACGTGCATACCCAGGTTTTCAGCAATGATACCCAACTGAGTACCAATGTGACCGTAACCGATGATGCCCAGGCGTTTTCCACGTGCTTCGTAAGAGTTGTCGGCACTCTTTTTCCAGATACCGCGGTGAGCCAGAGCATTTTTCTCCGGAATGCCGCGCAGCAGAAGTAGGATTTCGCCCAGAACCAGCTCGGCCACACTGCGAGTGTTTGAGAACGGTGCGTTGAATACCGGAATACCACGTTTAGCTGCGGCGCTCAGGTTAACTTGGTTCGTACCGATACAGAAACAGCCGATCGCAACCAGTTTATCTGCAGCGTTGATGACGTTTTCGGTCAGATTAGTGCGCGAGCGGATACCAATGAAGTGAACATCTTTAATGGCTTCGATCAGTTCTGATTCTTCCAGGGAGCCCTTGTGGTATTCAATGTTGCTATAGCCGGCAGCTTGCAGAACTTCTACTGAAGATGGATGAAGTCCTTCAAGGAGTAGGATTTTAATTTTGTCTTTTTCCAGTGAAACTTTGGCCATTATTCTCGTCCTTAAATATGGGAAGGTGGGCTAATGAAGCGAACATAAAGCGAAACGTGCAATAACTGAGCCTTTTATAAGAAAGCAAACGTTTGCATTGTGTATCTTCTACGCAATAAATTAACAAACTTTTTTTGTTTTGGGTAAGAAAATTACGGAATAAGGCATAATTTTCTTAGAGAAAAGAAACAAAAAACGGCACCCTGAGTGCCGTTTGTAATCTAATGACGGAAAAAAGACGCTTTTTCCAATCTTATTCTTCGATTTTCGCCCCTTCAGGGGTGCCGGTGATAACAACGTCAGCACCACGGTGGGCGAACAGACCGTTCGTTACCACGCCTGCAATCGCGTTGATTTTGCTTTCCAGATCTTTTGCATCTGTAATGCGCATGTTGTGTACATCCAGGATGATGTTGCCGTTGTCTGTGACTACGCCTTCACGGTAAACCGGATCGCCGCCCAGTTTGACCAGTTCGCGTGCGACATAAGAGCGCGCCATCGGAATCACTTCCACCGGCAGTGGGAAAGCCCCCAATACGTCAACCGCTTTGGTGCCATCAACGATACAAATGAATTTGTCCGCAATCGCTGCCACGATTTTTTCGCGGGTCAGCGCCGCGCCACCACCTTTGATCATTTCACGGTGTGCGTTAATTTCGTCTGCGCCATCCACATACACATCCAGACCAGCGACGTCGTTGCAGTCGAACACTTCAATACCTAAACCTTTCAGTTTTTCCGTGGAAGCAATCGAGCTTGATACAGCCCCTTTGATGTCATCTTTGATCGAACCCAGAGCGTCGATGAAGTGATTCACCGTTGAACCGGTGCCGACACCGACAATGCTGCCTTTCTCTACATATTTCAGTGCAGCCCAACCGGCGGCTTTTTTCATTTCATCTTGAGTCATGCCTATCTCCTGATTTCGATTCTGTGGGGGAACGCGTTTGCGCGGCGCGATTATACCCTCAAACCAACGGGAGATGTACTCTGATAGCGGCATAATCACCTCACTTAATTATGCAGAGATCACGCTTTCCACTGCCAAATTTGGCTGGGGGTGACGATCTTCGGTAACGGTATATCCCAGGCTTCGGTGGGTAACTGCTCAACATGCTGACAATCATGCGCCAATCCCATCGGCTGGGCACCTTCCCCGGTTTTAAACCAATGCGCCAACGTACGATCGTAATAGCCGCCACCCATGCCGAGGCGATGTCCGTGAGAATCGAATGCAACTAAAGGTGTGCAGATAAGATCGAGCTCTTTAACCGGTTTCACCAGTGTTTGGTCGAGTCTGGGCTCCAGAATACCGAATTTGTTATACGTCATCGGTGTGGAGCTTTGATAGCGAAGAAATAGCAGGTGACCCGCAGAAAAGGGATGTAATACGGGCAAGTAGACGGCTTTGTCTTGCGACCATAACCATTCGATCAGCGGTTGAGTGTCGAGCTCGCCGTCGGTCGACAGGTAAAGAGCAATATGATGACAGGTTTGCATTTCAGGCAGAGCGGCAAAACGGCAGATCAAATCCTGACTCGCTTGATATTGAATGTCGCTGGACAGCTGATTGCGTTGTTGTCGAACGAGCTTACGCAGCTCATGACGAGAGTATTGCATAGAGGGACCCCAGAGTGCCGTTGAGGATTGTAGCCCTTGAACCAGCTGGTTCAAGGCGGATCAGCAATGATAACCGTAGGCTTCTCGGTACAAGCCGAGCATGCTCAATAGCTACCAAGTACTAACCCTTACGTGTTGCTTATCGGCTCAGGGACATAAATCCGCTGACGAACACTCCAGGGAAAATCTTTGGATGGTAAAGGCTACAGCTCTCCTGGCTTGACTTTACTGAGTGCTTCTTCAAGCGAAGCCGTGAGCTTTTCCATTCGCTCGCTTATTTCCGACTGCTGACCATCTTTTTCCTGCTGCTTGGTTTGCAGCTCATAGCAGATGTTCAGTGCGGCGATTGTCAGTAACTTTACCTCATTCGATACCTTAGTACGATCAGCCATTTCTTTCAATCGTCGGTCGAGGTCCTGTGCGGCACGCAACAATGGTTCTTCTTGCCCTGGCGGACAATTGACCCGTGTTACTTTGCCTAAAATTTCAACGTCAACCGCTTGATTACTCATGATAAATGAACTCTATTGGCGTAACTAAAGATGATATCGCTTACGTGACCATCGAGGGTCAAACTATAGGTAAAGCGTTCCTAAGATTCAAGCTTTTCACACACGGAAGCTAGATTTGGTTGGGCAAAAACACAGTTCTTGGGCAATTTGCATAAAAGCTGGTCACAATTGGCGACGCGAGCGTTTTCGCCAGATCGTTGAAGTGGTACGATTGGACATATTTTTTTAATGACGAGCCCATTATGAGCGACAACACTTTTCCAAATTATGCAAACTTAGCCTCCGAACTGCAATCGGCATCACTGGGTGTCACGCCGGCAGAGTTGCACGGTTTGCTCACCGGTATGCTGGCTGGCGGGTTGAGTTTGAGCGATAAAAGTTGGCAGCCGCTGATTTTTGATTACACCAATGATGGTATGGGCTGGCCGATGCAGGTGCTGGCACTGGCTGAGCAGACGCTCAAAGCGACTAACGCAGAACTGACCAGTACCGATTTAGAATTGACTCTGATGTTGCCAGTCACAGAAGGTGCGGAAGCACTGTTCCAATTTGCTGACAGCGTCGCGGAGTGGGTTAATCATTTCATTTCCGGCCTGGGGTTGGTCGGCGCGAAATTGCAGAGTGCGTCAGAGGTTGCGAAAGAAGCGCTGGAAGATCTGGAAGAGATCGCCAAGCTGGGTATCGATGAAGAAGATGATTTTGAAGAGCAGGCTCAGTTACTGGAGCAAGTCATCGAGCACGTGAAGGCCTGCGTTCTGACGCTACACGCAGAATTCGGCGTCAAACCACAACAAGATTCTGAACCAACCATTCATTAAGTGAGGCGGCAGTGAGCGAGGCAAAGTCTTTTGATGTGATTATTGCTGGTGGCGCGATGGCTGGTGCTACTTTGGCACTGGCGTTGGACTCCCTCAGTCAGGGACGTCTGAACATCGCGGTGATCGAAGCGTATCAGACGAATCACCACGCCCACCCGGGGTTTGATGCCCGCTCGATTGCTCTCTCATATGGTACGGTTGGGATTCTGCAACAACTGAAACTGTGGCCTGCGATTCAACCCGTGGCTACACCGATCACTCACATTCATGTATCTGACCGCTTTCATGCGGGGATGACGGATATTACTCGCGAATCTGCTGGCGTTGATGCGCTGGGTTACGTCGTTGAACTGGCTGATGTCGGCCGTATTTACGCGGAAAAAATGGCGCAGTGCGCTGCGATTCATCAATTTTGTCCGGCCAGTGTATCGACGGTAGAACGCAGTGATGCATCGGTCACAGTGACACTGAGTAACGGTGAATGCCTCAACGGTAAATTGTTGGTGGCGGCTGATGGCGCGGTATCTACCTGTTGCCAGCAGATCGGTTTAGAGCTTAAAGAACACGATTTCGAGCAAGTGGCCATCATTGCCAATGTTGTTGCCAGTCAACCACACAAGGGCCGCGCCTTTGAACGTTTTACGTCGACGGGGCCGGTGGCGCTGCTGCCGATGAGCGACAACCGTTTGTCGCTGGTGTGGTGTTTGCCTCCCGAAGAGGCGGCAAACGTGATGCAATACAGTGAGAGCGAGTTTCTGGCTGAATTGCAGCAGGCATTTGGCTGGCGTTTAGGTCGTTTGACGAAAGCGGGTGAGCGCAGCGCGTATCCGTTGCTGCTGCGTTATCGCGAGCAGAATGTTTCTCACCGCTTTGCGATTGTCGGTAATGCCGCGCAAACCCTGCATCCTATCGCCGGCCAGGGATTCAACCTTGGTATTCGCGATGTCGCGACGTTGGCAGAAGAACTGACCCATGGCGATGAAATTGGCGGCTACGCGCAGCTGAACCGTTTCAGAAAGCGCCGAGAAACCGATCGAGAGGCGACCATTGCTCTCACTTCAACCCTAGTGCACTTGTTCTCAAATGACTGGCTGACATTAAGAATCGGACGAAATCTGGGCCTGGCTGCGATGGATAATCTGCCAGTGCTGAAAACTCCGTTGCTGCGCCGCACGCTGGGTGTGGTAAATCGATAAAAGGTACAAAATTATGATGCAAAGCGTGGATATTGCGATTGTCGGCGGCGGAATGGTCGGACTGGCTTTAGCGGCTGCATTCAAAAACACCGATTTGCGAATTGCCGTGATAGAAGGCAAATTGCCGCAAGAAGGGTTGAGCGAGCTGCCAGATGTGCGTGTTTCGGCGCTTAGCCGTTCCAGTGAAATTATTTTGCAGAACCTGAACGCCTGGCAGGGAATCAAGGCCCGCCGAGCGGCACCTTACACTGCGATGGAAGTGTGGGAACAAGACAGTTTTGCCCGCATTGAATTCAGCGCAAATAGTCTCACTCAGCCTAATCTGGGGCACATTGTCGAAAATCGCGTGATTCAACTGGCGCTGCTGGAGCAGGTTAAACAGCAATCCAACGTCTCTTTGTACATGCCGGCAAGTTGTCAGAGCCTGGCGATTGGTGAAAGCGAAGCGTGGCTGACACTGAGTAACGGTCAGTCGCTGACAGCGAAACTGGTTGTGGGCGCAGATGGGGCGAACTCCTGGGTACGCAAACAACAAGACATTCCGCTGACGCACTGGGATTATGGTCACAGCGCGGTGGTGGCAAACGTGCGAACGACTGAACCGCATGAATCGGTGGCGCGTCAGATCTTTACGCCGCAAGGTCCGCTGGCATTTCTGCCTATGGGCAATTCGCACATGAGTTCCATTGTCTGGTCGACAGACCCGAACCGCGCTGAACGCTTGGTCGCTATGGATGCGAGTGAGTTCAATAAAGCCCTGACGGCTGAATTTGACGTCAAACTGGGCGTGTGTGAAGTCGTTGGTGAACGCCATGCGTTTCCGCTCAAAATGCGTTACGCCCGAGACTTTGTCGTCGAGCGCGTCGCCCTCGTTGGTGATGCGGCGCACACCATTCATCCGCTGGCTGGGCAGGGGGTCAACCTTGGTCTGCTGGACGCCGCGAGTCTGGCGCAGGAAGTGATGGCGTTATGGCATCAGGGGCAGGACATCGGCAGTAAGCGTAACCTGCGTGGATATGAGCGTTGGCGTAAAGCGGAAGCGGCGAAAATGATTGCCGCAATGCAAGGCTTTAAAGATTTGTTTGCTGGTAACAATCCAGCCAAAAAATTGATTCGTGGTATCGGTATGCGTTTGGCGGGGCAACTGCCTGGGGCGAAAGATGAAATCATGAAACATGCGCTGGGCTTAAAAGGCAACTTGCCTGAACTGGCGAAAATAAATCGCGCTTCTCATATCGCGTAACATGATGTGCGACAAAATGGCAAAAGGGTTGGCAATCGCCAACCCTTTTTAATTCGTTTCGAGAGCGTTACGCGTAAGCACAGCGTAATCTTCTTATCTCCAGATTCACTTCTTTGACGGTCTGGAAGTGCCGCTGTTCTGCGCGGTCCGGCAACATCAGTTTGCCGTTGTCGAATTCAAATTTACCTACGCCGTAGATATATATTCTTCCCTTAAAAAGACGACTTACGTGTTTAGCAATCATACCTGGTGTATAGCGCTTAAACAGTCTCATACTTCGATCCTTTGTTTGTTTTCGCACTGCAAAGTATATGGAAACCCCTGAGAAAATAGTGTGATTGAGCTAGGGATACATGCAGTATTAGCTGAGCAATTTAGATATTTGTGCTGCTGTAAGCAAATTCATGGATAAATATCCACAATTGTGTGACTTTTACCTCAAATAGATAGGGTTGACGAAACTTCCTCTCTAACCAAGACGGCGCTCATTAAGCCAGAGGAATATGACAGTTTTAAGAATAGTTGGCTTTAAGAAAAACGGGTAAAAAAGATGTCATATTTCTGCATAAAAAAAGCCCGCAATCAGATGCGGGCGAAATAGTCACAGATGCATTACACAAAAAGTGGATGTCCTGAAACAATCAGTGGATTCACTTTTTTGTTGGAGAAGGATATCAACAGAGTCGTACCTCTGTGTGAACTTTAACCAACGAAACAGAGAGTAAACTAAAAAAAATGGCGTGACTATTTATGTTTCTAAATTGGATAAAAATTCATAACAAAATAATCTTAAATTAGAAGTTGATCACGATCACATGTAATGGATTGCATGGTTTGCATCACTTATTCACGTTGAATGTGTGCAAACTGAGGCTGACAAAGTTGTACGAGATCGTTTACGTCGAGCGCGATACCTGCCAACGTCGAACCGCTGCTGATAGTGACCAGCGGTTGTTGCAAAATAGCGTGATCAAAAATGATCGGCATGGGGGTTTTGAGTAACAGTGGTGTGACTGTGCCGAGCGTATAGCCCGTGATCGTTTCCACTTGCGAGAGATCCACGCACGTCATTCGTCGCCAATTAAGTAAGGCGCGCACTTTTTTGGGATCCACATTGCGATCGCCCGGAGCGCAAGCCAGAGCGAGATTATCCCCCATATCACGCAATAAAATACATTTGACCATTTGGTTGGGCTTAATGCCGCGTTGGCGCGCAGCATCTTCGATCGTGGTCGCGGGTGTAAGGTGCGGCAGCAGGCGATAGGGTACCTGCTGCGCATCCAGATATTGGGTGATTGGTGTGCTGATGGTGTTATTCATCATCCAGTGAATACGGCAGTGGCTGAATTGTCCAACGGGTTCCCGGTTGAGCCGTCAGACGCAGTTCCGTGCCTTCTTCCAGATTGTTAGGTAACACAATCAAACCAATAGCGGTGTTATCGGCAAAGGTGTAGTGCGCTATTAAGCGGCCTGCGTTGCGCCAGTTTTCACCGACAGAACGTTCCATTTCCTGTGCATCACTGTTGGTCAGTGGCTGAGTGACATCGCCCGCTACGATGTACATCGCGCGTTTATTGATGCCGCGGTATTTTGCGCGCGCGACGGTTTCCTGACCAGTGTAACAGCCTTTGGTAAAGCTGATGCCGCCGACCGCCTGAACGTTGACTGCTTGAGGAATGTGTTCGTTTTGGTCAGCGCGCTCGATCACTGGAATTGCTTCTTCAATGTCAAAGCGTGTCCAGAGTGTGGCGTCGACTTTAGTGGCATCGGTGCTGGTCGCCAATTGTTCTGCGGTCTCTGGGGTGACGAACAGTAACCAGCGTAGGTCGCTGATACGAACCGCTGTTCCGCCTTGGATTGCACGCACGTCGCCTTGTGAGTCGCTGAGACGATCAATATAAGCCTGTGCTTGCACGCCCATCACGCCGAGCGCGATATCCTGGCTTTCAGTAATCTCGACTTTGGAGAAAATGGCGTACTTTTTCAGTTCACGCAGCTCTGCTTCAATCGCGGATTGTGGCTGAAACATAGCGTAGCCATCGTGATGATGAAACAGTCGAAATACCGACCATACTTTGCCTTTGGCATCGCAGTGGGCACCGAATGTGGATTGATCGCTGGCCAGAGTCACAACGTTACAGGTGACCTGACCTTGCAGATAGCTTTTCTTGTCTGCGCCGACCATAGTGATTGCGCCCCAAGAATCAAGATAAGTGAGCATTAGCTCAGGCAGAGTATCGCTTGCGTTGACGCTGAGCGGAGAGAATGTGTTTTTCCAGTCCATGTTCTTCACCTAAGTGAAATAATTTCCACTATGTTAATCTGGATCAACTTTTTTGTCAGCTTGAACAGGGACTGTGACTGAGCTACTAGTTGAGCAAGCCCGGTGTTTGATAAACTTGGCCGCAAATAATCATAAGGTGAGGATAACCGATGTACACCGCGGAAGAAAAAGCGCGTATTAAATGGGCCTGTCGTCGTGGAATGTTAGAGCTTGATGTTGTCATCATGCCATTTTTCGAAGAGTGTTTTGATACGCTGACTGAATCAGAACAACAAGACTTTGTTTCTTTGCTTGAGTGTGATGATCCGGATTTGTTTACTTGGGTCATGGGTCATGGTCGTTCAGAGAATCTTGGTCACGCCGCTATGGTAGACAAGATTGTCGCTCATAACCTCAGCAAAGTGCGTTAAGCTCCACCTAACTCCTTCTTATAACGCCCGCGTTGTCGCCGCCATGGTCTTTGGTTGTGTGCTGTGGGCGTTACTTCTCTCTCCAACTCCCCTTGTTGTTACATTACTCATTATCGGTATGGGCATGGCTCTGCCTATGCAGCAATGGTTGACTCCTGCGCTCTGCGGCGATGTTGAAATCGATTTTTCCGGTAGCGTTCAGATCGGTGACGAGCGGTATGCAATTTCTCGCGTGCAGTACCTGTTTGCTTTTGCGTTTATCGTAATGGAGGGGCAAGGGCGGCGCTGGCTGTTGTGGCGCGACAGCTGCTCCGAACGGGAATACCGTCAATTATTGGTGAGACTAAAACGGGAGCTGTAGCGCTCCCGTTTTTAGGACTTATTCCTGCTCCGGCGTCAGAATCGTCGGACCGCTGTCTTCCTGAAGTTCTGGGTAATCGAGCGTGTAGTGCAGGCCTCGGCTCTCTTTGCGCTGCATCGCACAACGTACCATCAGCTCTGCAACTTGCAGCAGGTTACGCAGTTCCAGCAGGTTGTTCGATACGCGGAAGTTGCTGTAGTACTCGTGAGTTTCCTGCTGCAACAGTTGGATGCGGCGTAATGCGCGTTCCAAGCGTTTGTCGGTGCGCACGATACCCATGTAGTCCCACATAAACAGGCGCAGCTCGTGCCAGTTGTGCTGAATGACCACTTCTTCGTCTGAGCAGGTCACCTGACTTTCATCCCAGCCTGGCAGGCTAGGCGGCAGTTGAGCGTCTTTCAGTTTACTCAGGATATCTTTCGCTGCTGACCAAGCGTAAACCACACACTCCAACAAGGAGTTCGATGCCATGCGGTTGGCGCCGTGCAGGCCGGTGTAGCTCACTTCGCCAATTGCATAAAGCTGATCAAGGTCGGTCTGACCATTCTGATTGACCATCACGCCGCCACAGGTGTAGTGCGCGGCCGGAACAATCGGGATAGGCTCTTGGGTCATATCGATACCGAGATCCATCAATCGGCTGTAGATCATCGGGAAATGCTTTTCGATGAAATCGGCGGGTTTGTGGCTGATGTCGAGATACATGCAGTCTGCGCCAAGGCGCTTCATTTCAAAGTCTATCGCGCGGGCGACCACGTCACGTGGCGCAAGCTCGGCGCGTTCATCAAAGTCCGGCATAAAACGCGAACCATCCGGACGGCGCAGATAGGCGCCTTCGCCGCGCAGCGCTTCGGTGAGCAGGAAGTTACGGGCATCCGGGTGATATAAACAAGTCGGATGGAACTGGTTAAATTCCAGGTTGGCCACTCGGCAACCGGCACGCCACGCAATCGCGATCCCGTCACCGGAAGAGACATCCGGGTTTGAGGTGTACTGGTACACTTTTGATGCGCCGCCAGTGGCGAGAACCACAAACTTGGCGCGAATGACTTCGACGTGTTCTTCGTTACGGTTCCAGACATAGGCACCGACGACTTTGTCGGCGCGGCCGCCAACTTTATCTTCAGTGATTAAGTCCAGCGCGTTGTAGCGCTCAAGCAACGTAATGTTCGGGTGATTATGAACGTTGTCCTGCAGAGACGTTTGCACGGCCATGCCAGTGGCATCTGCGGCATGCAGAATGCGGCGATGACTGTGGCCGCCTTCACGAGTCAGGTGATAACGCGGCTCGTCTTCGTCACTGTCTTCTTCTTTATCAAACGGTACACCGCCGTCGATCAGCCATTGCACACACTCTTTGGCGTGCTCGGCAATAAAGCGAACCGTGCCTTCTTCGCAAATCCCTGCGCCGGCAATGAGAGTATCCTGAACGTGAGAATCAATACTGTCCGATTCATCAAACACGGCGGCAATTCCGCCCTGAGCATAATAGGTCGACCCTTCGCTGCGAGGGCCCTTACTCAGAACGATGACTTTGCTATGCTTGGCCACACGCAGGGCTAACGACAAGCCTGCGGCACCACTTCCCACGACTAATACATCACACTGATGTTCTCGGTTGGCGTTCATAAAATGTTTATATTCCCGAACTAAAGTTAGAGTGGTCCTACTCTAAGTTTAAAATACAGCACGCTGTGTTCCCGTTGCCCGCTAGCGAGATTGAGCAACCGTGTCATCTGAATGGCCTAATTGTCAGGGAACAATACAACGTGAGTCCGTTTTGCTTCAAAGTGTCGGGTGGTCATAGGCATGACCCGAAATTCTTTGAGGGCTTTATCTTCGCGCTAAAAGCAATACTTTGTAAATGCTATTGTCTTTTCCGATTCCTGTCCCCAATATTCAGGGAGTTTTCCAGGAACCTAGATTACATCACAATGCGATTGGTGAATGGTAAAAAAATTCACACAGAATTGAACTTTCCCTGCGCGGCTGAGTCACAATAGTGCTCATGTAGGCAGTGGTGTCAAGATAACATTCTGCATAATTAGAGCCCATATCTGAGAAGGTACGGGATATAACAATAGGAGTAACCGCTCGAATGAACGAGCAGCTGACCGATCAAGTATTGATTGAGCGAGTTCAGAACGGAGATAAGCAAGCGTTTAATCTTTTGGTACTGAGATATCAAAACAAGGTCTGCAATCTTATCTCCAGGTATGTGAGCAATTCAGGAGATGTGGCGGATGTTGCCCAGGAAGCTTTTATTAAGGCTTATCGTGCTATTCCGACCTTTCGCGGCGAAAGTGCGTTTTACACTTGGCTTTACCGTATTGCTGTTAATACCGCAAAAAATCACATCGTGGCGCAAAGCCGTCGTCCGCCGGCAAATGATGTTGATGCTGAAGAAGCTGAATTTTACGAAAGCGGCAACGCGTTAAAAGAAATATCGAACCCAGAAAACATTACGCTGTCCAAAGAGTTAAAGCAGGCGGTGTTTAGTGCGATAGAAGCGTTGCCTGAAGATTTAAAAACCGCGATGACGTTGCGCGAGCTTGATGGCTTGAGTTACGAAGATATCGCAGAAGTCATGGATTGCCCCGTAGGTACGGTGCGTTCTAGAATCTTCCGTGCTCGTGAAGCGGTAGAAAAGAGAATCAAACCTCTTTTATAGCGCAAACCGGCAAAAACAATGGTGAAAATAATGGCTGACAAAGAAAAACTTTCAGCTCTCATGGATGGAGAACTGGTCGACAAGCTGCTGATTCAAGAATTGGCCAGCGACAGTGACAGTCTCGACACGTGGAAAAATTACCATCTGATTGGTGATGTGATGCGTGGCGATGCGCCTGTACGACCAGAATGGAATATCGCTGAAAGTGTGGCATTAGCGTTGGAAAATGAACCTGCGCATACCTCGTTTAGCACTGCCAGCACAAATGTTACCGACCTCAACCAAGCCCGCGTCGAAGCTCAGCCAAAACCTGAGCAGGCTCGCCGTCAGTTACCAGCTTGGTTATCCCAGTTTGGACAAGTTGCCGTTGCAGCTTGCGTATCTTTAGCGGTAATCATTGGTGTGCAGCAATACGGCGGCGGTGACGGCACAACGCCACAGCAGGATCAGTTACCTGTGCTGCAAACGGTTCCGTTTTCAGGCAGTGCAGAACCTGTTAGCCTGACTCGTGAATCTGTCGAAAGACACAGTAATGAAGCGAATGTTCAAGAGCAGCGTCGTCGTGTAAACGCCTTGCTGCAAGACTATGAACTGCAATTAAGATTGAACAGTGAGAACCTGGGTTCTCAGTCCGATCCAGTCGAACCGGTAGTTGAATGAAGAAACTTCTGATCAGTGTGCTGACACTGTTCAGTTTGGGCACCAGTACCGCCTTTGCAGAGGAAGAATCTGCAGAGGCGTTGTTGCATCAAATGAACGAAGCCAGTCAGCATCTCAATTATGAACTGTCTTATATCCTGATTAAGAAAAACAGCATTGAACCTTTGTTGTATCGTCATGCGCGTGAAGCCAACGATCAACAGCTGGCTCATCTGGTGTATCTCAGTGGGCCTGTGCGCGAAGTGATTCGTCGTGGCAACGAAGTCAGCTACGTCGAGCCGGGTGTTGAACCTTTCACGATCGAATCGGGCAACATGGTGGCACCGACTATTCCGATGCTCAACAGCGATGTTGATGAACTCAGCCAGTACTACGACTTTGTCAAAGTAGGGCGCGCTCGTGAAGCTGGCGCCGCTTGTCAGGTGCTGCGTATCGTCCCGAAAGATGGTCTGCGTTATTCGTATGTGTTGTGGGTTGATGAACACAGCAATCTGCCGTTGCGCGCCGATCTGGTTGACCGCGATGGTGAAGTGTTGGAGCAATACCGCACCATTTCATACTCAGTCAGCGACAAATTGGCTGAACTGATGGCCGGGCTGAATAAAGTACAGCTGCCGGAAGTGCTGTCACTGCCTAAAGGCAATATCACTGACACATTCTGGTCGGTGGGTTGGACGCCGGAAGGCTTTAAACCATTGGAGCTGAACCGTTACCGCATGGCGATTACGGAACGTCTGGTGGAGAGCCAGATGTTCTCTGATGGGCTGTTCAGCTTCTCAGTCTATGTGTCTGCCAGTGACAACTTCTCCCTTAAAGGTCAGTTGGTTCGTCAGGGCCGCCGCACGTTGCACAGCTTTGTGAAAGGCGACAGTGAAATTTCTGTGGTGGGTGATATTCCGCCGGATACCGCCAAACGCATCGCACAATCGGTGGTGTTCCATACTGACGGAGCACCGAAACCATGATGACCGCATTAGCCACAGTGACTGCCGTAGCAAGCCAAAAACACGGCTATCATGTTGAACTCAGTTGTGAGCAGCAGACCAGTTGCAACAGCTGTGCGTCTTCAAAAAGCTGTGGCACAGGGATTGTCTCGAAAGCGATCGGCAATAAATCACTGTTCTGGCAACTGGATACCGACAAAAAAGTCGAGCAGGGCCAGGTGGTTGAAATCGGTTTTCCTGAGAAAAGCCTGCTGCAGTCAGCGGCGCTGGTTTATCTGGTTCCGCTACTGATGATGATTCTCGGCGCCTGGCTGGCGGATGCCTGGCTGGCACCGCTGCTCGGCATGGGCGAAGGCGCGATTATCCTCACGTCTCTGCTGTTTATCGGATTAGGCATCGCGATGGCGAAACGCTGGTCGACGCGACTGGAGAAGCGCTCTGCACAAGAGGTGGTTCTGCTGCGTGTCCTTGGGCAACCCATCGCCTAAATTATGGTGCGAACCCCAACGAAATTGGGTAGAATCGGCCAACTTGAATGAAATGCCGCCAGCTGCGGCCTTTCTTATGTCCTAATTAGTAAAGAGTTTAGTCATCCCAAACCTATGAAGCACATTCGTAACTTTTCGATTATCGCCCACATTGACCATGGTAAATCGACCCTGTCTGACCGCTTAATCCAAGTCTGTGGAGGCTTAAGCGACCGTGAAATGGCCGAGCAAGTTCTTGATTCCATGGACCTTGAACGTGAGCGTGGTATCACCATCAAAGCGCAGAGTGTGACTCTCGATTACCATGCAAAAGATGGCGAAACCTACCAACTTAACTTCATCGATACTCCGGGACACGTGGACTTCTCGTATGAAGTGTCTCGTTCTCTGGCTGCGTGTGAAGGTGCACTGCTGGTCGTGGACGCGGGTCAAGGCGTAGAAGCGCAAACATTGGCCAACTGTTACACCGCGATCGAAATGGATCTGGAAGTCGTGCCAATCCTGAACAAGATCGACCTGCCAGCGGCAGAGCCGGAGCGTGTGGCTGAAGAGATTGAAGACATCGTCGGTATCGATGCGATTGACGCCGTACGTTGTTCAGCGAAAACCGGCGTTGGCGTTGATGATGTACTGGAAAAAATCGTGTCTGCGATTCCAGCACCAGAAGGCGATCCTGATGCACCGCTGCAAGCGCTGATCATCGACTCTTGGTTCGATAACTATCTGGGCGTAGTGTCTCTGGTTCGAATCAAAAACGGTAAGCTGAAGAAAAACGATAAGATCAAAGTGATGAGCACTGGCCAGGTTTGGGGTGTGGATCGCTTAGGTATTTTCACACCAAAACAAGTCGACACTAACGATCTCGAAACGGGTGAAGTGGGCTGGGTTGTGTGTGGTATTAAAGACATTCTTGGCGCGCCAGTAGGTGATACCCTGACGCTGGCGAAGAACGGCTGTGACAAACCACTGCCAGGCTTTAAGAAAGTCAAACCTCAGGTTTATGCGGGTCTGTTCCCGGTGTCGTCTGACGATTACGAAGCTTTCCGTGATGCGCTGGGTAAACTCAGCCTGAACGATGCGTCGCTGTTCTACGAACCAGAAACGTCTGCGGCTCTGGGCTTTGGTTTCCGTTGTGGTTTCCTTGGCATGCTGCACATGGAAATCATTCAGGAACGTCTGGAGCGTGAATACGATCTGGACCTGATCACCACGGCACCAACCGTAGTGTACGAAGTTCTGAAGACTGACAAAGAAATCATGCATGTTGATAGCCCGGCCAAACTGCCTGCTATTAACGATGTAGAAGAAATTCGCGAGCCGATTGCGCGCTGTAACATTCTGGTTCCAGCGGATTACCTGGGTAACGTGATTACACTGTGTATTGAAAAACGCGGTATTCAGGTTGACATGGTTTACCACGGTAATCAGGTTGCGCTGACGTACGATATTCCTATGGCCGAAGTGGTTCTGGATTTCTTCGACCGTCTGAAATCGACCTCTCGTGGCTACGCTTCTCTGGATTACGGCTTCCAGCGTTTTGAAGCGTCGAACATGGTACGTGTAGACGTGCTGCTGAACGGCGACAAAGTGGATGCTCTGGCAATCATCACGCACAAAGATCAGTCTCAGACGCGCGGTCGTCAGCTGGTTGAGAAGATGAAAGAGTTCATTCCTCGTCAGATGTTTGATATCGCGATTCAGGCGGCGATCGGTAACCACATCATCGCGCGTTCAACCGTGAAACAGCTACGTAAAAACGTACTGGCGAAATGTTACGGTGGTGACGTGAGCCGTAAGAAGAAACTGTTGAAGAAACAGAAAGAAGGTAAGAAACGCATGAAGCAAATCGGTAACGTTGAGCTTCCACAAGAAGCGTTCTTAGCCATTCTTCACGTAGGTAAAGACTAAACCCTGTTGTCTACGTTAGGTTGCTTGCATTAACTCTCAAGTGAAAGGGTCTCGGCTCTTTCACTTTCGTATTTTTAGATAAGGGAAGTCAATGGCTAATACATTTTCACTCATTCTGGTCATCATCACACTCGTGACTGGTGTCATTTGGGCACTGGAAAAATGGGTGTGGGCGAAGAAGCGTCAGGCAAAAATGGCGCAACTACAAAGTGAAAACCACGGTATTGATGCCTCTTTGACGGCGAAAATCCATCCACAACCGTGGTGGGTGGAAAACTCGGTGTCGATTTTCCCTGTGATTGCGTTTGTTCTGGTGCTGCGTTCGTTTGTGTTTGAACCGTTCCAGATCCCGTCCGGTTCGATGATGCCAACTCTGCTGGTGGGCGATTTTATTCTGGTCGAAAAATACGCATACGGTCTGAAAGATCCGGTGTGGCGGACACAATTGGTCGAAACGGGCAAACCACAACGCGGCGATATCGTGGTATTCAAATACCCGAAAAACCCTAATGTGGATTACATCAAACGTGTGGTCGGCATGCCGGGCGACACGGTACGCTACAGCAGTACCAAAGAAGTGTGTATTCAGCCAAAAGGCGAATCGCAATGCAAACAAGTGAAGCTTTCCAACGTGGTGGAGAGTCCGTTCATTCAGAATAATATCCCGCTGATTCAACTTGATGAGCAGCTGGGACAAGTGAAACACAACATTCTTATTAACCCGCTGCGCATTGACGATGTCTCTGAATATCAGCCGCGCCGTGGTGTGAACGAATGGGTGGTTCCGCAAGGGCACTATTTTGTGATGGGTGATAACCGTGACAACAGTGCTGACAGCCGTTTTTGGGGCTTTGTTCCAGAAGCTAACTTAGTCGGTAAAGCCGTGGCGATTTGGATCAGCTTTGAGTTTGATCGTACGCCAGACAGCGTGCTGCCGGCTTGGATTCCAACTGGTGTGCGTTTCAACCGCATCGGTGGCATTAACTAGGTCAGCGGCAGCTGATCGCAACACATCGAGAGAGTATGAATTCTCCAATTAGTAGACTAGAAACTAAGCTCGGCTATCAATTCAATAATGCTGAGCTTATCTCTTTGGCGCTGACACACCGCAGCGCCAATGGTAAACACAATGAACGTCTTGAGTTTCTGGGCGATTCAATTTTAAGTTTTGTCATTGCAGATGATCTTTATCGTCGTTTCCCGAAGGTAAACGAAGGCGACATGAGTCGCATGCGTGCAACTTTGGTGCGTGGTAATACGCTTGCAGAACTGGGCCGTGAATTCGACCTAGGAGATTACTTAAAATTAGGTCCAGGCGAGTTGAAGAGTGGCGGTTTCCGTCGTGATTCAATTCTGGCCGATGCAGTAGAAGCGATTATCGGTGCCATCTATCTCGATAGCGATATCGAAATGGTGCGCACTATTGTTCTGAGCTGGTATCAGTCTCGTCTGGAAGCGATTAAGCCGGGCGTTTCGCAAAAAGACCCGAAAACTCGTCTGCAGGAATTCCTTCAGGGCAGAAGAAAACCGCTGCCTGTCTACACTGTGACTAATATTAAAGGTGAGGCACACAATCAGGAATTCACTGTAGCGTGTGAAATTGCAGGCATCGGAGAGCCTGTAATTGGTAAAGGTACGAGCCGCCGCAAGGCAGAACAAGCGGCTGCAGAAACGGCACTAGAGCAATTGACAAATGTCTGATCAAGAATTCGATATCGATGCATATTTTGCATCCAGTGGTGAAAGTTCATCTTCACCAGACAATCAACACTGTGGTTTCGTGGCGATCGTCGGTCGTCCGAACGTAGGTAAATCGACGCTGCTGAATAACATTCTCGGCCAGAAGATTTCGATCACGTCGCGCAAACCACAAACCACGCGTCACCGCATCATGGGCGTGGACACCGATGGTGATTATCAGGCGATTTACGTCGATACACCGGGGCTGCACATTGAAGAAAAACGCGCCATCAACCGCCTGATGAACCGTGCGGCGAGCAGCTCGCTCAGCGACGTGAATCTGGTGTTTTTTGTGGTGGAAGGTACGCACTGGACCGCCGATGATGAGATGGTGCTGAACAAGCTGAAGAATGCCAACTTCCCGGTGGTGCTGTGTGTCAATAAAGTCGACAACGTGAAAGACCGCAACGAAGTCATGCTGCACATGATGGAGCTGTCGAACAAGATGGGCTTTGTCGATGTGGTGCCAATTTCCGCCAAACTCGGCAAGAACGTTGACGTGCTGCGCAAGCATGTGCGTGATCATCTGCCAAAAGCGGTGCACCATTTTCCGGAAGAGTACGTCACTGACCGCTCTCAACGCTTTATGGCATCAGAAATCATTCGTGAAAAGCTGATGCGCTTCACCGGTGAAGAACTGCCATACTCGGTGACCGTTGAGATTGAACGCTTTGACTACAACCCGGAAACCGACGGTTTCCATATCAACGCCCTGATTCTGGTTGAGCGTATCGGTCAGAAGAAAATGGTGATTGGTAACAAAGGTGAGAAGATCAAAACCATCGGTACTCAAGCACGTCTCGATATGGAAGAGCTGTTTGGCCGCAAGGTGTATCTGGAAACCTGGGTGAAAGTGAAATCGGGCTGGGCGGACGACGAACGTGCGCTGCGCTCACTGGGTTATATCGACGACCTGTAATTTATCCTGCACTGGCTCCGTTACGGGGCCAGTGTTTTATTGACGCCTTGCCCACTGCGAGAACGGATTTCCTCAATATGTCAGACGGCCTACAACGCTGCTTTGTGCTCCATCGGCGTCCGTACAGCGAAACCAGCCTGATTCTGGATGTGTTCAGCGAAGAGTACGGACGACTGACGTTGCTTGCCAAAGGTGCGCGCAGTAAGCGCTCCAATCTCAAAGGTGCATTGCAGCCGTTCACGCCTCTGTTGCTCAAATGGTCGGGTAACAGTTCGATGAAAACGCTGCGTCAGGCAGAAGCGATCAGTCTCGGGCTGCCGCTGTCGGGTATCCATCTCTATTCGGCGATGTACGTCAACGAACTGGTTGGACGCGTGCTGGTACCAGAAGTACCATCGCCGGGGCTGTTTCATGACTATCTGTTTGCGCTGACCGAACTGGCTCAGTGCGATAATCCGGAGCCGCCGCTGCGCCGTTTTGAACTGGCTCTGCTCTCTTCTATGGGGTACGGCGTTGATTTTCTTCACTGCGCGGGAACGGGGGAGCCGATCGATCCGGACATGACTTACCGTTATCGCGAACAAAAAGGCTTTATTGCGTCGGTGCGGCGCGATAACCTGACATTTCTTGGCAATGAACTGATCGCTATCAGTGAACGCCGCTTCACCTCCAAAGAGCAGCTGCAGGCGGCAAAACGCTTTACACGTATAGCCTTAAAGCCGTATCTTGGCGGTAAACCTTTAAAAAGCCGGGAATTGTTCCGGCAAGCAACGCAACCCAGAGCACGGAGTATAGGAAAATGAGCTCAATTCTTTTAGGTGTGAATATCGACCATGTCGCCACTTTGCGTAATGCACGCGGCACCAAATATCCGGATCCAGTGCATGCGGCGGAAATCGCAGAGCGTGCGGGTGCGGATGGTATCACCATTCACCTGCGAGAAGACCGTCGCCATATCCTGGACCGTGATGTGCGCATTCTGCGTGAAACGATTCAGACCCGTATGAACCTGGAAATGGCGGTGACGGATGAAATGGTGGAGATCGCGCTGCAAACGCAACCGGAATTTGTGTGTCTGGTTCCGGAAAAACGTGAAGAGCTGACCACTGAAGGTGGCCTGGACGTGATTGGCCAGCTGGAAAAAGTCAAAGCGGCAACGCAAAAACTGACCGCAGCAGGTATCAAAGTGTCACTGTTCATCGATGCAGACCGTGAACAGATTGACGCGGCAAAAGCGTGTGGCGCACCGTTTATCGAGCTGCACACTGGTCACTACGCGGATGCTGAGTGCGAAGTGGAACAGCAGAACGAACTGAAGAAAATCGCCGCCGCCGCAAGCTACGCGGCCGATCAAGGCATCACTGTCAACGCTGGTCACGGCCTGACGTACCACAATGTCGCGGCGATTGCAGCGATTCCGGAAATCTACGAACTGAATATCGGCCACTCGATTATTGGTCGCGCGGTATTTGATGGTCTGTCAAAAGCAGTCGCGGACATGAAAGCCGTGATGGAAGACGCGCGTCGTTAATCAGCATGATTGTCGGACTCGGTACAGACATCGCGGAAATTGAGCGCATTGAAAAAGCCCTGGCCCGCAGTGGCCGTGCTTTTGCCGAGCGCATTCTGACGCCGCAAGAACTCACGCAGTTTGATGGCGTGAAACAACAAGGCCGTTATCTGGCCAAGCGTTTTGCTGCCAAAGAAGCGGCGTCCAAGGCGCTGGGTACAGGCATTGCGCATGGCGTGAGTTTTCAGGACTTTGCCATCAGCAACGATGACAATGGTAAACCTTTGCTGAGCCTGAGTGGCAAAGCGGCGGAATTGGCGCAGCGCAGCCAAGTGGTGTCGGTGCATCTGACCATTTCCGATGAGCGCCACTATGCGGTGGCGACAGTGATACTCGAAGCGTGAAGCAGAACGATATCTCAATAAAAAAGAGGTGCTGAGCACCTCTTTTTTTGTTTGCGGTAGCAGCCCTCTACTCGGGCTGTTCGGTTAAGTACGGTTGCGCGGTGGCAATGACCTTTTCCATCTCATCCTGCAGTTCAAACAGTTCTGGCTCGACATCGCTGATGCTGGCGCCCGAACGCAGCGTTTGCTCCAGCGTGGCACACACTTTCTTCAAGCGTGGTACGCCGCTGTAGGAGCAACTGCCGTGCAGTTTGTGCACGTGATGGAGCAGATCGGCAATCAAGTATTCATCATCTTCCAGTGCCATTTCGACTACCTGATTCACTTCCGGAATCGACTCGACCAGCATCCTGAGCATTTCACGCGCCAAGTCTTCCTTATTGGCCGCTTGTTTGAGCGCTGCCTGCCAGTCGACGATGATATTGCGGTGTTCCGGCTCATCGCTGCTGATGGCGTTGGCATCGAACTCAATCGGCTCGGGCAACTCTATCTTGTTTACGTCATGCTGCAGTGATTCCGGACTCCAGTGCACCAGTACCTGTTGCAGAATATGCTCTTCAATCGGTTTGGTCAGGTAGTCGTCCATGCCTGCCTTAAGCAGGCGATCGCGTTCGCCGGACATCGCATGCGCGGTGACGGCAATCACGGGCGTATTCTGATTGAGTTCCAGTTGCTTAATCTCTTTACACGCCGTCACGCCGTCCATGTGTGGCATCTGAATGTCCATCAGAACGATGTCGAAGTGACGCTGGCGAGCTTGCTCAATCGCATCCTGACCGTTGGTGCAGGAGACTACGGCATCCACGCGTTCTTGCAGTAGTGCAGTGATGAGTTTCAGGTTAGCCGGGTTGTCATCGACCGCCATTACGGTGAGTGGCATCTTGTCTTGCTTGACGGGCAATTCCTGCGGCGGCGTTTCCACCACCGCAGGTTGATGCGCGATCAGCGTCTGCAGCAGTTTCTTACGCGACAGCGGCTTGGTAATACACTGCACCGGATACTGCTTCATCAGCAGGTCGGCCAGTGCCAGTTCAGTACTCGGGGTACCGACAATCACATTCGAGGTAATACTAATCGCACGCTGCACCCACTGCTCAACCAGTTCAACATCGGTTTCTTTGCTCGGCGCCAGATTCAGCAACACATAATCGAAATGATCCGATTCTTCCGGCATCGCTGAACGATAGGTCACGGTCAGGCCCGCTTGCACCAGCAGTTGCTGCACTATCGACGCCGCCTGCATGTTCGGCTCAACCAGCAGCAATTGTTTGTTGCTCAGTACTTGCGGATCCAGCCAGTCGCTCATTGGCATTTCGGTAATGTGCAGACGCAGAGTGAACCAGAAGGTGGAACCCTGGTGCAGGCGGCTGGTGAGGCTGATTTCGCCGCCCATCTGGCTGACCAGTTTCTGGGTAATAACCAAGCCCAAACCGGTGCCGCCGTAGCGACGTGAAATGCTGGCGTCGGCCTGACTGAAGGCCTGGAACAACTGCGCTTGCTGACGCTCGGAAATACCAATCCCGGTATCACGCACCATAAATTGCAGCTCCACCACATCATCGCGCTGCGAGCGCATTTCGACACTGATGTCGATGTTGCCACGCTCGGTAAACTTGATGGAGTTACCGACCAGGTTGGTCAGTACTTGTTGAATACGCAGCGGGTCGCCGACCAGACCGGCCGGGATCTTCGGATCCACTTTGAGTGTGATTTCCAGCCCTTTTTCATGTGCGCTGGTGGCTTGCAGGTTGACCACTTCTTCTAGCGTTTCCTGGAACTCAAACGGAATGTTTTCCAGCGCCAGTTTGCCCGCTTCCAGTTTCGAGAAGTCGAGAATGTCGTTGATGATGGTTAGCAGGTTGTTGGCCGACTTTTCAATCGTTTGCAGGTAATCGGCCTGACTGTTAGTCAGCTGGGTTTTCAGCATCTGACGGGTAAAGCCAATCACACCATTCAGCGGGGTGCGCAGCTCGTGCGACATGTTGGCGAGGAATTCCGATTTGACCCGCGCTGCTTCCTGCGCGCGTTTTTTCGCGATATCCAGCTCGACGTTCTGGATCTCCAACTGTTCCAGCGTTTCGCGCAAATCCGAAGTCGCCTGATCGATGCTGTGCTGCATCTCTACGTGGTATTCCGACAGCGAGACCGCCATCGCGTTGATGCCTTTTTTCAGCGAATCGAGCTCGCCGTGCATTTTGCCTTCGATACGCACATCGAGATGGCCGCGGCGAATGCGGTCGACCATATTTTTCATGTGCGTAATCGGGCGTGTCACGTCGTGCATCAGACGGAAGGCAAACACGCCGGACAGCAGCAGGCCCATGATCAGCACCAGACAGGCGGAGAAAATTTCCTGATATTGCTGCAGGCGCAGTGACGAGAGATCCAGTTCAATGGCGATGTAACCCAGCACTGGGGTGGATTGCGCATTAAGGTTATCTTCGACCAAACGGCTTTCAGCCAGGATTGGTGTGCGCAGGATCAGGGTGTTGTCATCCAGTTGTGAGCTGCTGAGGACCGGGATTGGTTTGTCCTTCGGATACATCAGCGCTTCGAAATTGGGATGGAAGTTAGAGGTGACGAACAGCTCATGGCGCGCGTCAAATACCGCGATACTGCGGACAAATTTAGAATTCTTGCGGTGTGCGTAACTGATGATGCGGCGCACCGATTCGCGGCTCTGATTTTTCAGCGCATCTTCACTGGCAATCGCCAGTGGTTCAATGATACTGGCGCCAGCATTGAGGACTTGCGTCTCCAGATCATGGTAGCGGTTGAAGGAAAACAGGGCGCTGAGCAACAGCCCGATAATCAGGGTCGGAGCCAGAGTCAGAGTAATTACGCGCGCACGTAAGCCATATCGGGTCATTATTGTCTAAACATCGTGGTGTGGATATGGGAAAATAACCGACAAAATGATTCGCCGGAGTATCGAATAAGCGGTTAGCTTAATTCAAGTACAGTTACTTCGACAATCTTCCCCGGACAGAATAGTGATTCGGGGGCGAAAACCATCATATAAATCACATTTAGGCACAGAGCATGGCACGTTTTTTCCAACCGAAAAAGAAAACCACCATCAATCAGAAACATCAGTCCGTCACTGTGACGAAACTCGACCATCAGGGCGCGGGTATCGCCTACCACGAAGGTAAGCCGGTCTTCATTGACGGTGCCTTACCCGGCGAAGATGTACTGATGCAACTGACCGAAAGCAAAAGTAAGTTTGCCCGTGCCAAGCTGATTAAAGTACTGAAACCGAGCGCGCAACGTGTGACGCCTTTTTGCCCGTATTATGCCGAGTGTGGTGGCTGCGACTTACAGCACCTGGAGCACGCGGCACAAATCGAACACAAGCAGCAGGCGCTCAGCCAACTGATGACGAAATTCGCTGGTCAGCAACTTGCGTTGTCTGAGCCGGTTATCGCGAGCGATAAAGGTTATCGCCGCCGCGCACGTCTGAGCCTGATGTGGGATAGAAAAACGCAGCAACTGCAGTTCGGTTTTCGCCGTAAGCAAAGCAAAAGCATTGTCACTGTCACCGACTGTGCGGTTCTGGAACCTAAGTTAAATGAATTGTTGCCTGAGCTGAACACGCTGCTGGGTGGCTTTGCTCACCCGGAGCAGTTGGGGCATGTCGAGCTGGTCAAAGCCGACAACACGCGCGTACTGGTGCTGCGTCATCTGGCGCCGCTGGCCGCCAAAGACCAAAGCGCATTGGAGGCATTTGTCGCTCTGCATGACCTCACTCTGTATCTGATGCCAAGCAGCGATAAGCTGGAACTAATACGCGGTGAAGGCGCCGTCTATGGTGAAGCGGGCGTGACGATTCCGTTTCTGCCGAGCAACTTTATTCAGGTCAATCAGCAGGTCAATCAGGCGATGGTCGCTCAGGCTCTGGAGTGGTTGGAGGTTTCACCTGACGAGCGTGTGTTAGATTTGTTCTGTGGTTTGGGCAACTTCAGTCTGCCGCTGGCGAAAATCGCGAAACAAGTCGTTGGTGTGGAAGGCATTGACGACATGGTTGAGCGCGCCAAAGCGAACGCCGCACTAAATAATCTCAATAACGTCTCGTTTTATCAGGCTAATTTGGAACAAGATATGACAGGTGAGGCGTGGGCAGCCGAAAAATTTGATAAAGTATTGCTCGACCCGGCCCGAGCCGGAGCGGCAGGTATCGTTGACCAGTTGGCCGAATTGGGTGCCAAACGCGTGGTTTACGTCTCGTGTAATCCTGCTACGCTTGCTCGTGACAGTCAAAGCTTGCTGAGTCAGGGATACCAGTTGGTGAAATTGGGAATGCTTGATATGTTCCCTCATACCAGCCATCTGGAATCAATGGCTTTGTTTGTAAAAAATCGGTAAGCGCCGAACTTCCGGGAGCGGAAGGGAGTCGAATACCACAAAATATAAGAATTAGGATAATCTCATGGTTGCGGTACGTAGCGCACACTTAAATCCAGACGAACAGTTTGAGCTAGAAAAATGGATTTCTAGTTTGCAACAGGAGCAGAAAACCTCAGCGAGGCTGACCGAGGTGTATCGCCAGTGCGAACATCTGCTGGAAGGTAATGCTCAGGGGCCACTACTATTGTGGCGCGGTCGTGAAATGATCGAAATCCTGATCACGCTGTCGATGGACCGCCCGACACTGGTGGCGGCGTTGCTGTTCCCGATCGCGACCAGCGGCTTAGTGGATCGCGAAGAGCTGGAAGAAGATTACGGCAAAGAAATCATCAAGCTGATCCATGGCGTCGAAGAGATGGCGGCGATTGGTCAGCTCAACGTGACCGTGCAGGGCAGCGAAGCCTCGGCGCAGGTCGATAACGTGCGCCGCATGTTGCTCGCGATGGTGGACGATTTCCGCTGCGTGGTCATCAAGCTGGCAGAACGTATTTGTAACCTGCGTGAAGTGAAAGATCAGCCGGATGAAGTCCGTCGCTCGGCTGCGAAAGAGTGTGCCAACATCTACGCGCCGCTGGCTAACCGTCTTGGTATTGGTCAGCTCAAGTGGGAAATCGAAGATTACGCCTTCCGCTATCAGCAGCCAGACACTTACAAGCAGATCGCCAAGCAGCTGTCTGAGCGGCGTATCGTGCGCGAGCAATACATTCGCGACTTCGTCAATGACCTGCGTAACGAGATGAAAATCTGCAGTATCAACGCCGAAGTGAGCGGTCGTCCGAAACACATCTACAGCATCTGGCGCAAGATGCAGAAGAAAAACCTCGCGTTTGACGAGCTGTTCGACGTGCGCGCGGTACGTATTATTGCCGACAAACTGCAAGATTGTTATGCCGCGCTGGGCGTGGTGCACACCAAATACAAACATCTGCCCAGCGAGTTTGATGATTACGTCGCCAACCCGAAACCGAACGGCTACCAGTCGATTCATACGGTGATTCTGGGTCCGGAAGGCAAAACGATCGAAATCCAGATTCGTACCAAGCAGATGCATGAAGAATCGGAACTTGGCGTAGCGGCGCACTGGAAGTACAAAGAAGGCGCCAGCAGCGGCCGCAGTGGTTACGATGAAAAGATCACTTGGCTGCGTAAACTGCTCGATTGGCAGGAAGAGATGTCCGATTCTGGCGAAATGCTGGATGAACTGCGCAGTCAGGTGTTTGATGATCGCGTATACGCATTTACGCCGCGCGGTGATGTGGTCGATCTGCCGATGGGCGCAACACCACTGGATTTTGCTTACCACATTCACTCTGAAGTCGGCCATCGCTGTATCGGTGCGAAAGTGGCGGGACGTATCGTGCCGTTTACGCACAAACTGCACATGGGCGATCAGGTGGAAATCATCACCGCCAAAGAACCCAACCCATCGCGTGACTGGCTGAACCCGTCGCTTGGCTTTGTGCACTCGGGTCGTGCGCGTGCCAAGATCAACGCTTGGTTCCGCAAGCAGAGCCGCGAGAAGAACCTCGAAGCAGGGCGTGAGATCCTTGAAGCCGAACTGGTGAAAATTGGTGCCACGCTGAAAGATGCCGAAGCGTACGCGCTGAAGCGCTTTAACGTCAATACCGCAGATGAGCTGTATGTCGGTGTCGGCAGTGGTGACCTGCGTATCAACCAAATTGTTAACCATATCAATGCATTGGTGAACAAGCCGACCGCCGAAGAAGAAGACAAGCTGGTGCTTGAAAAACTTCAGGTCGGAGAGAACAAATCCGCAAGCGCGCACCATCGTCCGCATAAAGATGCGGTGGTGGTGGAAGGTGTCGATAACCTGATGACTCATCTGGCACGCTGCTGTCAGCCGATACCGGGCGATGAAATCAAAGGTTACATCACGCAGGGGCGTGGGATTTCTGTCCATCGCAGCGACTGTGAACAGCTTGAAGAGCTGAGCCATCACGCGCCAGAGCGTATCATTGATACCGTGTGGGGCAGTGGTTTTGTCGGCAGTTATCATCTGACCCTGCGCGTTGAAGCGATGGAGCGTGTTGGTCTGCTGAAAGACATCACGACGCTGCTGAGTAACGAGAAAGTAAAAGTCAGCACCATGAAGAGTCGCAGCGACTACAAGCGCCAGATCATCATCATGGACTTCGAGCTGGAAGTGAACAGCGTTGAAGTGTTGGAGCGCGTATCTAAACGTATTGAACAGATCAAAGATGTCATGCTGGTGAAACGTCTCGGCTAACCTCTGCGAGGTTCAGCGCCAAATAATCTAAGGCGAGTGGTGATGCTGCTCGCCTTTTTGTTTTAAGGAAGTAAGTCATATGAGTCATCCAATCGAACAGCTTGAAAACATCATGGCCAGCCTGCGAGATCCGCAAACGGGCTGCCCTTGGGATAAACAGCAAACCTTCGACACCATTGTGCCGCACACAATTGAAGAAACTTATGAAGTGGTGGATGCGATTCACAATCAAGACTGGCCGAATCTGCAGGAAGAGCTGGGCGATTTGCTGTTTCAGGTGATTTTCTACAGCCAGCTGGCGAAAGAGCAGGGGCTGTTTGAGTTTCGTGATGTGGTGGAGTCGGTGAATGATAAGCTGACCCGCCGTCATCCGCATGTGTTTGGCGAGGCCAGTTTCGAGGACGAAGCGGCGTTGAATGCCAACTGGGAAGCGGAGAAAGCCAAAGAAAAAGCCGAGGCAGGCAAAAGCGAACAAAGTATCCTAGACTCTATACCACAATCGCTTCCGGCATTATCTCGCGCCAACAAGATTCAGAAGAAGTGCGCTAAATATGGCTTCGACTGGAAAACGCTCGGGCCGGTGGTCGATAAAGTGCACGAAGAAATCGATGAAGTGATGGCGGAAGTGCTGCACGTCGACGTCGATCAACAGAAAGTGGAAGAAGAACTGGGTGATCTGCTGTTTGCTACCGTGAATTTGGTTCGCCATCTTGGCAAGGACCCGGAAGTGGCGCTGATGAAAGCCAATCAGAAGTTTACCCGCCGTTTTCACGGGGTCGAAGCTCAGGTGCGAAATCAGGGTAAGTCCTTAAATTCCTTCACACTTGAAGAGCTGGATGCGATGTGGGACAAGGTCAAACAGCAAGAAAAAGCATGACCACCATGTGACAAATTATGTTGAGTCAAAATTGACTCAGATAATAACGACGGATCTTTTTCACGTTAATGCTCTTTGATTTGAAGCAAAAAATAAAAAACTGAGTGTGATAGATTTCACGTTGTGGCGATAAATGGGTTCTGGTATAGTTTCGTCCCGTCCAGAAGAAATCCATTTCCCTCATTCAACCAATTTCAGGTTAAACATGACGACAAATTACATTT
>ERZ1673961.102-NODE-102-length-43319-cov-34.506795_pt1 | contig 43319 bp, 37 predicted proteins | sample MGYA00580189_ERZ1673961 | MGnify/ENA primary metagenome ERZ1673961 (study PRJEB41334, sample SAMN05608105) | rock metagenome | biome: terrestrial subsurface; feature: shale formation; material: shale | place: USA: Pennsylvania ... | reverse complement strand
CTGATGAAAAGAAAGAGAATAAAACTAGCAATACTGTAATTGATATAAATAATACAAAAGAAGAAAATAGTAACCCTAAACAAGAAATAAAAAATGAAACTTCTAAAAGTGAAACTTCTGATGAAAAGAAAGAGAATAAAACTAGCAATACTGTAATTGATATAAATAATACAAAAGAAGAAAATAGTAACCCTAAACAAGAAATAAATGAAACTCCTGATGAAAAGAAAGAGAATAAACAACTTAATAAAACAAGAATGAAAAAAATAGTTAAAGATATACTATCAGATAGTTATTTATATTCAAACTCTTTAATCAATAATAAAAACATTAATGCAGAAAAATTAGTTTTTATTTCTGCTGAACATATTGGATATTTAAAAAAATATTTATTCTCATTTTCAAAAGAGAGATTAGCATTATATATTTCTAAAATTGTAGAGAAAAATGAGTTTGAATATACACCTCAACAAATTGAAGAAATTGTAAAATTATTAGGTGTTGAAGAAAAAACATTTGATGCTTTTTTCACAGATAAAATTGAGAAAAAAATATATAAAACGCACATCATTCAACTTCTAGTAAAAGAAGAAGATTTGTATGGTGTTAGTTTTAATAATAGGTATAGTGAAATCTTTACTCTTGAAGGAATTAAGAAAAAAAATGACATTGAGATAAGAGCAGCAAAAAAGAAAATCTATACTAATAGAATAAAAGAGATTGTTAACAACAACTATATTGAACTAAAAGGTAAAAGATGAGTTCAAGAAAAGATAATAGTTTAAAAAGAGTTACTTTCGATAAAGATATTTTATATAACAGTAAAGGAAAAATAAATACAAAAACCAGAGATAATATGAACATATCAGCTGGAATTTTTGAGGGTGTTGGTTTCCCTTTATCTAATGAAAGTCAAGAGGTTAAAAGAGTTTTTATAAAATGGAAAACTTTAAACTCACATAAATTGACAATTGGTACGACTAGACAAGGTAAATCAAGAAAAATGATATCAGATATTGATCAACAAATTGCCCATGGAGATAATGTATTTATAGGCGAACCAAAAGGTTCAGTAGGGCAAGAAATAATTGGTTATACAATTGAGAGTTTAATAAAACACAATAGACTCAAGGAGTACATATATATTTCTGCATATTTCAATGAATATTCTACAAAATTTAATCCTCTTTTTGGAAAGAAAAATACAGAACTTGTTTCATTGGTTGCAGAAATAATTGAAGCAACAGAAGCAGTTTATATCAATGTGGGAAAAGTGTATACACTTGCCATTTCAATGGCTTTAGATTTCATTGAAAGATATGATGAAATGTTTAATCCATATGACAAAATAATTATGGAAAAAATGGAGTATGCAAAATTAGAAACTGAAACTGTTAATTCTCTTAATAAATATATTTGGGAAGAAGATTATCAAGATTCAATCCATGGAACAAATTGGGATATTATTCGAGATTTAAAAGATGGTAAAAATGAGATTGAAAAACTTAAAATAGATGAAGCATACGAAAGAACTTTAGCTAGATATGACTATACAAAAAATATAAAAAATGGTGTTATTCCTTTAAGAAGCTTTATTACATTTAAAGATATTGCTGAATTTGAAGTTAGAAGTAATTTTGAAAGATTAGCAGATGAATTTAAAAAAAGAAAAGAAGAACTTTTCAAAATGCCAAAGAATGAAGAGTTAAAAAGATTTGCAGCAGAAACAGATATAGAGTTAGATAAAAGATTAGCAGATTCAGAAGATTTTATTAAAAAGCTAGGTACATGTTTTTCTACATCACTAACAGAATTAATAACAGAGGATATTGGAAAAATATTCAATGATTGCAAAGTGAATCCATTAATGGATGCATTAACATCAAATGAAAGAGGAGCAGTAATTGTTTATCAACCTTTTCCATTGATATATTCAACTGCATCAGTTGCAATGGGAAGAATTTTATTTTCTATGTTCTCATCAATGGCAGGTTATATTGGTGCAAGTGGATCTGAATTAAAAAGAAGACTCTTTATCAATATAGATGAAGCGGGTGAAATATTAAGTCCAATCATTAAAAAACTATCAAATAAAGGTGGGGGATTGGGATTTAGTTTATGTTTATATACACAATCAATAGCAGACATTGAAGAAACACTAGGATTAACAGGTGCAAGAATTTTGCTTGATAATATGAATACGAAAGAGTTTTTTAAAGTAAACGATAATTCAACTGCAAGAGAAGTTGCTATTGCAATGGGAACAATCTCAAAAGCAAGTGCATCAGTTATGGGTTCTGATAAAAGAGATACAAGAGCTACTGTATCAATAAATGATAAAGATGTAGCAAGTGAAAGTATTATACAAAGGCTAAATGAAAGAACATATCTTTTAAAAGAGGGAAACGAAGTTTATCTTATGGCAGCACCTTATGTTCCAGATGCACAATTTAAGATTTTTACACCACTTGCATCATATGGAGAATTATCAAAAACAGTTGATACTAAAAGACAAGCAATTAGAAAATTATTAAATTAAAGAGGCTTATATGGTTAAAAATAGAATAGATATAGATTTTTCAAATTCAGGAGAAGAGATATCATACTCAATTGGAACAATAGAAGATAAGACTAGTTTGATTGAATTAACATTTATAACAAACTTAGAAAGAATATATAGAACAAGTGATTATAAAAGAGTACTTCATCCTCCAAGAAATATTATTTTACATTTAGCAATGGATGAGATTGTAGAACTTTCAACAAGTTTAGTTAATGCAATAAGTGTTTATTTCCAAAATAATGAAATTATAGAGAATAAAAGAGAATTTATTAGTAAGAATAATTATAAAGTTGTTTTACAAAAACCATTAAATGTAAATAATAGAAATAAGATAATTATAAATATTTATGATAATAGTAATAGTGAACAAATTATTTCATTTGGTTTAAACAAAACGAAAGCAATTATACTTCTAATGTTAATAAAAGATACTTATGAAAAGCTTCAAGATAAAAATACAGCTATAAAAACAAATAGCGGTAAGTTCGTATTTACTATATATAGAGATGAAGATTTTATAGGTATTAATAACATTTGGCTAAGAAATACAGAAATAGAAATAATTAAGCATTTAATCAATTCTATTATTTATGATTTTAGATTTGAAAAAAAGTTTAATGACTATAAAAAAATATATAGACAACTTTTAATTTTCATGAATCCATCTACTAATAAAATTGTATTGTCTATAAAAAAAATGAATGATAATGAGAAGGTAATACATTTTAGTTTAAATCCAAATATTGTTGCAAGTATGTTGTTAAGCTTGTCAGTAAATAGAAGTTTTAAAGGTGATGCTATAGATGAGTACTAATATATTAAATCAAGAACGAGTAAAAGAGTGTCCTTATATCATAAAAATTAATACTAAATTAGTAGGTATAAAAGTTAAAGAAGAGGACTTTGATTTTTATAAAAAAGGTGGTATGGAGTTAATAATTGCAGATATGAGTAATAATGATTTTCTTCATGTTAATATAGGAAATAGTTGGTTGTTTATTTTCTCAGAAATAATAGAGCTTTATAATAATATTGATATAGAAACATATAGTCATAAATGGAAATTTCTAAAAAATAAATATGGAAACGACTATGATTTTGAATTAATGCTTGTGTATAACTCAGATAAAAGACTTTTAATTACAATTGAGTATTTAGGTAAAAAATTAAATCTTACACTTGATGAAAGCAATATGTATGAATTAATTATGAAAATGATTGATGCTGTACAAGATATAAAAAATTTCAAGTTCACAGTACATAATGAAATTGATTACACAAGAAATTTATCAGTTGCAAAGATAAACAAAAAAAGTGGAACTATAATTAATACTTTTAATGGAGTTGATTATCAAAAACCATTCTTAAGTGAATCAGATAAATATCAAGTTAAATACTCTGCAATACATAGAATTTTATATGGGGTATGGTTATCTGTAAAAGCAGAAAGAATAAATATTTCAGTAAATGGGATAATAACAACAATTGATGAAGAGTATATATTAGATATTACTGAAAAAAATAAATCTTCAATGGTGGCTTTAATTCTTTTATCTTCATTATGTTTCAAGGATGAAAATGAGTGATAATTTAAGTGAATTAAATACATCAGAGAAGAGTTACAGACTTCTTATGAGAGCTCTTCCTAAAACTAACCCTATGTATAAAATGATTATAGATGGAAATATAAACAAAAAGCAATTAGACCAAATATTTCAAGCTTGTTCTGTTGCAACAAGTATTGAAAGAAAAAAGTTTGCTAATTCTTTTAGCATATTATTAGGTTTTAATACATCAAATAGAATAGTTAGACAAATCAAAAAAGAACTATTTATAAGATATAAAATGAGAAAAAAGTATTCAAAAGTTCAAAGAAAATATTTTGAAACTTCTTTACTTATGGGAACAAGTGAAGAAAAAAGATCAAGAACTATTGGAACAGAAATAAAAAATATATTAATTGCATTAAATCACAATGAACTTTTTGCAATGGAATTTGAAAATTATGATGTAAAAATCCAATCCATTATAAATTCTCTTATAAACTCTCCTCAAAAATACAATGCAATTTTTGAAAAAGAGTTAAGAAAATTAGAAAATAAAAATGAAACATTAAAAGTTAGTTTAGAAGGGATAAGAAGAAAAGCAATTTTTAATATTAAAAGAATAGATGACCAAGTGTATAGAATTAAAAATGGAAAACAAAGAAAATCATTACAATATGAAGTTGCTAAAGATGAAAAAAGCAAAGATGATTTAGAAATAGACATAAATGAGTTGTAATGAAAAATAAAGATTTATTATTAAAAACAGCAGATGCTTTTAATGCTTCTGTATTACTTAAAATATTAAGACAAAAGATAAGAGATTCAAGAGAAGAGAAAAATGGAGATTCTATAAGTACAAGGCTGGAATTTGATGATAAAGTTATAGATGAAATATCAGAAATTGTTTTTGAATACATTCCTTTTAATAATCAGTTTTGGTATAGCTTTGTAAGTAAGATACTAAGTGATATGAAAAAATATGATTTTATAAATCAACCATCAATTAATAGATATGCATATGTTGTATCTCCATACTTTGTAGATATTAATGAGCAAAAAATAGAAGCTTGTGTAAAAGTAAGTCTTGCAAAGCATACATTAAATTTAGTGAAATTATTTGATCAAGAGTTTAGTCAATATGAATATGTTAAAAGTCATGAGCCATTAAAAGTTATTCTAAGTTGCTTACTTCACGATTTTGGAAAATCAGAAAAACTATTAAAAGAAAGGTTTAATACTACTCCTAAAGAGTGTAAATACTCACATGAAGAGATGAGTGGAAGATACATATCAAAAATTATGGAAGAGATTAAAGAGTCTTTAATATTAGTATATGGAGATATAAATGAAGAATACATATTAGCAAAGAACACAGTAGATGAAATAAGAAAAGCGGTGAAATCACATCATTTAAAAAAAGTTGATGAAAAGTCATTAGTAAATGTATTAAAAGAAATTGATCATACTGTTAGAACTAATGAATGGCTAAATTATAAGAAAGGATTAAAAGATGGGAAGTAACGAAGATATTAAAATAAATACTATTAAAGATAAAGAGAGATTATTAGAAATTAGAAGAAAAATGAAACTCTTTATTCAAACTTGTGAAGAATCTCTTTTAGAAAGAGATGAGCTTATTAGATTAATCTTATTGGCAGTTTTATCTAAAGAACATTTATTTATGTATGGACCACCAGGTTCTGCAAAATCTGATGCTTCAAAAACTTTACAAAAGTTAACAAAAAGTAGAAAATTCTTTAGGTATCTTATGACAGAATTTACTAAATACGAAGAAATTTTTGGTGAAGAAGTAGCAAATAAAGGAATGATTTCTAAAAGAATTATTGATAGAAAGTTACCTACTGCTGAAAATGGGTTTATTGATGAGATATTTAAAGGTAATAGTGAAATATTAAATGCTATGTTAACAATTCTTAATGAAAGAATTTTTGATGATGGCTACAATGGAACTATTGATGTTCCTTTGTATACTGTATTAGCTGCTTCTAATGAATTCCCAAGGTCATCTTATCTTAAAGCACTTTTTGAAAGGTTTGTCTTTAGAATACCTGTACCAAATGTAAAAGAGTTTAAAAATAGAGTTAGACTTTTAAATGATGATTTGGAAAAATTAGGTGATATTGATGAATTAACTAAAGATGATATAGATTTTGTTCAAAGTAATTTTAAAGAATTGAAATTTTCAGATGAAAATGCTTTAACACTTAATACTATTGTAGATACTCTTCATCAACTATTAAACTCTAAAAAAGATAATAGTATTGAATCATACTATGAAATTTCAGGTAGAACATTATTTAAAGTAGGGAAGATTTTAAGATTATCTGCATATGTTAACAATAGAACTCATACAGATACATCAGATTTACTTTTACTAAGATATATTGTTTGGAACAATCTTTCTGAAAGAGAAAGAGTAATAAAGAAATTAAGCGACCTTCTTTTTGGTTCTGAATCTGAATTTCATGGTGATATAATAAAAGAATTAGACAAAATAAGTTCAGCTATCTTAAGGTATCAATCTTCTATGTATGCTAAATTAAGTTTTAATGATGTTCTTCAAACAGAAGACAGCTATAAAAATTTTTATGATTATCTTCAAAATTTCTACGATGACTTTAAAGAAATTGATACTGGATTAAAACTTATCAACAACAAACTTCAAGACAGTAAGCAAAAAGAAAAACTTGTTGAAAACAATATATTTCTTAAAAAAGAAAAAGTATTAATTTGGACAGTTGACCAATCTAATATAAATATTAATTCTGAAAAGTTTAAAGAGCTAACAAATATTGTTTTTGATTTTAACAATTTTAAAGTGGAAAACAAAAACAATCTTAATTTATTTAAGATGGTTAGTGTTTTAGACAGAACTTTTGAAATAGTTAACAATCTTAAAAGAAATATGAAAGTTTGGCTAGATGAATATGATACTTATTTTGCTTATAGACTAAAAAGAGATAGCCATGAATAATAATTACGATGTTATGATAGTTGAATCTCCACCAAAAGCAAAAACTATTGCTAAACTTTTTAGAAATGATCCTAACTACAACATTAGAGTCTATGCTACAAAAGGATATGTGATAGATTTACCAAAGGATGAGTATGCTTTGAGTTATGAAGATGCAAAAGTAAATGTTAAATGGGTATATTCTGAGGGTAGTAGAAAAATTATAAGCGAAATTAAAAAAGCAGTACAAAATGCTAGAGAAGTATATATATCTACTGATGATGACAGAGAAGGTGAAAAAATTGCCAAGGATATTATTGAAAAATTAAAACTAGTTAATTATAAAAGAGTCGTATTTACTTCAATCACAAAAAAGAAAATTATTGAAGGAATTAATAATCCAAGGTCTATAGATGAAAATATGACTGAAAGTTCTTTTACTAGAAGAGTTATAGATAGAGAAATTGGTTATCCAGTTTCTAATATTATGAAATATGATTTTACTAAAAATAAAATTATTGTTCCACCTAATATTGGATGTGGTAGGGTAATCTCTCCTGCACTTCATATCCTTTCTTTAAATCAAAAGTCAATTGATGATTTTGAAGTTGAAGAATATAAAAGAATAAAAGTAAGATACATTAAAGATGGAGTTAGTTTTCATTCCATACATGATACTAGATTTAAAATTGAGTCAGATGCTAATATGCTACAACTAAAACTAGTAAAAGAGCAAATGATGAATAACTCTCACAAAGTTATTAGATATACACCTAAAAATAGAGAAGAAAAACCACCTGAAGCATTAAACACTGTTACATTGCAACAATCTGCTTCTAATCTTTATGGCTTTAGAGGTAAGTATACTATGCAATTAGCTCAGTTATTACATGAAAACTCTTTTATTACTTATCACAGAACTGATATAACTACACAAAGTGAAGAAACTTTTCAAGAAATATTAAACTATCTAAATGAACACTTTAATGAAGATGATATATTACACACCAAAAGAAGATTTAAAAAAAGAAAAGAACATGCTCAAGGTGCTCATGAAGCAATTAGACCTATAAATATTAATGATGATTTTCATCCTGATAATATTATTAGCTATTGGGAAAAAAATGATCTATTTGACAAAACAAAAAAAGATAAATATAAATTTAATATTGACCATATGTTATTGTACGAAATAATCTGGTATAGAACTCTTGCAACACAAATGGTTGATGCTGTATATGATGCAAGTGAAGCAGTTATTGATATTGCTGATAATAGATTAAAACTTAATGCTAATAAAATTAAAACAATTAAACTTTATGAAGGTGGTGAAAAAACTTTATATGGTTGGTTGCTACTTAAAGCTGAGTTACTTAGAAAATCAACTCTTGTAAATGAAGATAATGAATACTATTTTGATGAAACTGTTATTCCTGAATTTAAAGAGGGTGAAGAGTTAGAAGTTGTTGAAATTACTGATATTGATGGAGAAACAAGAGCTCCTTATCATTATGGAGAAGGTAGGTTTATTAAGAAATTAGATAGTGCTGGATTAGTTCGACCATCAACTCTTGCAACTGTTCTTCCCTCTCTTGAAAAAAAGAAATACATTAGATTTGAGGGTAAAGTAATAAAGATTACACGATTAGGTCAAATTGTTGATGAGTGGGTATCTGAAAAAGCTTTTTGGCTGAATGATCTTGAATTAGCAAAAAGTTTCCAAGACTCTCTTGATAGAATTTCAGAGGGAAAACCCGAAGATGGAGATGAAGAACTTATTATGCAATATCATGAAAGAGTTGAAGCTTTAAAAGAAGAGGTAGGCTTTATTGAATATAAAGATAGAACTCCAGAAGAATGGCAAATTGAAAAAGCCATGAAAATTGCTAAGGATAATAATATAATTATTAGTGATGAGGTGTTAAACAATAAAGAGAATATTGAAAACTTTATTAGGAATAATACAGAAAAACAAGAGTTTGAATCATATGGAACTTGTCCTGCTTGTGGTAAAGGAAAAGTTAAAAAGAACATAAAAGCATATGGGTGCACAAATTTTAAAAATGGATGTAAATTTACTATATGGAGAAATTCAATTGAAAAATTCTTTAAAATATTTTGTGTCCAAGTAACAGATGCATATGTTGATAATCTTATAATTGCAGCTTTAAAGAAAAAACCTTTATTGTATGATGGGTTAGTTAATAAAAAAGGTGAAAAATTTAAAGCTTTAATAGGTATAGCATATAATGAGAATTATAATAATTGGGGATTAAATTTAGAACCATATAAAAATACCAATACAAAAAAGACTATTGAATATCAAGAGGTAAAGGCAAAAATAAATTATCAAAACTTTAAAAATGAAGACCAATTCAAACAAAAAATAGAAAGATTGTTTAATATGGAAGGTAATACCGCTCTTTGTTATGCAAAAATTTATATAAAAGACATAAAAAAGATAAATAAACAAGACATAGAATTATTAGGTAAAAGTTTAGAGTTTTTAACACAAGAGAATTCTATTTTATTTTTAGATGATGTTTTAAATATAAGAATTTTATCAATTCAAGGAAACTCAAATGCATTCTTAGAATTAGTAAATAATGCGATACATACAATAAAAAGTCATGGGAATATGCAAAATAGAAAAATTGCTTGTGGAATTGAATATAAAAGATTTTTTAACACAATCGAAGAATTAGAACAAAGTGTAAACAACAGAGTAAAAGAATCTATTTACTCAAGTGAATTTAGAATTTGTTATGGAAGGACATATTAGTGAGTACAAATCCATTTGAATTAGGTGAAATATATAACACAAAAAGAAGAGTTGACCCATGGGATCCTGATAGTAAAAGTTGCAAAGCACCTCATTTACAAATTACAGGACCAACAGGTACAGGAAAATCAACTTACATAAAAGAGTTAATTGATTATTTAGGAAACAAAAGGAATAAAATTGTTTTTGTATTAGATATACATAATGATTTAGAAGTAGCAAATGAAAATTATATTAAATATACTGCAAGAAATACAAAAATAGGAATTAATCCTTTTGAATTTGATTATGATATAGAAAATGGTGGACCAGAGATATATGTAGGAACACTTGCTCAATTATTTAAAAAACACTTTATTAAGAATTTGGGGATTGTTCAAGAAAATCTTTTAAAAAATTTATTTTTAGATACTTATAAATATAAAGGAATATTAGATAAAGATCCATCAACCTGGCCGATCGATAAAAATGGTGATGAAATAACAATACCAGGGAAAGAGCATATTGAATTACCAAATATGTCAGACTTAGAAGATGTTTATGAAATGATTCTAAATGAAATTCAAAGTGATTTTAGAAGTGTAAGAACTCAAATAAGAGATGAATTAAAGTATTATCAAATAAAAATCAAAGAAGCTAAAAATCAAAGAGCTATAGATAAATATCGAAAATTATATGATGAAAGATTTATAGATTATGAAAATGCAAAAAATGATGAAGATGAAGACCAACAAATTCCAATTGATGAAGATGAAAGATATTGGATTACAAAGTATAATATAGAAATAACTAAATACAACGATAAAAAAGCTTTAAGAACATTACAGCAATTAGGAGCATATATTAAAGATTTAGCTAACAATGAAATCTTTAATGCAAAAAAACCTAAATTTACTAAAAACATTAATAGAATTGATTTATCTGGGTTAACAAGCACAAGTAAGCCAGAATTTGCAATTTTCTTTATTGACTTATTCATGCAAAGAGTCTTTAGAAGATGTAAAATGAAAGGGGAATACAATAAAAGACCACCTGAACAAAGAAGAAGAGGGGATAAATGTGATATAGTTATTGTAATAGATGAAGCAAGAGCTTTATTACCTGCAGGAAAAGAAAAAGACAATCCTTACCACATAGTAAATAAAATCTCATTAGAAGCAAGAAAATATGGTTTAGCCTTAATATTGGGAAGTCAAAGAATTGCTCACTTTTCTGAAGATATACTTACAAGTATGTATACAAAAATTGTACTTGCAGTTGATCCAACAGAAAGAAGCACTATTATTAAAAGATTAGGCATTAAAGACAAAGATTTATTTGAAAGTGGAATAAAACATAATGATGTAATTATGGTATCTCGTGGAGGAGTAATGGAAATGGTAAAAAGCGACAGTTTACAAAAGTATGTTGTTAAGAAAAAAAGTGAAAAAAATATACTTGAAGAAATTAACACTTAAATTGAAATTTACAAGAAATATTAAACATATATGCTTTTTTGTGTCTTAAAATAAAAAAAATGTTAAAATTATAAAAATATAAGGAAAATGACATGAAAATTTTTTTAAGTATAATTATTTTATTAGCTAGTTTTTTTAGTTTTTTGAATGCTGAAATAAATAAATATCCTAGTTGGTGTGGATTTGGTTCTGACTTTTATGTTATAAGTTCTAATATAAAAGTATCAAGAGATGTATTATGTACAGGAGAGTATGGATATAAAGCCAGTATAGTTAAAGATCGTTTTAAATATGTTAGTGTTATGGATATTAGAACAAAAGAACAATATGATAGATATTTAAATAAATTTTATAACCAATATTTAAAAGATAAAAATGCAAAACCAAAAAAGTATGATTATAGAGATTATTTAGAATTAATTTTTGGTTTATTGGCTATCTCTTTTATTGTATATGTTGGAATGACAGGTATGTTTATGGGATATAATGATTTTAAAAGAAGATTTTAGTCTTCTTTTATTGGATTATTGTTTAATATTTTAACAATATTTTCTTTATGTAATACTTTTCCATCATATTTACCATCTTTGTTGATAAATAGAAAATTCATTTTTCCTAAAGGTTTTATTATATACATAGTTTCATTTAAGTAAAATTTGAAAAAACTTAATTCCCACTTTTCATTTACATTTTCAATTTTACTTATTGTTTCATTTGCATTTTCAAGAATATTATAAAAAAATAATAAGTAATAACTAACTTCTGAGTTAGTTGAAACTTTATTTATAGAAAATGAATCAAGTATTTCATTGAATTCATTCATGTTTTCATAAAAATATCCACTTATTATTTTAGCATCTGTAAACAATTTAATTTTTTTCATTTTAATCCTTAGTATATTATATTAATCAATTAAATAATGATTGAAGTTTCATAAAACTTTGAACTTATAAATTTAATTTGAACATTTTAATACTTTGTTAAAAAATGTTCAAAAATCAAACTATAAAGCATATCCACAAAGAATAGTTATTTGTTTTAGCTATTATTCTTTATTGAATATTTATATTTATAAAATTATTCTATTGTTTATACCAAGCAGGTCTTTCAGGTATCTTATTATCTATTTCACCTCTTTTTACAAAATTAACTAATTGTTCTTGATTTTTTGGATCAAAAGATTCTCGTTCCTGTGTTAAAGCTTCATTTCCTGCTTTTAATGCTGAAACTATAGGTTCAGGTAAGTATCTTGCTGCCATTGAACTGAATCTTGTATTAATTAATTCTTGAGATAATTCATTTATACTTTTTTCTGAACCATTGACTGCTAATTGATATGTTCCTCCATCCTTCATTCCGTAAGAAGAAGAGATAACTTGATCATAATTAATTAAAGTACTAAAATTATAATTTTTAGTTTTTGAAAGTTCTGTGTTTTCTTGATTAACCAAGTTTTTAGTAAATATATTGTCATGGTGCTCTTCTTTACTTTGGTTATTTTTATCTGAGCCATCTATATTTCTTTTTACAACAGTGCCATTACTATCTTTATCAACTATTTTTACACCATCTTCTCCTGTGGATTTTTCCGTAGAATTAACAATAGAACCATCATTCCCTAATCTAAAAGTAACCTCTTTACCATCCTTATCAATATATGAATATTCATAATTCATAGATTTAGCAAAATCTGCATAAGAACCTTCATTTCCTGATTCTTTCCATGCACTATATGCTTCATCTAATCTTTCATTTTTAGCATATTGATTATCTATATCTTGTTTGATAAAATGTTTTCTAGCTTCTTCTACAGTCATATCATGCTTATTAGCATAATCTTCTAATTTTTTATACTCAATTGAGTTTTTATCTAAATTATTTGCAGTAGCATTTCTAGCTGCATTAATTAGTTCTTCAATATTACGCTTACTTAGTTCTTCCGCTTTTCCTATATTTTCTCCACCCGTTCCTCTACCTAAATTATAGTAAACTTTTTCTGCGTCATCACCCAATACTTTAGCTTCCCCCGTATTCATATTAACCCTTTTATTAACTTCATTTAATGCAGTTATTTCCATATCCCCACGAGATTGTTTTCCCCATGCATTTAAATCTGCTATCTCTTTATTAGCCTGTGTAGTTCCAGCTGTTTCTGGATCAAGATTTGAAGCTTTTTCATTATTTGCAAAATAATCGCTTGTATATTTAAAAACTTGTCCATTATAAAATTTTTCTTCCCCTACTTTTTCTAATGCATCATTTTTTACTTTATTTTCCAAAATATTTCTATTAGTATTATCTTTAAAAAAATTAAGGAATTCATTAGGATTCTTGAAATTATTTCCTTCTGTATTATCTACTGTAGTTTTTTTAGCAGCGCTAAATATATTACCTGAAGCTGCAGAACTTAAAGAACCACCACCTGCAAGATATTGTCCTGCAGCTGCTGATGCATAACTTTGTGCACGAGATTCGTTCATCATATTATTTAAACTACCAATAGAGCCTGTATACAATGGATTATTTAGTCTTAATTGTTCATTAACATTCTCAAGAGCCATTGCAGACGATCTTTGTTGTTCCATTGCTTGATTAGATGAATTAGCACTAACTATTCCACCAATTGCACCTGTAATCCCTGCTAATGAATGAAATGATGCAAAAAGTATAAATCCAGATATCATCGGAACCATCCAAAACATATCCCCAGCAACTGCAGCTTGATTTGCAATTGTTGAGTATACACTATCCATATTATTTAAAGTAAGCATACCATCACTTGCTGTTGCATTGTTTGTTGTTGCTACTAATTTATCTAATGCTTTTTCTTGAAGTTCTTTAACTATAAAATAATTAAGTACAGAAAATGATGGAATCCAAAATTCTAACCATAATAAACCCAATGCGTAGTTTTTAAATAACTTAAATCCACCACTAAATAATTGTACTAAGAGTACAAAAGGGAATAATACATACATTACTGCTTGTAAAACAGAATGCATAGTTGGAATCATTATAGAAGCAGCTTTTGCTTTCACTTTTCCTGCTAGTTGTAATTGAGATATTGCTAATCCAGTTCCAAATCCAGATTGCATTGAAGTACCAGAAGTACCAACTGAGTAATTATTCCATGCATTTTGTAAACCCATTCTAAATGCATTATTCATCGTATAATTAAACATACTAGCAGATGCATCACTAGCTTCAATTTGTGAAACCATTTTAATAACACTACCAACTGAACCATCTTTATTTGAAGTTATTCTTGATACTAATTTATCTATTTTTTCAGGAATTTCCTTAGAATTTTTTAAAATAGTTAATTGTTCTTCGGCAGCAGCATAAAGGCTACTACAAGTATATGTTTTTCCACTAAATGTTACTCTACTATTTTTTAATTTCTCAAAAATATCTTTTCCTTTAGTAGTATTATTATTAGGATTAACATATTTAAATATATTTGTTTGACTTCTGAGTCCTTTTTTTAAGATATCTTCATTTAAAGACATTGCTATCCCAAAAACACATTTTTGCATATAACCCTCATAATAATGTGCAAATTTAGTTGCACGATCATTAATATCCAAACCATTAATACTATTTATTTTTTCTAATATTTTGAACGCTCCTAAATGACCAGTTTTAAGAAATGATGATTCCATTATATCTTCATTTGATGGAATAGAAGTAAAAACTGTTTCAACTAATTTTGCAGAATGATAACCCACATTAGAAAAAGCACTTGTAACAACTGCAAAAATAAAAGGTACATTGTCAACTTTAGCGTAATTGCTAGTATTAGGATTTATATCATCATATGTTTTTACATTTACAATATGTATTGAGGCAGTTGTGCTAAATAACAACATCAAAACTGCTACAACTCCAATAAAATATTTTGGAAAACTAGTTAAATCAATGAACTTAATAAATAATGCTACAACAGAACCTGCGTATACAACAAATCTTAAAGATTCCATATATCCATCATCAGAGTTTATCATTGCTAAATAGGTGTAAACTGCTTTTAGTGTACTAACATCTTCATATGAATATACCCACCAATCACTTGCAAAGGTATATGCTGAAATAAAGAAAAGCAGTGTAAATATTCTAATCATTTAAATCCTTTAATGATATTTTAAGTAGAAATTATGTTAAAATTCTGTTAAAATTATAATTTGTTAATTTTATCCTTTTATTTTTTAAACCTAAATAAAGGGAATATAACTAAGTATTAAAATAATAGAATAAGGTGCAAAATGTATATACATATCATAGCTTTGTTAATATCATTTACAGTTTCATCGTATGCAAAAACTGATAATTTTATTGATAACGGATATAAAAAAGATCAAATAGAAATTGGGAAACATTTTTATCAAGATGAATTAAAAGAAAAAAAGAAAGAAATGAAAGTTGAAAATCTTGATAAATTGGATAATAAAAAGTTGTTAATAAAATTAATTCAGAAATTAGATCAAAATAATAAAGAGTTAAAAAAAATAAAACTTTTTATTAATCCAAATGAAGCACATTATATGATTAACAAAAAAGGTAAAAGATGCCTTTCTAATAGCTCTCCTGATTGTATCGATATTCCAGTAATTCAAGAAGGTAGAAATGTACCTGCTTTGTACAATTTCATAAAAAATCCAAATCAAAAGAATGCTAGAAATTGGCTCTTAGTACAAGCAAAGTTATTTAATCATTACATTAGAATGGGCTATGCACTTAAATTTGCAGCTTTAAATGGTGATGAAAATGCTTATCCAGTTAATGCATTAAATGTATATTCAATGCCAAAAGAAAATATAACTTCTGAACTTTATAAAGAAAAAATCTTATCAATTTTAGATCAAAAGAAAGAAGAAATAGGAACTTTAATCTTCTTAGGTAAATCTCCAAGAATAGAAAAACATTGGGGGTATAGCTCAGTTGCAATGAATGGGTTTAAAAAAGGAAAGTATTATAACTTTGCAATTGTATTTGATACTTATGAAACTAAAGAAATGTATGACAATTATTTTAAAAATATGAATGATATACAATTAAGAGAAGTTTATAATAAATATCCAAAAGTTGTATCAGAAAAGCTATTTAAAAAATACAAAATATCAATGACACCAACTGCAGTTGCAGTTTATAAAAATAATGATAAAAAGATCACTTCTGTTATAGATAGAGGTTATTTAACACAAAGTACTCTACTTCATGCATATCAAAATTTTTTAGTTTATTACAAAATTGTAGAACAAAAAGAATTTCATACTGCAAAAATATGGAATATGAATTTAAATAAGGAAAGTAAATAATGATAAAAAAGCCAACAAAGAGAATAATGTCTATTGGATTGTGTGCCTTACTTCTTACATCAAATGTTAATGCTTCTTTATGGGATAATGATTCTATATTTATAAATAAAACATCTAGTGGATTAGCAACAGATCCTTCTACTGGTGTACAGTATTTGTCAGGTGGTGGTGTTGAAATAAGATTTAAAAACACAGGTAGTTTTCCACCTGCTTTTTCGTTCGGAGCTCCAAAAGTAAATGCATCTTGTAGGGGAATAACATTTGATGCGGGTTATGCTATGTTTATGAATTTAGAGCGTTTAGGGCAACAATTATCTCAAGCAGGTTCAAGTTTAGCATATGGAGTTTTAATAGGACTTGTGTACTCAATGCCAGGTATTCAACAAGCATTTACAAAATTAAACGAGTGGTCACAATGGCTACAGAAATTCTTAAGTGATGCTTGTAATATAGGACAAAACTGGGGTAAAGAAATTGGTGGAGATCTTGTTACTTCTACAAAATTAGATACGCTTTCAAATGCAGTAAATAATTTTATTCCTAGTCCAGAAGATGTTATAAATCAAAATCCAAGTATAGAAAAATTCATGAAGAAGATATACAATGATGGAACAGATGAAACTATAAAAAAAGCAAACAATGAAGTTATTAATGCTTTAATTAAACATGCAAGAGGAGGTTTGATTTCATCATATTTGAATACATTAATAAATAATGGTGAAGAAAATATCAATTTCAATGATGATGAAATCATTGAAGAAGTATCTATTGATGAGTTAGGTTTAAAGCAATCAACTTTAATAATGGCATATTTTTTATCAGCATTAACAAATGATATTGCAATTAAAAGTGATGCTATAACTCCTATTAAAAATGCAATAAAAAGTAAAGATGAAAAAGAAGTAAATAATATGTTGAAAAGCATTTCTAATGAATATAATGCAAGAGCAATACAAGCAAGAAATGAATCTTCAATAAGTGAAATAATATCTTTTATATTAAATGGAACAAAAACAAACAAGCTTGGTGAATTAAATAAATTGTATATTGCAAAAGTCAATTTTAAAGATGAAGATAGCAATAAAAAACAGTTTGTATTGTTAACAACAAAAACAAATGGTAAAACTACTGCATTTAAAGATTTTGATGGATATATCAATGAAAGTAAAAAATTAATTTCTCATGTTTACAATCAGACTCTAATAAATTTACATGGTAATGGTGCTACTAACCCAATCAGTAAATCTGATATAAAGGTTACAGTGGTTTACCCTGATACATTTAAGTTAATTAGAAATCTAATACTTTACCATGATTATAAAGACTTCGTAGATTTAAATAAAGAAGAAGCTAATACACCAATAAAAAATACACTACAGTTTTTATCATATAAGAATGCTATTGGTTTAACAAATATTGCAATTAATAATATCTCAACAGTTATCAGTCAAATCTCTGATAGAGATAAAGATAATGAAAATAAAAGTGATAAAAACAAAGAGATAAAAAACTCATTAAATAATCAAACATCAATTGATGATTTAATTAAACAAAAAGAGGTTTTAAATAAAAAAATAGAAGAAATGAAAAAGAATTTAGAAAAATATTCTAAAACAATTTTAGATAATGACAATATCCAAAATATTGCAGATGATTTAGATAAAAAAATCAAAGAAAAAAATATTAGTGGAGCAAAATAATGAAAATAATTTATACATTTGTCATTTTAATTCTTACAACAACAGTTTTTGCAAATAATACTATTAATTATAGTGATAAAGAAAAAATAGAAAAAATAAAAGAAGCTGCTGCAAGTAATCCTCATTTACAAAATATAAATTATTTAATTGGGATTTATTATATGGCAGGAGATATTAAAAGCAATATAAAGCCAGATTTTAAAAAAGCAATGAAATATTTCCTAAAAGACTCAAATAATATAGCAAATGCAAATTATAGAATAGCAGAATTATATTTTTATGGATATGGAACAAAAAAAGATTTTAAAAAAGCAATTTATTATCTTGAAAAAGCTATGGATAAAAAATTTGTTGATTATGAAGCAGTAAGACCAATTGCTCTTGTTGCAATAGGTAGAATTTATGCAAAAGAGTTGAAGAAACCTGAAAAAGCAATACCATACTTATTAGAAGCAGCTCAAAAGTATGACAAAGTAGAAGCACAACTTGCATTAGCTTTTATGTTCAGAAGAGGAGAGGGAGTAAAAGAGAATATAAATGAAGCTAATCACTGGATTCAAAAAGCATACTTTAATAAAAATGCTGATGGAAATATAAAAGCATATATTTCTAATTTTGTAGTTGCAAAAGGTGATTTTGACATAGAAAATGATGTTAAACAATATTGTGGGATGTTAAATTGAAAAGAATAATAATTGTTTTACTATTTTCTTTAGCTTCATTATATGCGAATAAAGTTGATATTTTACATTGCCTTTATCCTGAAGTAAAACCTTTTGAAGTCTTAAAAGAAAAAGGGCTTGATACAAAAGGACATATTAAAAATTTATTATATGCAGAAAAGCATAAATATAAATATTTCCTTAAAGCCTTGGTTTTAGATTATTACTACCATGCAAACAACATAGAAAGCTTTTATAAAAAAGCATATAAAGCTGCTGATATACAAAAAAAAGATCTAGTAGGTATTTATTATGCTTTTTATCTACAAAAACAAGGCGAATTTGAAAAAGCGACTAATCTATTAAGAGGCATAGATGTATATGCAAGTAAGAAATACAATATCCCAAAAAAAATTGGATATTTGTATGTACTATTTGATTTAGAACCAGGAATAAAAATAGATTCATATCTAAAAAAAATTAAGAAAGTTGATATTGATGTAATTAAAAAGGATATTGATGAGTGCAGTAAATAAATATAGAACAGTTACATATGTAAAAGAGCAGATATTTAAACATGGAAGTGTAGAAAATTATTTAAATAATATTTCATCTGGAACAGCAAGAAATTATAAAACAAAAATAATAGAAGTTTTAAGTGAATATAAAAATAAAGATAAATTTATAAAAATATTAGATAAAAAAATTGATTCGAGTTTTGATAAAGACAGTATAGAAAACAACTTACAACTCATTATAAATAAGATAGAAGAGAATACAAATAATGATTATATTGTTATTGAAGAAGATTTTCATTTTCTATTGTTTTTATTGTGTTCTAGCTTAATAAATAAAGAGATTGAAGAGCTAAAGAAAGAAGATATTTCTTTTAAAATTTTTGAAAATAATATAGAAATATCTTTTAATAATAGTAATTCCAAATCTAAGTATTTAATAATTGAAAATATAGATTTATATAAAAAACTAATAAATACTTTTAATAAAAAGGATGGAAATAAAGTTTTTAATGATATTGAGAATAACTATTTTATAAATATTATTAGAAATAAATTTAGTTTATTAGGAATTAATTACATAGGAGGTGTAAGTAAAATAAAAAAGATTGCTAAAAAAAAGATTATAAAAAAAACAATTTAAATTTAAGAAAAGAGGAAAAATGAATAAATTAGAAAAAAGAAAAATGTTTGTATTTGCTATAACATTATTGTTGCTACCTGGAATTTTATTTGGTGGCGATGATGATTTTGTTCTTCCATTTTTGGACATGATAAAAACATGGATTAGTGGTAATGTGGGGTTAACAGGTGCAATTCTAGTTATGATTATAAGTATAGTATGGGCAATTGCTGGTGGAGGATTTGGAAAAATATTAGTTGGCTTTATTTTTAGTATATTTATAGGTTCAGCTTTATTTTGGGCTGAAAAAGCCTTCAATTTAGGTCAAACATTCGCATAACAAATAAAATGAATAAAGGGAAAATATGAATAGTTATAAAGATAGAGAAGAATATAACTCAAGATTTTTTAAATACCTTGATACTCCAATGATGATTTTTATTTTTGAATCAGATGAGTTTGTAATTGGGATGCTCATTTATATTTTCTCTTTATTATTTGGTGCACTAACTGGATTAGTGTTACCAGGTGGAGTTATGACATACTCAATTCTTTCTATTTTGGGTATGTATGGTTATATGAAATTTAAAAAAAACAGACCTAATGGATATATTTTTGGTAGATTATATCGACTAGGTTTATATGAAGCAAGAAGTATTAATGGATTAAATTTAAAAAGAATACTTACAAAAAAAGAGAAGAAATTTAAAGTTCTTCCTTATGGTTTTATAACATCAATGAGAGGAAATTAAGGAAAATTATAATGAAAAACTTGGAGAAGAATTTTTTACAAATAATGTTTGATAGGTATTTTTCTTTTTTTAAAGGGAAATATGTAAATAAAATAAAAAATTTAGAACTTGCTATAAAAGTACTGCTTTTATTTTGCATATCTTTAATGTTTTCATTTTTACTAGCAGTGTACTATGTAATGACTAGTTCAAATGATAAGATAATACATGTTGAAATTAATAAAGACACAATAAAAAAAGGTGAAACTTATAAAGTAAGCAAAGATCATGCAAATGAGCCTTATATAGAAAGTGTTGGACGAGCAATATTAATTGAAGCAACAAACTATTCATATCAAACGATGGAAGATAAAAGTAATTTTATATTAAATCAAGTTCATCCCGATGATTATGAAAAAGTTTACTCTACATTAAAAAAAGAAACAGAATTTGTTGTACAAAATAGAGTCAAACAAGTGTTTAAAATAAAAGATTGGAAAGTAGAAGATCAAACAAAAAATATAAAAAGAGTAGTTGCTAATGGATTATTAACAAGAACAGTTGGCGGTGTTGAAATAGTTAACAATAAACATTATAAAGCTGATGTTTCTATAAAAATGGAAGGTGGAATTCCTTTTGTTAGTAATATACAATTACTTTACACTGATAAAAAAAGACAAGAAAGAGAAAAAAGAAAAAAATTAATTGAAAATTATGATATTCCAGAATACAAGAAGGGGAAATAGTGTTAAAAAGAATAAATACAATATTATTTTTATTTATATCGTTTGCAAGTGCAATTGATATAAAAATGGACAAAGATTTTTATGAATTAAAAGTTCCACCAAATAAAATGGTAGTGATTGATTTTCCCTTTGATATAAAAGATAGAAAAGCTATGGGTGATAGTTCTTTAATAAAAGGTAACTTTTATGAGAGAAGTTTGTATTTTAAAATACAAGAAGGAACTATAGATTTTACAGTTTGGGGTGGAGATAAACCTTTATTATTGTCAATTATAGCAAGTAAAAAAGAGAAGAATAGAAAATTCTCTTTCGTTGCTATTAAAGATGAAATTGCAAAATTGAAAAAACTTTCAAAAGAATGGAATCATGACAAACTTATAGCAAATCAAATAAATATATATGCAAATAAGGGTTCAATTAATGGGTTTGATAAAGTTGAACTAAATGAGATTTATAAAATTGGCAATATTAAAGTAAAAAAAGTTGAAAGAATTAATTCAACAAATTACTCTTATGAAAAATGGATAGTTCAAAATACTTCAAAAGAGCTTGTTGATTTATTTAATAAAAAAGATTTGTATTTTACAAAAAGAAAAAACCAATATGTAATTGATTCTTTGTCAATAGATAATAGATATATTTTACCAAATCAATATACGACTTGCTATGTTGGTTTAGAGAGAATTAAGCATGAAGAATAATACATTAAAAGATCAATCTTTAAGAAAGAAAAAGTACATAATTATATTTGGGCTTTTAATATTTGTAGTAGTTATAATAAATAGTTTTATGAATACATATAATGCAGAAAAAAGCAAATGGGTACAAAGAAAAAAACTTGAAGAATCAAAAAATATAAATATTAAAGATCATAGTATTCTTGATTTAGACCAAACAACAGCCATGACTAATAAAATGGAAAATATAGAAAAGAATCTATATGCTGCAATTGAAAAATCAAAAAAAGTTAATCAAGATTTAGCAAAAGATATTAACCAAAAACAAAAGACAATAGTAGAATTACAGAAGAATATTTTATCATTAAGAAGAATACAAGAAAATGATAAAAAAAATGTAGATGATAAAATAAGTAATGCATTATCAAAATTAAATGATAAGATGAAAAAACAGAGTAAAGAGTTAGAAAATTTAAGAAAGGACTCATTAAATAATAATAAATTGAATAAGGTTAATATAGAACTTCCCCCTTTAACAGGAGCACTTGCTGATGCACTAGAAGACAAAGACAAAAAAAATACTAGTGATAGTAAAAGTAAAGAATTTAAACCAAATGAAGCTGAAAGTTTTAAGCCCATAAATATAAAAGTTGAAAAAAGAGATTTTTTTGAATTTGGTTCATTAGCTAATGTTTCAAAAGATACAGATAAAAAAGATACAGATAAAAAAGATACAGATAAAACAAAAGATATGGATTTAATGTTAGGGCTAGTAGATGCAACACTAGTTATGGGGGTAGATGCACCAACAAATATAGGTACTAAAAATTCAGATGCAAAAGATCCTTTGCCAGTTTTATTATCTGTTAGTTCAGAGTCATTAATTGCTAATAATTATAAACAAGATTATAAAGATTGCTTACTTCTAGCAACTGCAACAGGAAACGCAACTACAGAAAGAGCATATATGCGATTATCAAAAATTAGTTGTGTATCAAAAAATGGTGATAAAAGAATTGAAGCAGCAATTCAAGGTTGGGTAATAGGAGAAGATAATAAAGCAGGTTTAACTGGTAACTTAGTAACAAAATCAGGAAGTTTAATTCTTAAAGGTCTTATGGCAGGGATAGCTCAAGGAATTTCAAATGCAGCTTCAAACTCTGATACTTTTGTTTCTAATAACTCATCAGGTATTGGTGGCAATAATTTGGGAGATAATTTAACAGATGGTTTCTCTAATGGTGCAGGAAGTGCATTTAAAGCAATAGCAGATTTTTATATACAAATGGCTAAAGATTTATATCCTGTTATTGAAGTAAGAGGTGGACGAAGCGTTCAAATTCTTATTAAAGGTGGTGAAAAACTACATGAAGTAGAATATAACAAAGTATTTGTTAATTCTGAATACCAATATGATTTATCAGCAAATCATATTTCAATTGATTATTAAAGGTTTTTTTATGAAGTATAAAATAATTTTATTAATTCCAATCTTTTTATTATTGAATGGATGTTCAATGATGATTGGGAAACAAGAGTTCTCTTGTAAAAACTCAGAAGAATTAAAAGATGCAGGAATATGTGGTTCTTCTAAATATATACTTGAAAATAGAAAATATATTGAACATCAATCATATAAAGGATTTAGAAAGGTAAAAGGTACTTTTGTTAAATGTGATGATGATTGTGAAGAGTATGATAATAAAGGAATTGAACAATGGTAAAAATGATTAAATTAATGATGACTACTGGATTAGCAGTTATATGTTTATCTGGTTGTGCATATACAAATAATAATATTAAAAAAGATACAAAGCAAGTAAGAAAAGTAGTAAATAAAATAGAAGATGACACAAAAAGACCTTTACTTTATAAAGGTAATTATGAACTGGAATATAATAAACCAAGAGTAATTTGGTTTAAACCAATGTTAACTGATAGTGGTAATGTTTTAAGTGAAAGAACTATTACAATAGCACCTAAAAAGCTTAAGTGGAAAGAAGATGCTCATAAAACAAATATGGGAGAAAAGTTTAAAAAACTTCAAGAAAAATCAAAAGTAGTAGGAGAAAAGAATGAATAAGATAATAATAGTATGTTTATTAGTTTCTAGTATGTTTGCAACAACTAATAATAAAAAGTACTCTTTTAAAGAAGTTGCAGAAATATTATCAGACAATATAATGATTAATAGTGACAATATTGATTCTTTGAATAAAGATATAAAACAGATAAAGAAAAATCTTAATATTTTACTAGATGAAAAAAATAAAATAAGTATAAAAGAGAATCCCAAAAAAGAGTTTAAAATTAAAATAGATAAAAAATTATTAGAAAGAGTAAAATAAAATGTCAATAACTCAGGAAAATCTACAGGTTCTCTTAGAGGATGAACCAATATCTGAATTCATTAATGTAGAAGATTATGCAGTTAATGAAGAGAATGAGGGGATATATTATTGTCAAAATGGATTAAGAGGCTTTGCTTTTGAAGTTCAATTTAGTCCATTTGTGGGATTATCAGATTTTAAGAATCTTTTATCTTTTTTAGATTTAGATTTACCACCAAGAAGTTCAATTCAAATAATTAATTTTCCAAGTAGAAATTTAGATGGTATTTTTTTAAAATATTTTGATGCACATAAGTCATATAATAATGTAAAAGAACCTGAAAAACTTCAAATGCAAAATGAAAGAAGACTTGCATGGTTAAGAAGAAGTATTGATGAGGGATTAATAAGTCAAGACTTTGAATTTTATCCAAAAAATTGGACTTCAATAATTTCAGTTACAATTCCAGAAAGAGATAAAAAGAATAGAATAATAGATGATGAAACAGTTTTATCTTTTAAAAGAAAAGCAAAATCAAAATTATATGACTTTAATGGAAAAGAAATAGAGCCATCTTCATTAATTGATTCTATGAGTGAACTTTTAGAACCATATAAAAAAGAATGGAATAATACATGGGATAAAGAAACTCCTTTAAATATGCAAGTTGTAGATTCAAGTACAAAGTTAGAAGATTTAGGAAATGGTACTTTTACTATTTCAAATAGTACAGGAAAAAAAGGAGAAAAGTATTATGGTAATGTGCTTACAACAAAATCATTTCCAGAATATATAAATGCAGGACAAACACAAAATTTATTTTTAGAAAATTTTGATGATAAATCAGATCAGCCTTATATTAATACGCCATATTTTACATGCGTAAATATATCAATTGAAGATAAAGAAAAAGAGAGTGAAAGCTTAGTTAAAAAATCAGCTGCAAATCAATGGCAAACAAATTTAATGCCAAAAAAAGTAAAAGATATTGTTCCTAAAATTAGTATAATTGAAGAGGAATCAAAGATACTTAATACACTTATCACAACAAAAGATGAATCAGTTTATAGAATGCAATTTTCTATTGTTGTTCTAGCAAGTAATAAAAGAAGACTAGATGAACAAGTAAGTGCAATAGAAAGTAATTTTTCAAAATTAAACTGGAAACTTCAAATGGAAGTAGATTTTGCAGTACCAGTTTACTTGTATAGTATGCCATTTCAATATGATGATAGATATAAATACTATACAAAAAGATTTAAGACTACTTTAAAAGGTAATAATGCATCAGTTACTCCAATGTTAAGTGATACTAAAGGCTCATACTCAAGTACTCCTTTATGTGTTCAATTTGGAAGAACTGGACAAGTACAGTTTTTTGATAATTTTGGTGGAGATGGAAATGCAAATGTAGTTGTTGCAGCAGGTTCAAGAGCAGGAAAAACATTTTGGATGTTAGATTATGTATCTCAAAGTTTATCAGCAGGTAGAATGCTTAGGATAATAGAAGCAGGTAGAAACTTTGAAGGGATTTGTCAAGAATTTGGTGGGAAATTCCTTGATTTTAAAGAAGATGAAGATACTTGCTTAAATTTCTTTACAGATGCTAAAACAATACCAGGAAACGATGGTGAATTGTACCCAGATGAAGTAATGACAATAGTACCACTAATTGGTTTAATGATTGGAAGAAAATTAATTTCTTCTTCTGATGATGACTATGATTCTACTAAAGGTGATGATAAAATTATTGCATCATATATAGAAACAGCAGTTAAAGATGCATATCGTAATCATAAAAGACAATGTGGATTAAAAGAAGTTTCACAAGAGCTTCAAACGATGTTTGATTCAATGAAAAAAGAAACAGATTATGAAGATAATAGATTAAGAGATATTATTATTGCACTTAAGCCTTATAGTGAAGAAAGTGGTGCTTTTTATAAATATTTTAATGGACCAAGAAATGTATATTTTTCAGATAATTCATTAGTTGTTTTTGAATTAAATAACTTAAAGAATAAAGATGAAAACCTTATGTTTATTGTTTTAATGTCTTTAATAAAAATTGTTGCAAATGAATTTTATGGGGAAGAACTAGAAGATATACTAAAATCGTTAATATGCGATGAAGCATGGATGTTATTAGATAATGAGTTCATTGCAAGTTTCTTAATAAGAATATGGAGAACAATAGGAAAGCATAAGGGAGCAGGTATTTCTATATCGCAAGATGTTAATTTATATTTTAAAAATCCTGATATGGAAGCAATATATAACAACTCAACATATAAAATATTTTTAAAACTTGATGCAGAAGAATTAGGCAGAATGTCAAAAGATAATAAAATTAGCTCAGATGAGTTTTTCTTAAGTAAATTAAAAAGCTTAAAATCACAAGCAGGATATTTTTCTGAGATGCTAGTTAAGGTAGAGAGTTCATTTTTTATCTCTCGTATAATTGTTGATAGATTCTCATTTTACTTATATAGTACTCCAGATAAAGTTCCATATTTTAATGAAATAAGAAAGAGATTTAATTTAAAGAAAAATGAAACTGCATTTATTTTTGCAACTATGGATCTTGATAAAGTTAGTGTTGAAGAAGCCTATGAAAGACTATTAATTCATCAGGGTAAAAGAAAAGCTAAAAAAGAAATTCAATATGAAGAAGATGAAGCATTAGAAGTTGAAGAAAAAATTGAAGAAAAAGAAATTTCAATTATGGAAAAAATTATAAATTATGTTAAAAATTTGTTAAAATTATAAATTTATTTCCCTTATTTTAAGCACTTATAAATATAAAATAAATATAATGATGTTAAAATTATATTAAAAGGTAGTTTATGAAAAGAATATCACTTGCATTTACTCTTGCAACATTAATAACAAGTTCTGTGTACGCAGATAATCTTAAGAATGTTAAAAAAGAGATAGAAAATTTAGAAGTATTTAGGAATTTTAATACAAAAATCTTAGATATTAAAAAAGTAGAAAAAAGTTGGTATGCGTTAAAGTTAGTGCAACAAACACAAGTAGGACCTAAAACTATTAATGCATTTACCAATAAAAAATTACTTTTTTTTGGGAATGGATATGATATTGAGAAAAACAAAATTCTAAATATACAAACTAATTTCGAGCAAATAAAAAAGGATGCTAATTTTACAATAGGTAATGGAGAAAAAGAGTACTTTTTAGTTACAGACCTTGAGTGTCCATATTGTAAACAACTTGAGGAATTAATGCCATTACTTAAAGATAAAGCAAAAGTGTATGTATATTTAAATCCAAATATTTTACAATCGCATTTAGCATCAAAAGGTATGACTAAGTATATATTATCTTTTCCAAAAGAGGAAAGATATAAAGTTGCCCGTTCATTATTTTTAGAAAATGATAAATCAAAGATTCTAAAAATGATAGATATATATAATATTTCAATGTATGAAACTATATTAAAATATCAGTCAAATACAAATGCAGATAGACTTCTAAAACCTTATATATATGCTTTAGAAAAAGCTTTTAATGTTAAATTAGATAACAGTAAAAAATTAACAAATTTTCTTATGCAAAAAATTTCTAATTGTAAAGCAAATATAAATAAAAAAGTTGAAGAGCTATTTGAAAAAACAAATGAAATTAATAGTGCATATTTAAATACAAATGGTACACCAACTGTTTTTGATATAAATGGAAAAAAATTAGAAAATCAATTTCAAATGTTTTATCAAAATAATATTGTAAATATAAAGAAAATAAAAGAGATTGCTCATAATCCTGAATTTGAGATTACTGCAGGTGAGGGTAAGAAAGATTTATATTATTTCATTGGTACACAATGCGGATATTGTAAACAAGCTTTTAACAATAAAAAAGATTTTAATAAAATGCTAAAAGAGTATAAAGTTCATTTTATACTTACTTTAAATGGTAGTAATTATGCAAAAGCACAAAAAGAAATAATGTATATTTATTCTCAAAAAGATAAAAACATGAGATATAAATTACTAAAAGCAATTATGGAAGGAAAAGAGTTAAGCCCTCAAGAGCTAAATAAAACCTATTCAAAAGAGTATAGCTATAAAATATCTGCATTTGTAAATAGAGATGTAAGGATGACTTTTGTAAATGGTACTCCATCAAAAGTTGATGAAAATGGAAGAATAATTGATTAAGGTTAAAAAATGAATGTTAAAAAAATATTATTTCCATTAGTTTGTTTAGTAACAATAAATTCTTTTGCAGATGATAAAGTCTTAATACCTCAACAAACTGCAATTCAAACTGTTGTGGACTTAATAGATAAACTTTATATTGAACAAGAAGACTTTTCAAAAAGAATAAAAAAATTAGAAGACAAGAATATAGATACATCAAAATTAATTGGTGTATCTACAAGTTGTGGTGAAACCAAAGAAATGAAAGAACAGATTAAAAACTTAAATAATGAGATTAAAACATTAAAAAAGAGTTTTGGAAGATGTGAAAATAATAGTAATAAAATAAAAGATATAGAGAGTTATTTAGATGTTATAAAATCAACTAAAAATATATCATCTGATTTAGTATCATCAAAAACACCTGATGGACTGTTAACAAAGAGTACAAATGAATTTTTAGAATCATCAACTAATAAAAAACCAACTTCTAAAGCAAAAAAATTTGTTAAATCGTGGAGTGCATTTGTAAGAAATGAAGCACTTGAAGAGGTATCATCAAAGAGTATAGGGAATAAAATTACTTGTATTTCAAAGAAAGGTCGTTGGTGTAAGATAGGAAAAGATAGATATATCTCTTATTTAACACTAAAAGATATAAAGAATAAAGAGCTTATAACAATAAGAACTGCAAACTTAAGAAGTACTCCAATTGCTACAAACAATAATTTAATTAAAGTTTTAAAAAAGGGAGTGAAATTAAATTCAATTGGAAAAATAAGAAATTGGTTTGTTTTAGAGGACAATACTTTTATATATGATAAATCAGTTATAAAAATAAAGAAATAAAAATAATGAAAAACACTATCTACAATAACACATTTCTTGATCATTATAAATTAAAAGATATAAAAGATATAGAACAATTAAATACTTATAAAAAAGAAAACTTTCAAAAGAATGCTATTGTGATGGTATTAAATATAAAGGATTTTTCTCTAATAAACTATAGATATGGGAATATAGTTGCCAATAGTTTATTAGAGGAATTAGTAGTAAAGATGAATGAACATTTAAATATGTGTGATTTATTTAGAATTCAATCTGATGAATTTTTAATAATTTACATTGTAAATGACTCTAATTTAAATGATAAAAGAATAATTAAGTCTATAAAAAGAGATATAAAGAGATATATTGCATTAAATACTTATACAAAAGAAGAGATACAAATAGATTTACGGATTGGTATAAGTGTAGGGAAGATAGGTTCAAATCTTTTAAGAAAAGCGAAAATAGCACTTAAATATACAAAACTTTATAATAAAAAGAATTTGCTATTCTCAAGAAAGATACTAAATGATTTAAAAAAGAGGGTAATAGAGCAAGAGATAGCTAGAAAATTAAAAGATGCATACTATAAGAAACAAGTAGTACCTCATTACCAAGTAATAATTGATAATAAAACAATGAAAGCTTCAAAATATGAAGCACTAGCAAGAATCATTTATGATAATGAGATAATAATGCCAAATGATTTTTTAGATGTATCAAAAGAGATAAATATATATGATGATATAAGTCGAGAGATTATATCAAAAGTATTTGAGGATGTTTATATAAATAAGTTTATAAACTCTTCTAATGTAAATATTAGCATTATAGATATAGAGAATATCAAGACCTCAAAATTAATAGAGAGTTTGTTAAAAGAGCATGGTGGAAATAAAATCACTTTTGAGATAGTGGAGAAAAGTGGAGTAAAAAACTATGAAATAATAAAACGATTTGTAGCGATGGTAAAGAAGTATGATGCAAAAGTTGCAATAGATGATTTTGGAACGGGGCATAGTGGATATGAGCATTTAATGAATTTAGATGTTGATTATATAAAAATAGATGGAGTTTTTGTAAAGCAAGTAGTACATAATATAAAAGCTCAACTATTAATTAAAAGTATTTGTATTTATGCAAAAGAGTTTAATATAAAAGTTGTTGCAGAATTTGTTGAGAATGAAGATATATTTAATATGCTAAAGAGCTTAGGAGTAGATTATTCACAAGGTTACTATTTTGGTAAACCAGAAGAGATAAAGGGGATTAAATGAAAAAAATGATTATTAAGAGTTCAATATTACTTGCATTAGTAATAAACTTAAGTGCAAGTGAATTTAAAAATGCATATGAGAAAGCATATATAGATTTTTCAGGTTTAAGTAAAAAAGAGGTACATAAAATAGTTAAATATGATAAGGACTATATAAAGGCTTCAAAATATGTATTTGATAAAGAATATAAAAAAGATGTAACAATAAATATTGCAGATCCAGAATTACAAAAAGGTCAAGTAATTAAAAAGGTTGTAAAAACTGCAGATTATAATAATGCATTAAAATATTATGAGAAAAGTGTAAGACAGAAGAATAATCCAGTTGCAGCATATAGTGGGATATATATAGTAAATAACTATACAAATAAAATGGATATAAAAAATTTAAAGAAATTTGTATTATTTGCTAATGCTTTGTATAACCAAGAGGTAAAGATATGTCAGTCATATTTATATTATGGAGAGTCACTTGAAAGAGGATATTTACAGAAGAAAGATTTCAAAAAAGCATTAGCAGTGTATGATGAAGGAATTAAAGATAGTAAATGTCAAAGTGGATGGATTTCAACTGTATTATTTTCTAAAAAACTATCATTAGAAAGAAAAATCAATAGTAAAAAAAGTAAATAGATGAAAGCATTAGTTTTAATATTTGTAATTTTAAATTTTATATATGCAAATGAAGAATATGTAGATTTAGGTATAAGAGGACAAATGCATGAAATAAAGGAAAAGAGTTTTTTAACACTACTTAATGAGAAAGCACAAGCATTTAACTATAAAGAGTGGAAGAAAAAGACTTTAGAAGCAATTGATAAATCTCTTATAATAAAATCTGAAATAGGAAATTGTAAAAAAAACAATCAATGGATTTTTGATCCTACAATTACAATAGAAGAAGATATAAAAATGCCATATTTTAATAAGATATTGTATAAAAAGGGGGATAGATATAATCCTTTAATTGAGAATAATATTAATTTCAGAAGATATATCTTTTTTATAAATGCTGATGATGAGAAGCAATTAGCACTTGCATATAAATATTCAAATGCAGCACAAATAATAACAGTAAAAGGAAATTTGTTAAATCTAAAAAAATATAGTATTCCTGCAGCAATATATAGAGAAAAGATTGAGGGGAAAGCTTTTAAAATAAATTGTTTGCCAACTGTATATACTCAAGATGGTAGTACTTTTAAAGTAAATGAATATAAATTGGATGATAAATAATGAAAAAGTTAATATTTATAACATTGCTTTGTTTAAATTATCTTCATGCAGTACCTTTGTTGGAGTTCATGAAAAATATAGATTGGGAATTTATGGGGGATAAAACAAGGTTCACATTAGATTTATGTAAATGTGATAAATTAGATGGTGGAAAGGGTGCAGGATTTAAAGCAAGGATTGCTGAACCAATAGCAATGATTGAATCTACAAATACACCATGGAATATTGTAGCATTAGAAGAGAAATTTGAGAAAAGTGTAGGTAGAAAACAAGGTAATAGTAGAGATGGTGGGAAAAATAAAAGATATACACATTTTATATCTTTTCCAATTATGGCAATGTTAAATTTTGTACAAGATTATGTATGTTTTGAAAGAGTTAGTTTTACATCATTTTTGTATTGGACAGAAATTATACCTACTCAAAATAATGATTTATTAGCATTGTATACTCAACTTGCAAAAGGACCAATTTCAAAGGCTTGGTATAATAATATATTTGGGATGTTAGCTTGTTCTGTAGATTGTGCTGCAACTACATTCAATTATCCAATAAACTCTTTACATTGGTGTGCAGGATGTGCAGGAGCTACAGGTAATAATACTGCATTTGGACAAGGAAAATCTTCTGACCCAGTTATGGAATCTCATGTATCTGCTTATATAGCTCTTGATGAATTACATACAGCTGGTTCACTTTCTAAAGTTTCTGATGCAACATATGCTTTTTCTCCTGTTAAATTATTACCAAACTCAATGTGTTCTCCTGCTTATTTCCCTTTAGCACCTAAGACACAATACTATTTACAATTAGCTTATCCAACTGTATGGGATGCTCAAAGAATCGGTAGATTTGCACCTTTACATGCAATGTTTAAAAATAAACCTACAAGTGAAGATGATATAGCTATGTGGCTATGGAGCATTAAAGATACTTGTGTAGGTGGAGCAAAATGTAAATCAATGTTTAATCGAACAACAAATAACAAGTAAGTTAAATAAGGTAAATAATGAAGAATTTATTAAAATTGGTACTATCTATACTTATTCTAAGTAACTATTTGAATGCAATAGAAAATAAAAAAGATTATGAAAACTTTATTGATCCAAAAGTTAAGAATCAAGTAAGTGATATATTAAAAGGGATGAAGAGCTTATCTAAAGATAAAGAAGCAAAAGTAAAACAAATATTAGATGATATATCTAAAGGTCAAGGAGAAGAAGCACAAATTAATACTTTTTTTAATAGCTTAAATAATACTGTTGATTTATTAGATAAAGATAATGTAATTAGTCCTTTATTACAAAAAGAAAAGAACAAATATTTAGCAAGAGAAAATAATCAATCATTAACAAAAGGCTTTACTTTATTCTTTTTTATTAGTGAGAACACTTCAATTGATTTAATAAGAAACTTTAGCTATGCAATTGAAAAGTTAAAAGAGATAGATCCAACAATTGATGGTTTACTACTAACAAGAGGTTTAATAGGTGGTAATTTTGATACTATGGCTAAATATGTACAAAATCTACAATATGAAGGAATAAGACAAATTGAAGCAACTTTTCATCCTTGGGCTTTTGAATATTTTAATTTACAAAAAGTACCTGCATATGCTTTAAGTTATTGTAAAAAAGATTTTAGATTTAAAACTTGTAAACATAAATACCTTGTTAGAGGGGAGCTTAGTTTAAGAAACTTTTTTGAAATTGTTTCAGATGAAGAGCCTAGTTATAAAAAATACTACTTTAAGCTAATTGAAGCAAAAACTAAGGATAAGTAATGCGTAAATTGATTTTAATTTTATTCTTGATTTTAAATCTAATCCATGCACAAGAGAATGAAGATAATAATACACAAGAAGAACAAATGACAGAACTGCAAAAGAAAGAGCAGTTAAATAGAAATACTGGTGGAAAAGATTTAACTAAAGCAAAAGTAATAAAAACATACAAAGATGCAACAGGAAATGAAAAAATAAAGAACTGGAATAATAAAGACTGGGAAGCAAACATGAGAAGAAATGGTAATATGGACACTGGTTCTATTGCTAAATCTCAAAGTTTTTTTAAAAGTATAAAAGGTTCAGATAATGCTTTTTCTGGTAATCCAAATGAAATGAATACTCAAAAACTACAAGATGATGATTCTCTCAAAGATGTTAAATCAGTTAATGCTTTTGATAAAAAACTTGAAAACTCTATTATTGCAGCAAATAATAAAAGAACAACTGCTAAATTAAAAATACAAGAAACTATTAAATGTTATATAACAAGAGATATCCCTATTAAATATAGATGTGAAAAAACTGGACTTGTATATGGTGGGGCAATTAATTCAGATGGTAAATCAGCAAAAGTTTCTTGTGATTCTGAATGTTATGAACAGTATAGTTGTATTGATGTTAATCCTACAGCTTTAGAAACATATAAAAGTATAAAAGATATAGAATTAACAAAAGAAAGCCTTTTTGAAGAGATAAATGAAACTGCTGATATAAATAAAACAGTTAAAGATATTACATTTACAGTTTCAAATAATTCTGATTCAAAATATATTTATCTTGATGTGTCATATTTTGATAAAGAGTATATTGAGAGAAAAGTTTATAGTAAATTTTTTATAAAAGATAAAAAAGAAATGAAAGTATTAGTAGGTACTCACGCTAATGCAGTAAAGATTAAATTATATTCAAAGAAAAAAGAAGATACTGCTGCTATAACAGATATTAAAATTAATTATAAAAAAGATAACAAATATGTATGTCCTGTTTTACAAGATATTTCAACAAAAAATCCTGCAGATTTTGCCTATATTTGCCCAAGTGGTAAAATAGAAACATTTAATGTTGGTTCTACTTCATATACGATTTGTGCTGATTATGGTGTGATTGGAGAAAATAATGATGGTACTTTTAATAACTTAAGCTCTTGTAAGAGTGTGTGTAAAAAGAACTTTGAATGTCAACTTGATAAAACTTCTATTTCAAGCACAACTATTCAGAATTTTAGAGAAGGATGTATTGAAGGACAGACAAATTGTGAAAAAGATACTTGTAAAAAATTAAGAATTTCTGGAAATATGATTCTTAATGAAAATGTGTTTGATGCAGGTTTTAATATGACTAAAACAATTGTAAATGGTACAGTAACAAATGCAGAAAAAAGACCAAAAATGCTACTAAGAGATGATATAGACTTTCAAATAAGAAATCAAGAAGAATGGAAAGATGAAGCATACTCAAATATGATTAATGAAGGTACTTATAAATCAACAAAAATGAAACTTAATGAAGATACAGAAGTATCTCAAGGATTTAATATAGGTATTAAAGAAAATACAATTGATAGCTCAACACAAGGATATTATAAAAGAGGTTTGATGTGGGTATTAAAACCAAAATCAAGTGATGTTGAAAATGGTACATTTAGATTCTATGCAATACTATCAGTTGTTACTCAAAAATATGAATATAATCCAGATGGTACAAAATTTATAAACAAAGATAAAATACTATATGTTAAAACATCAGAGGATGATATTTTTAAACCTTTTGCAATAAAGAGAAATTTTGCAAGAAACACTGTTAAAGATTCTGTACCTATGGAATCATCAAATATTACATCTAAATGGAGTTATGAATATTTTAATACTTCTTTAAACAAATGGTTTCCTACAAATTCTTTAAATACATTAGAGCATTTTAAAAGTTCGGAAATAAGAATGGATAATCCATATCTTAGATTACAAATTATTAATAGTATGAACAATGTAATGTATGCATTTCCTGGTATTTTAAGAAGTATCAAAAAAAATGGACCTTATGAAACAAAAATATATGATGGTAAATTTGATGGTTCAGGTCAATCTATAGGAAGAATGGGGCTTTATGTTTATTACACTAAAGATGAGGTATTAACATACAAAGATGTTATTGAAAGAATTGAAAATGATGAACTAAAAATGATTTACAACAATGCGGGTTCAAATGGTTATAACCAAAGAGTTGTAAGTGATACACAAGAAAAAGAAAGCTCAATTGAAATATATGCGTATGGGAATACAGATAAGAAGACTGCATTTGCAAGAATTATACCTGCAAAAAAAGATGTAGGGAAAAAAGGTTTTATATTTGTATTTGCAAAATAACATAAAAGAATATATTTTCTTTTATGTTAATATCATAATAATTAAACTCTATAAAAACACTATATAAATGAAATATTACTACTAATTTAATTTAAAATAATAAAACTTTATGTTAAAATTTTGTTAAAATTATAAAAGGAAAAGAATGAATAGACGGATATTTATTTCTTCAATAATTTCATTATTAACATCTAAGCTTTTATTAGCTGATAATAGTGAACCTATTAAGAAGTCTACAAATAAAGACAAATTTAATATTAGTATAAATGGTGATTTAGATGATGATTTAATTATTATTAAATCTACACCAAAAAGTAGTAAAATTGTTGAAATACAACAAATGCACAATTCATCTGGTGTATTTAAATATAATGGTGATGCATATCATATTAAGCACTCTCCAGGATATATACAATTTAATGAAAGTTTCAATATAAAAGATGAGGAAATATATTGTATATGTCTTGCAAATGAAAGAGAAGATGCTCAATTTCCTCTTTCTAAAAGATTTAGAACACATTACAAAAGTGAAAAACTTCTATTTAATAAGCAAATCTTCTTTCCACCATTGATGCCAGAATATAACTCTGTTCCAAAATATCCATTGTGGTTTGGAGAGAATGAAGTACCTGTTACTTCAAATAGAAAAGATGTAAATGGAGATACATACAACTACTACAATTTATTTGAGAATAGTGTTGTTCCTTTTGGAATTGTTGTACCAAAAGAGGGCAATATTGAAATTTTACTATTTAATCAAAAAAATGAAGTAATGTATACATATAACGATAAAGTAACTACTCAAGTTAAAAATCTAAAAAATAATCTTCTAAAAAAAGGAAAATTCAATAAACATATTTTTACTGAATTAAATAATATTGTACACAAAGATAGTAATAATCAAGTAAAAAACAATGATTATATTACAAATGTAGTTGTTATATACAAAGGGAAGACAATAAATGTTCCTTTACCTTATCCAATTATGTACCCAAATTTAATTTATTCTGTAGCAGTAAATAAGTAAGGAAATAGAGTATGAAAGAAACAAAAAAAATAAGCAAATGGGAAAAAATATTACATTGGTTAGTTTTACTTAGTTTTTTAGGCTTAGTAGTAACAGCATTAGGGGCAGAATATTTCTTTAGTAAAGAAGCTTTGATGGATTCATTTCATAATTCATTAGCAATATTAAATATAACTATTGCTCCTGCAGATCAATTTTTTATGAGTAGAATTGCAAGAAGAGATACATGGGATATTCATCTTTATTTTGGTTTTGCTTTTAGTGCATTTACATTTATATGGTTATTAATTACATTATTTAGAAAAAACAATAAAAATATGATTTTTAAAATATTTTTCTTTTCATCTGTTATTGCTTTAGCAATAAGTGGAATTTGGATGTGGTTAAGGCTATATTATCCTTTATCAGAAGAGAATTTTGGATTATTGAAAAAAGTTCACCATTTTGCATATTGGACTTTTATTTATACATTATTAGTTCACATTGCATATGTAATTTATTTAGAAAATAGTAAGAAAAATGGAGTTATATCAAATATGTTTAGATTTAAAAATATTAAAAAAGTTAAGAGTTTTGTAATTGCAGCATTTGTAAGTACAATGTTTGTAAGTACACCTAGTTATTCAAATGATGACTTAGATATGTCTATATGGAGTAAAGATAAAAACTTCATTGATGGATTATTATACCTTGAGGGTAAAAAGGGCTATAGTGTATTAATAAAAACTATTGCAAATTGTCCTTATGATAAATGTAAAGTTGCAGATAAAGATGATCAACAATATGGTGTAAAAAATATTGAAATCAAAGAGCCAGATTTTAAAAAAGGAATAAAACTTTTAAGTATATCTAGTGGAGATGGAAATCCTCTTGCTTCTGAAAAACTATTGAAATTCTTAAGAAAAAGAATTGACTATAAAAGTCATAAGCCTAATGGCTATTTAGTTAAAACATTAAAAAAAGAAACAGGTTTAACTGTAAAAGAGTATAGAAAACTATTTTTACAAACTATGAATGAAGGATTAAAGAGTAAAAAAAGTTGTATGAGTGAATTTGTAAATGCAGAATCATTTGAAAATGGTATTTATGAACATCCAAAAGATTTAGAACAAGCACTTGAAGCATATAAACAAGCTGCAACTATTTGTCCACAAGGAAATTTATTTAAAATACTTGCAAAAGGTAAAGTAAGTGCACTTGAATAATCAAGGTATTATAAAAAGGATTTTTCATCCTTTTTATAAAAACAATAAACAAGTTTTAATAATATCTAATTTTGGAAAAAGTTATGGAACAGTTATTTAACAGTAAAATAATGACTGTTTTAATTACAATCGTAATCATCTCAGCACTACAAAAATCAAAAAGAAATCCATATTTATTCTCATTTCTTAATTATCCTAGCATAATCTTACATGAATTGGCACATTACTTTGTTGGTAAGATTCTTTTATTAAGAATAAAAGGAATAAGGCTTTTTCCTACTATAAAGCGTGATGAAGAAAATAAAATTGAAATAATAAATCCAAGTGTAAGTTTTCAAGAAAACAACAGTCAAGCATTTAGAATTATCCTTATGGCTATTGCACCCTTAAGTTTGTTATATGTAGCTTATTATGTAGAAAGTAATTGGTATAGCTGGTTTAATATTACTAGTACATTTCAATTTATATTCTTTAATATACTATTAATCTATGTTATCTCTATATTAATAATTAACTCTATACCAAGCATGACTGATTTTTCTTATTTATTGGCTTATCCAATACATACATTTATATTGATTGTAATTACTCTTCTGATTATAGGGTATATCAATAATTTTCCATTAATCACAAATAACATAGATATTATTAAAATTTATTTTGAAAGGATTATCTACAATGTTCATATTTAGACTTATATTATCATTATTGATATCTTACAGTTTAGTATTTTCTGCAAACTTAAGAATTGAGAATAGGGGAGATTGGAAGTTAAAAAATTATGATATCAATGAAGGAAGTACACCATCAAATTTAAAATACTTTAAATTTTATGATGTATTGCCAGATGATATTAATTATGAGCTGTTTAAACATAAAAATATAGACAGTTTAAAAGATAAAAAACTCTATGTTGGATATGGAGTTGTAGATCCAAATGGTAAAGATTGTTTGATTCTAAGAAAAGAAGATACAGGATTAAAAATAGATACTAAAATTTGTTTACCATGGTTTAGAATTGAAAGAGAATATAAAACTGAACAAAATCCATTATCTTTGTTACCAAGTACTTTAGAAACACTTTCAAAACCAAGACCACCATTGATGGTAAATGTTTGTAAAAAAAGAGGTGTTGCAAAAAGATATCAAGGTGGTGTTACTACTTGTACAAGTTATTTTGATAAAACTGCAGGTGGTGGATGTTGGAATAATCCAGAACAACAAAGATGTTATGTTAATAATTGCTCAAGAGGTATTACAGAACAATGTGAATATATTGGTTCTCAAATAGGAGATAAAAAAACTCTTGAAGGTGCAGTAATACTTGAAGAGCAAGGAAACTCTGGACCAAGCCAAGCAAGTACAAAACTTAACTTAACTACACATACTTACAAGTGTCCTTCTGGAACTATTGTTCAAGGTCCTTGTGAAGAAAGAAAAGATGTGCTTATGTTTCCATATGAATGTAAAGTTGATGATCCAACAACACCCCTTGATGATGGAGAATATACATATTGTGATGAAGATAAACCAATATATGATGAAACTGGAAATATAACTGCATTTCAAGGAAAATGTAAAGATGGTACTCCAATGAAATGTAAAGTAAATTCATTCAAAAAGACTACTTCTAGGTGCATTGAACCAATTTATGAAACTTATACAAAAACTGAAACATTTGATTATGTTGATACTAGAAACTATACAGAAAAATCAGTCGATGTTTTATCGGGTAATCCAGACATGTATTCAGATAATCCAAATTGTTTGAGATCAAATACAGTTGAAGATGCAAGAAAGCAAGAACTATTTGTAAAAATAAATGGTTCAGGTAGATTAGATGATGATATTTACATTATGCGTCATAAATCAGATGGTACTTTTGTTAAAGTATATTGTAATATGCAACATAATGAAGATAATGGAAATAGAAAAAATTATAATGGGCAAGTAATTCAATGTATTGATAACAATGGAAGTTATAGTTTTAATAAAACTGTTAAAATTGATACAACAGATCTTGTATCTGTACAACAAAACACAGAAAATGAAAATCAAACAGGTACACCTTTTGCATTAGGTAGAACTCATTATAGCTCAACAAAAGTTAGAATTGATAATATTGAAGTAGCACCACCATCATTTCCAAGTAATTTTCCTTATTATCCAAACAATGGAGGTAATTTAAAAACATGGGATAATGCATTGGGTACTTTATCTATTTTATTTCCTTTCTCAGGTGCTTATCAATTATTCTTTTATAATAAAAGTGGACAACAAATAGCTGAATATGGTCTTACAGATAATGATTTTAAAACTATAAATAAAAATGACTCTTTACAAGTAATGTTAGGTAAGAGAATGACACTTGCCCCTGGTATTAAAGAAGATGAAAAAGATGATCAAAATGCTGCCAGAAATGATATGTGGGTAGAGTTTGGTGGAGGAGTATATGGTGGAAGAGATTCTAACAGCGGTGAAGCAGTTCAATCTCCAAATGATGCATATGTTAAAGAAAATGCTATTTATAATGTTGTAGTAAAAGATTTATTAACTGGTTCAGTTACACCAATTCCTTTAAGTTATCCATTGCCTTATGCAAATAGAATATTTATTTCAAAACTTAAAGTATATGAAAATAGAAAATACAGATGTTATGATGATTTTAAACCTTTCCAAGCTCCAGATTCAAATGCTAGAGAAATGTTTGTTTGTTCAAAAGAACAAATATGGAAAGATTATAAAAGTGGTGTTAGAAATAATATTGATAAATTGCAACAATGGGATAATAAAAGCTTATGCGAACAAAATTGTTTTGATCAAAATGTTTGTTCAGCAAAAGAAGTGAATAATATAGTGGGTTTTACTTGTAACTCTGCTGATAACTCAAATATAAATGGTGATTTAGGTGATAATTTCTTTTCAAATGAGAATGATTGTAATTTAAAATGTAGAAAAACATATACTTGTGATTCGTATATTCAAAATGATTGTGAACTTGTTGATGAACAATTAGAAAAACAAGCTCAAGACTATACAGGAAAAACACTTTTTAGACAAAGAAATGTATCGTATAAATGTACAAGAAAAGTTCAAAAACAGACTGGATGCAATAAATATGATGTTCAAATAGCAGAGGGAGATATAAATATTAATATTGATGCATTAGGATATGAAACAAAAGATTATTCTAATGCTGCAGAAGATGCATTAGTTAAAGCTAATATGCTTGATGTGGGTTCTCAACATATCTTTTCAGGATGGAAAGGTAAGTGTGTAATTGGGATGAAAATGGATTCATCATATTTAAGTGATCCTATGACAATTGTTTCTTACGCAATGTCAGCATATAATTCATATACATATTTAAATAATGATGTGAGTTTGTGGGATCAATTCTCAGAAAGCGATTATGGTAAAACTATAAAAGAGGGTGCTGATAAGGTTACAGATGCTTATGACAGTGCAGTTGAAGGTGTTAAAGATACATATGATAATGCAGTAGAAAAAGTTGGAAAGCTTTTTTCATCAGATGGTGCAGAAGGTGCAGCAGGTGGTGCAACAGGTGGTGCAGCAGGTGGTGCAAGTGGTGGTGCAGCAGGTGGTGCAAGTGGTGGTGCAGCAGGTGGTGCAAGTGGTGGTGCAGCAGGTGGTGCACCTGATATTAAAGATACTTCAGACTTTAATATTGATTTAAAAAAATTTAATGAGATATTAAATAAAGAAATAATTGATGGAAAAGATTATCTTTGGAAAACTATAACAGTACGAGATTTAGCTAAATTAGGTGTTAGCCTTACACTAGATATATTAGCACCTACTGAAGATGAATTTAAATTAGCAGAAAAATTACTTCAACCATACAATAATGAAGATGATGTAGGTGTTCAAGCATATACCTCTTGTATGTCATCTATTGGATTATCTTTTCCAGCTTTAATAGGTTATTCATTAAATGAACCAGATGCCTCATCAAATGAGTTAAGAAAACCTTGGGAACATCCAATTAGATTAACATCCAATCAATTAGAGATGATAGTTCAAACGATGGGAGAAGAGTATGTTAAGCATAATTATATGTATAGAAGTGATTCTGATGGTATGTTAATTAATATTGCTTCAAAAAATGCAGAAGCATATACAATGGCAGGACAAGTTGTTTGTGCAGGTGCGAAAGTTGCTCAAACAATGTCTTATATAAATAGTAAAAAAGATGACACTCCAAATTTAGGAGGTAATGGCTCAAATATGGCTTTAAGTATGGCAATTTCAGTAGTATCAATGTTTAATCCTGTAATCGGCTTTGCTTTAAAAATTGCAATGGATTTATTTGTAAATATGTTTGCAAAAATTGATACTTGTAATGATGAGGTAGATGCAATGGCAAGAAGTTTATTGGAATATAAAACATTAAAATTTAATAAAGAGAGTCAACTTTGCCATCCTACAAGAGAGTATTGTGATAAGAAGTTTAGTTTTGGATTTGTAAAAAAATGTGTTAGAAAGGGTTATGATTTTTGTTGTTATGACAAACAAACAACAAAAATATTTGCAATAGGCTTAAAAGAACAATTAAATCAAGGTTGGAACAATTGTGTTGGTATTACAATTAATGATTTAAAAGATGTATCTTTTAGAGAGTGTAAGGATAATGAAGTACCACATATAGATAAATGTATCTCTACTAAAAATTATAGTGAGTATAAAAATACTTTATTTAAACAAGCAAATAAGAATATAAATTCAAATGTTTTAATTGAACAAATTCAAGAAGCAATGAGTCAAGGTTATTAAAAAAATCAACCCAAAA
>ERZ1673961.101-NODE-101-length-43407-cov-106.724211_pt1 | contig 43407 bp, 45 predicted proteins | sample MGYA00580189_ERZ1673961 | MGnify/ENA primary metagenome ERZ1673961 (study PRJEB41334, sample SAMN05608105) | rock metagenome | biome: terrestrial subsurface; feature: shale formation; material: shale | place: USA: Pennsylvania ... | reverse complement strand
TAAAAGGTAAATATGAATTAAAGTTTTCTATGTTAACAAGTTATGGCTGCAAAAATAATATTCATTATAACAATTTGCCAATTTGTGATGATGTATGTATATCTCAGTTAATTTGAAAACCTATTATATCAATGAAGTTTTAATCCTTCACTACTTTTACCAATAAAATAAGTATGATTTATTTAAAATCTTTTTGTGATAAATATATGTAAGCCTCTCAAAATATTGTATTAAAATAAAATTGGTATAAATTTTATAATGCTATTATTTATTAAAAATATTTAATAAGTTAAATTTTCCTATAAACTATTTTTATTTATAAAGAATAAGTCTAAAGGAATAAAATAACTTTTATTTATAATTTCACATACTATTACAGTATGTGATTTTATTTTAAAATATAAATCACATATAAACTCCTTAAATAAGGGCTTTATTATTTACTATTAATTTCTCTTTTAAAAAAAATATTGATTTATTCGTATCTTTTTTGTATAATATTAAAAATGTTGAAAGGATTTATTATCGAACTTCAATTAAAAGATACTCTTAGTGATACATTTTTCTATTGGCAACAAGTTTTTATTGAAGATCAAGTATTAAATAAAAAAGATGATAAGACTATACAAAACTACAATAGTGTTTTAGATAACTTTATTGAATTTTGCCAAACAAAAGATTCAACACCAATTGAAAAAATCGATAACCGCTTTATGAAATATTTTATGCTTTACAGAGATGAGCAAGCTTTTAAAAAATATAATAAAAGTGAATTATCGTATTGGACCAAAAAAAATGATATTAAAGTAATAAAATTATTTTTTGATTTTATTGAGGATTATTCTTATGAAGATGATGACCTTGAAACAATAGAATTTAGAAAAATAAGATGGAAAAAATTGATTAGAAAAAAAGAGCGAAAAGAGAAACCCTACTACCATGCAGAAACTATTGTAAAGTATCTAAGTTATTTAGAAAAACAGATACAAAACAAACGGGAATCATTTTACTATGGACTTTCATTAGCTTTTAAATTATGTCTTTATGGTGGGCTTCGTGCTAGTGAAGTGTGCAATATTACTTTTGAGGATTTTGGAAAAGTAAGAAGTGTCAATGGTAAAAAACTCATCGACTTAAGTATTAAAGGGAAAGGAAATACGCTGTATAAAAACCCCCTACCTTATGGGCATATAAAAAAAGAGTATAATCACTTTAAAAGACGATATGAAAATGAAAATTTAAAAAGATTATTTTTTTCAAAAACAGGTGGAAATTTAACTAGATTTACCCTTTATAGATATTTTGAAAATATTACTGAAGATCTTGGAATTGATAAAAAAGGTATCCATATTTTAAGGCATACATTTGCAAATAACCTAAATAATTTAGAGATTGATCTTGCTGATATACAAGAGCTAATGCGTCATGCGGATCCATCCACTACAAGGGTTTATACTCAAAGAAGTTCTAAAAGATTGGATTCCGCTGTTAGTGTGTTGTGATTTTTCGGAATCCAAACTATTATTCTTTTTATAAACAAACAATTTTTAGAATCAAAAATTTATCTAAATGAAAGACAAATTTTAAAAACTTTTAAAATCAGGATATTCCCTAAATAAGTTCAGTAGTATTACTACTAGATTTTTAAAATCTCTGTCTTAGAACAGTATAACTATACCTCACCAGTAGCCTCATGAAATCATGAGGCTACCAAATCTTTTTTGCATCTTATGCGGTACACTCATTGATTCTATAAAATATAAAAAACTTGAATTTTTCTTATCGTATATTCTTGGATCACATACAGCTATAAATACCCTATCATGATTATTTCTAAGTCCTCTTCCTATACCTTGCCTAAAAGTTATGATTGCTTTATTTCTATTATTGATTACTGAACCATAGTTATTATCGGTATCTGTTCGTTTTTTTAAAAAGTTATTTGGCTCAAAAGGTAGTTTACCTATTATAAGTGTATTAATAAGCTCATTAGGTAAATCTATCCCAGTAAAAAATGAGATATTTCCTATTAGAATAGTCCTATTACCATTCATTGCTAATTTTTTGTACTCTTCTTGCAAGTATCTCATCGATTTATCACTGGTTGAGTAAAGTATTCTGTATCCCATCTTTTGGAGATTCTCTTTTTTTGAGAGCTCATTATAAAGCATCTCACAGTTTTCAAAAGATGTCATTAGTATCAAACAATTTTTATAGATAAAATCACTTGCCATCTTTTTAGCTATATTTTCTATCCAATTTTGCATATGCTCAACTGCTAACTTACTATCTTTACTCACTTTTGGTGGAGTATAATAAAGCTCATCAAGGATAAATCTAATTGCCTGATTTTTATCAAATATTGATTCTTCAATTAAAAAAGTTCTATTGTTAGATATTCTATCATTCCATCTTTGACTATATTTATCAAGTAATTTTCCATCTTTTGGTTTAAACCTCAAAAATCCAATTTGTTTGAAGCTCCACTCATTTTCATGAAATCCAGAGTATTTTGATATCCTAAAAGTACCACTGATCCCTATTATCATACTTTTATTTTTTACCCACATATTTCTAAGCCCAATCGCTGAATCAATTAACACAGATGATATAGTTGGAACTTTTTTTATAGCAGAAAATGAAACATTCAAATATGGTTTTTTCATCAAATATATCATCTCCATAAGCTCTTGTTTTAGATTTTTCAGATGTTTTTGTTCAACAACACTGACCCCTTTTTTCTCATTGAGCTTATTTACAAGCACTTTCAATTTATCAAACTTATTTTTTTGAATAGCATCATCTTTTAGTTTTTCTAAAATAACTTCTGATTTTTCAAATGTACATATCTCTTTAAAATATTTATTAAAGCTATGAAGCATCGCTATATCTTTTTTTGCCATTTTTGTTTCAGCCACAAGTGATAGATAAATAGATAGTCGGTATGGTGAAAATGTATTGGAAAAAAATGCAGTTGCAGCATCATTTATCTGATGAGCTTCATCCATTAAAATAGGCATTTTAGCTATCTCATTGATTTGCATATTGGTTCTGCCAATTTGTGCATATATTAGTATCAAAAAGAAATGATTTGTTATGAAAACTTTTTTTTTCGTTGCAATGGAGGCTATTTTTTGAGCAAATTTATTAGATATTTTTTCTTGTACGAGCAAATCATCTACAGGAACTTCCAAATCCACAAAACCAATCACATCTTCAAATACGTGAGGTAGATGAAAATGCTCTATAAAATCATATATAAGTGGTTCAGGATTTACTTCTAAGTAGTCAGCAACTTGCTTTAAAGTAAGTCCTGCCTCATTTAAAAATACCTGACTTCGTATCACATCTAAATCTACATAGTTCTTTTTCCCAATTAAAACCTCAAGGTTTTCACTAGGTATATTATACTCTTTTGCTTTACTGAGCATATCAAACACAAGTGCATTATTTGCAGTTGCTATGATAACAGCAGTATCTCTTTCATTTGAAATTTTTATAGCCGATTCTAAAAGTATTTTTGTTTTTCCGCTTCCTGTTGGATACTCTCCAAAAAATATACCATTATCTGAGTAGTAAGTTGTTGTGATATCTTCGATTGCTTTTTTTTGTAATTGGTTCCGTTTTGACAATTAAGTTCCTGTTCAATGAATGAATGTTATAATTTTACATTAGATTTTATAAGTTTTTACTTACATTTCAAAACTTTTATTTAAGGTATTCAATATTTATGGATAGTTTCGTACCAATTATGATTACAATACATCTTGAAAATGGATTCTGCAAACTATCAAATATGCCATTTGATTCCATTTTAGCAAAATTGCACTTTCAACAAGAGATGAATAATGGCACTTTTGATGGGGATTACTATAAACAGTTGCCATTTTTAAAAATGAGCGATGGAATATATCATACATCAAAACCATTTTATGAGATAAACCATATTTCAAATGAAACAATTATTAAAAGTTTTAATTTAAATCTCTATTTAAAACTAGATGGTGACATGACTTATGCACAAAAAATATTAAACCCTAATTCAAATCATTTAAGACAACACAAAATAGAATTTGAATTGATTTATACAGATAAAATCACTTATTACGTTCATGGAGACTATAAATATATAGAAAGCCTTTTGCAAAATCTAAATTTTATAGGTAAAAAAGCATCTATTGGATGGGGTAAAATTTTTAGTATAGAGATGGAAGAATTAAAAGAGGATTTTTCCTTAGTTAAAGACAATATTCCATCAAGACATCTTCCTGATATTTCAAAGTACAAAAGTAAAGATCTTTATAAAGTAAATATCCCTTTAACACCACCATATTGGAGAGCTTGCAACGATATAGCATTAGTAAGTAAGGACACACTTTGAGTGATTTAATCAATCAACCCCAAAAAGTGATTGCTAAACTTTTCGGATATTCAGAACTAGATACTAATGTTTCGATAAATGCTTCTGTTGTTTATGAGAATAAAGATAACTTACATTGTAAATGCTGTGGAAGAATCCAAGATATTGGTTACTTAGACCCTCAAAATGTGTTAATAAATATAAGTGCCAACAATATATATAGCTTTTTAAATTTAACCTCTCAATTTTTTTGTGTCTATTGTTACTATATTCAAAAGAATTATCAGCTCAGATATCAAAAAATTAAATCTACAGATATTGGTGATATAGTAGTTTTTGAAAATCACTATGAAAAAAAAGAATTTAAAACTGACTCAATAAAAAATGATTTATACTTTATATTCAAAACACCCCCTAAACCACCTTTTATTATAATGTTAAAAGAACAAATAACAGCAACTGCAATTGTAAATATGGCACATAGAGTAAAACCAACTATTGATAAAAATGTAATAGTTGTTAACTATGGGCTTACCCAACATATAGTTGATAGAAAACACACATTACAATGCTTAAAAGATTTTGTAAGAATCAAAACAGCATTTCAAAAACTAGAATTAAAAGTCTCAGATGAAGTGTTATTTAATAGAACAAAAAGCACAAAATACGATTTTTGGTTTACACCAAGTTTAAGAGCTAATGAAAAGTTCTTAAAAATATATAGAAATTTTTTAAATATTTACAATGAATCCACAAGATTTGTAGCAAAGATTATGCTTCAAACTTATATAGAGCATAATAAAAAGGAAAAATAAAATGGCAATATTTGATGATAACGACTTTGATGAAGTAGGACATAAACATTCAACCATAAAAATGCAAGACACTTTTAATATCACAGCTACTAGTGTTTCTCCTCTTATGCAGATGGATCAAAACGGCGAACAAAGAAAAAGATTTACTTTAGTAGATGGTATTTATTTCAATGAACCTTTTTTTAGTGCAAATGGTTTTAGGGGACTATTGCGAAGGATTATGACTAAAGATATGGTTGAAATAATAAGAAAAAAAGAACCAAACTATAAACTAAAAGCAGAAGAATTCTACTTATATTCTAGTGGAGCTGCTACTGATAGAAAAAGTATCGATAATATCTCATGGGATGAGATACCAAAATTAAGAGAAAAAGCTCCTATACTATCTTTATTTGGTGCGGGTCTTAGTAGTATTAGTGGCAAGTGTGCAATTAGTGATCTTAAACCAATTAGCTCTCATAAAAATATTAAAATCGTACAAAATGATGATGAAATTGAACTAAAAAAGATAATGCCACTTATACAAACTCAAGTTTTTTTTAGAACTGATGATTATTTAAAAGATACCATACTTAAACCATTGGTTGATATGGAGGATATTACCTCATGGCAAAAACAGCATTTAAAAGCTGTACAAACCAGCAAAGAAAAGAAAAAAAGTGGAGAAACTGAAAAAGAAACTGATTCAAATATTGCTCAAGTGATAGAGTGTGAGAGCATCATGCCAAATGTTACACTTTCAAACTCTATAAATCCTTTGTATGGTCAAAAATTTACTGATATTGAGTTAGGATTATTACTAAAAGCTATACTAGAAATATCTCAAATGCAAATAGGTTCTCAAAAAAGATTAGGTTATGGAGTACTTGACTGGCATGTGGAGCTTCATGGGCAGGCTATGTTTTCAGTAGTATGTGATAAAGATTATATTTTTAATAAAACTATTACAACTTCAAAAAAATGTGATGAATTAATAAAAATTTATAATAATTGGGCAAATGAAAACTACTCAATAAAAAACAACTGGACTTAGATTTTTCACAGTGATTTTTTAAATCAACAACATCAAACTATATATTAGTTTCCATTTGCTTGACAAATTATATCGAGTTTAGTTTTATAATCTCCCCAAAGCCATCACCAATTCTTTGCCCTATAAATCGAGGAAGTTCCCAAGAAGTCCTAAACTCTCCCACAACAACAGGTTCAAAACTATCACGATTTTGGATTTTTATGATTTTAAATTCTTGCCAATTTAATTTTATATCATCTAAGAATTTATATTCTTTATCCTTAACAAGCGTTTTTAGATGATATCTTAGATTTTTTACTATCAAATCGTTTATAGCTTTTTGAAACTCTATATCTCTTTTAGCTAAATCCTCATTATGATGAAGTATCCCGTCAAACACTTTTCTTCTTTTATTTCTAAAAAGCATAATAGGTGTTTTAGTTTTGTAATGTATCTCTTTGGCAGATGATTTTGGCATTATAGATGCTGGCTCATTTATGATGAGTTTTTTTAGTGTAAATTTTTGCTTCTTTAAATAAAAGTTATCTGGAAATATATCTTTGATTTTTTCTAAAATCTCCATTCCTATCTCTCCATAAGCAAATAGACTAAATCTATCTCCTATAGGTTTTGCAAAAAGTAGATATGGGATCTTTCTTTGCGTATTGGATAAAAAATCTTTATTACTTATGTGAAAATTGATTTTTGATTTTAGTTCATCTTCAAAATCGTCAGTAAGTGCTAAAATAAATCTTCTTACATCACTAGAGGTTATCTTTTGAAGTTTTTCGTTTACATCTATGTGTAAACAATACAAAAGCATATTTTTTATGCTTTTGCTGATAAAATTATATTTAAAAGTTCTTGTTCTTTTTTTGAATCGTCATCTCTAAAAAAAGTAACTCTATCTACAAATCGAACTAACTCTTTTGAGCGATATTGAATTTTATTCTTAATTGCTTCATATATTTTTTGTTGATCATCTTTTATATCAGCTATACTAAACTCATCATAAGTATCATCTGTCAAAAACAATCTTACCACATCGCCATCTTCCATTATCGTAAGAGGTTCTTTCCTGCCTTTAGTTCTATATATAACTAAAGCCCAAAAGCCCATTATTAAAAGTGCGACTGTGCTACCGATTATTGTTCCTATTTCCATATCTGTTCCCTAATTTTTTATATTTAATTTTATCAAAATTTAAATGATACTTAGTTTTATTTTTTATCTCTTCTTTTAGAAAATAAAAAATCATCACTAATTACACTAAATTCTTCAATCCATTTTTTCTGTTCATCTTTAGAAAGTTTTTTAAATTTTTCACGACTGTTAGCTCTAAATGAGCCAATTTTATAACTTTTATAAATAGTTTTATTAGTTAATTTATCATATCCATGCTCTTTTATAAATTCAACTGTAGCATTTATGTTATCTCTTTTACTAATATATGCAACTTCCAATAAATAATCTGGATGAATAACTGAGTATTCTTCAATCATACTATTTTTATCTTCTAAGGTTTCAAGAGCATTGAATTTTAACTTTAACCTGCATCGAAATCCACCTATTTTAAGACCCTTGTATTCAGTTAGATTTGCCAACTTTTCTAGTCCATATTTTTGTACATACTCTATAGATGCATCTATATGCTCTTTATTTATATTGTATGATGAATCATAAAGATAATCTTCATGAATTACTGAAAACTCATCTAACATCTCTTTTTGTATTTCTTTATTAGATTTTTTAAACTTTCTTCTCATCTCATCTCTAAACATTCCAAGTTTAAAGCCCTTGTATTCCAATCTGCTAACCAAATTTTTATATCCATGTTCCTTAACAAATTCTAGTGTAGCATTAAAATTATTTCGATAATTTATATATTTTGTATCTAATAAAAAATCTTCATGAATTACCTTGAATTTTTCCATCATTTCTATTTTTTCTTTATTCAAAGCTTTTTTATATTTTTTTCTCCAATCATCCCTAAAAGAACCAATATTAAAACCATTATGTTTTGTTTTGCCATTTAAATTCTCAAATCCAAATTTTTGTATAAAATCTATTAATGCACTTGTATGATTTTTGATGGATATTTCTAAAGCACTTAAAAGATAGTCTGGGTGCAAATGAGAGTATTCTAAAATCATTTCTTCTTTTAGCCTACTACACTCTATCTTGTTATATGCTTTTTTTCTATCCATTCTATATTGTCCAATATTCAAACCTTTAAAAAGTGTATATGATTTTAAATTTTCAATCCCTTCTAACTCTATAAATTCTTTTGTAGCTTTTATATATTCATCTTGGGCAACTATAATATTTTTGTTTAAAACAACAGTTTCAAGTTTTTCATAAACGAGTTCCATGCTATTATCAAATATTTCACTATCAATAGTTGAATCAATTTTTATCAAATTAATTTTAGCTCGTTTTGGAAATGTAAATTCATCCAGACTATGGAGTTTTTCCATTTTATTCCAACTAAGAATATTCTGTTTTGCATATTCCTTTTGTAACTCTATCCAGTTAGACAATTTTTGTTCATGAGCATCATTACTATTTTTTAATGGTAATCTTCGAAACTTTATTTTAAAATCTAAAACTTCATCATAAAACATTCCCCATTGTTCTTGAGTAATATTTGAAACTCTCTTTGCCTGAATCTCTTCTCTTAGCTGAGTATCTATATGTCTAAAATTATTAATAATATCAAAAAGTGTTCTCAGCTCTTCATTTCTAGCTAACTCCATATCGAGTTTGGAAAGATCATCAATAAATAAGGGCAAAATGATATAGCCAATTTTGTTAGGATTTTTTTTAGAAATTCTTTGCACTCTTCCAACAAGCTGCGTAATATCAACTTTAGAACTCATATTTTTATCCAAAAACACCATTCCAATATCTGGTATATCTACACCTTCCGTAAGCAACCTAGAATTAGAAACTATATAATTATTTTCAATTTCCAGCTTATTGATGACCTGAGCTCTTTTTTTATGGTTCATCGTACCATCAATATGTTCAATTGATATATTTGAATTTTTATAATTTTTTGCAAAATACTTAGAGTCTTCTATTGTGTGATGAAACGATAATCCTGTATTTATTTTATATCGTTTCATAGCTTCTTCTATAACTTTTATTTTTATGGCTCTCAATTCTGATTTTAAACTATAAAAACTACCATCTTTGGTTTTCTCTTTAGATAAGTTTTGAAATTCTCTAAATTTATCAACATATTCACTATCTATTATTATCCCTATAATGCGATAATCTGCTATGTTACCATCACTAATAGCATCTCTTAAAGAATATTCAAAAGATATTTCACCAAACAGTTGTTTATCATTCATTGAAAATACTTCTATCTCATTATCATCTCTAGTTACATAATGTTTTACGGTAGCTGTCATAAATAATCTTTTATCTGATGGAAAATAATCATTATTAAGTGCATACCCCATAGAGCGTATATTATTATCTCTATTTACTATGGCAGTTTTATGAGCTTCATCAAATAGTGTTAAATCAGCTTTTAATTTTAATTCTACAAATGCTTTACCAAGCAAATGACTAGAATGATATGTTGAAAATATAAGTTGATGATATGCTAAGTTTTTGGAAAGATACTCTTTGATTTTCTCATAGTTGGTTGTTACTGTATATTCAACTTCAGATTTATCTATCTCAAAGATATCTTCCTCTTCATTTTTTCCAATAGTATCATCACTACAAATCACAAGGGGATTTTTAAAGCTATTTACATCAGTTTGTTGTTCCCACTCTTTTTTAGTTTGATCAATCAAATATAACGATGGGAAAAGCATAACAGTTATAGATGATTTTTTATTTTCAATATTTTTTTGAGCAATTTGTAAAGATGTGAATGTTTTACCAGTACCACAAGCCATGATAAGCTGTGTTCTATCAAAATTATTAAGACCATTTTCACTATTGAAAACTAAGTCAATAGCTTTAGCCTGATGTGGCTTAGGTATATATTTAATCATAAAGTCAATTTACCTTATGATCAAACTCAGGGACTATCTCTTTTAGTTTTGTTAGCTTATCAGGTGACGATACAAGTTCATAAATATCTTGATTGAGTTTAGCTATATCATAGTGTGTTCTTCCAGCTACTGTGATAGACTCATACTCTGTTTTCATATCACTATCATTGATAAGTAGCTCTTCATAGAGTTTTTCTCCAGGTCTAAGTCCACTAAACTCTATTTGTATCTCACTTCTACCACTTAACTCTATCATTTTTTGAGCTAAATCAACTATCTTGATAGGTTCACCCATATCAAGGATAAATATCTCTCCACCTTTTCCGATACTTGCAGCTTGAAGAACTAACTCACAAGCTTCAGGTATGAGCATAAAATATCTAGTAATATCAGGGTGTGTAACAGTGATATTTTTACCAGCTTCTATTTGGGCTTTGAACTTTGGTATCACACTTCCACTACTTCCAAGTACATTTCCAAATCTTACTGCTACTATTTCAGTATTATCAGGTGTGTTGATGTTTTGAGCATAAAGTTCACAGATTCTTTTTGTAGTACCCATCACATTTGTAGGACGAACTGCTTTATCAGTTGAGATAAGTACAAACTTTTTGACATCATGTTTGATAGCACAGTCGATTGTATTTTTTGTACCTATTACATTATTTATAATTGCTTCACCGATATTATCTTCTACCAAAGGTACATGTTTATAAGCAGCTGCATGGATAACGATATCTGGTTTATATTTTGCAAAAGTTTTATCAAGGAGCTCTTTATTTACCACTGATTGCATCACAAGATGGGGTTTAACTTCATACAGTTCTTCAGCTATTTGATATAGATTAAACTCACTATGATCTAAGAGTATCAGCTCGCTTGCACCAAATACACTACACTGTCTTGCTATCTCACTTCCTATACTTCCACCAGCTCCAGTGATAAGCACTTTTTTACCACTTATAAACTTTTTGATAGCTTTTTTATCTAAGTCTTTTGGATGTCGTGCAAGTAAGTCTTCTACCGAGATATCTTTTAACTGGGTCGAAAAATCTTTATCCCGTAAAATCTCTTCAATAGTTGGAAGTATTTTGATTTTTTTAAAATATGGACTTAATTTTTCATGTATCTCTTTTATTCTATCTTTTGAAGCACTTGGCATTGCAATAACCAACAGATCATACTTATATTTATTCCCTATTATTACTCCACCACCAAATAATCTGAAAAATCAGCAAGCATATTTAACACTTGGATGTTGAAAAAAATTAGCAATTTTTTGTGGATTCTTTTGTAAATTCTCCATATAATTTTGAGTATTCTCTTTTAACTCTTTTTGATTTTTTGGAATATTATTTTTATTTGCATTTCTTTTATAATCTTGATTTAAATATTCATCTGGGTTAAACTCTGGAGAATATGGTGGCAAATAAAATAGTTTTATATATTTTGAATTCTCTTCTTCCCATTCTTTTACAAGTTTTGCATGATGAACTCTTAGGTTATCTACAATAAGAAATACTTTTTTACCATTATTTGATTCTATTACTTTTTGACAAAAATCTATAAACCTTTCAATATTTACTGATTCTTCATACAATGCAAACATACTCTTTCCTGTATTTGTTATTGCACTTATCATATTAATTTTAAATTTTTGGGCTGGATGATTTAGTATTGGTTTATTCTTACTTCCTATTGGTGCATATCCTTTTAGGTTTGAAGGTAGTGAAACACAAGCTGTCTCATCAGCCCACCATATATCAGCATTTTCACTTTTTGCTTCTTTTTTTATTTGCGGATACTCTTCATTTAGCCATTTTTGAGTATTTACATCTTTCCTCTCATATGCCCTTTTTATTGGCTTTTTTGAAGTAAATTGCCATTTAGCCAAATAATCTCCAACAGTTGATATTGGCATATCTATTTCTAATTCTCTAAAAATTAGTTGTCTTACTGCCTCTCTTGTCCATAGTGCAAATTTAAATTGTAGTTGTTGTGGATTTGTATCTATTAGCATTCTAATGATTTTTGCTTCTTGTTCATCACTTAATCGCTTACCACTTTTTTTTGGTCGTCCAGCACTCTTGACTTTAAAAACATTAGCTCCGCTATTCTTGTATTGTGTATAGTATGTTGATATAGTTTGAGCTGATATCCCAACAATCTCTGCTACCTCTTTATTTGGCACACCTTTTTCTCTTAACTTTATGGCTATCTTCCGTTTTTCAGACAACTCTCTTGGTGATAATTTTCTTGCATCTATTTTTTCCATCCCATATTATATTATAATTCAGATTATTTATCGGTGAAGTAATAATTCTTTAAGTTTTTGTTTTGAGATAACTCTAATCCCATCTATGCTTCTACCTTGCAAAATCTTATCATCATCTACAAAATACTTTACCTTATACTCGCTACCCCTAAACTCATCTTCTAGCTTATTACCAGCTTTTCCAGCTCCATAGATGACTAAAGACTTTGTTTTGGCGATTCCACTTCTATTGATATAAAAATGATATGAATACATACTTAATGATATGGCTACTAAGTAAAAAGATGCCTCAGATATAATAAATGCAAGTCTTACATCTTTATAAAATATTATCATAGACAATACTGCGGGTGTTCCAACAACGATTGTTTTAATCAAAAATGTTTTTTGGGTTGATTTACTCCAAGAAAGTGAAAAATCTTTAAATATAAGCACAGAAGCTAATATTCTAAGGCCAATTATAGTTGCTAAAACATTCCATGCCATATCAAGATGAAATATAAACGATGTCCACCAAAAAGTTATAAATGACAGTACTATTATTACTAGAAAATTTAATATTTTTTTATTTAGAAACTGCAACATTATCTTCCAAAATAGAAATCCCTATAGCAGCCAATACAGGACTATATATAAGATCTGTATTTTCTTTTAATTGTTCTTTTATCTTTTTTGCAATAGTTTCATCATCTGTAAGAATCAAAGCTCCATTTTCTAACTGTTTAAATCTTTCATCAGAAGTTAAAGAATAAATTGTTGCATCAACATTTAATTGTTTTAATATCATACTAGCTTCGTATGCTCCTGTAACAGCTATAGCAAAGCTTTTTTCAAGATGGTTTTGCATCATTTCTTCAAATTTATGTACATACTTTATTGCAACTGATACATCACTATTCATAGCATCTTCAACATATTTCATTCTATTACTCATTTTTATATCCTAATACACATTTTTTAAATTTATTTTATCTAAAACTACTATACAAACTGCTTCATCGAATAATAATTTTCACCATAATCAAATGGAGAAATCACATCTTTAAACAATTTTAAATCAATGTCTGCTTTACTTAAAATAATATCTTTTGGATTGATTTTCCAATCAATAGCTAAATCTTTATCATCATATTTTACACCAATACTTTTAGCTGCTGCGAAATATCTATCTATTTTTATATTTACTACAGCCTCTTTGCTTAAAACAGAAAAACCATGCAAAAAGCCTCTAGGGATAAATAGTTGTTTATTTTCTACACTATCAAGTTCTACACATACAGACTTTCCAAATGTAGGACTTCCTACTCTAAAATCAACTGCAACATCTAAAATTTTTCCATGCAATACACTTACAAGTTTTGATTGGGCATAGTTTAGAGTATTTGTATGAAGTCCTCTTACAACTCCATATTTACTGTGTGAAATATTGTCTTGACAAAAATCAACTTCAAATCCTACAAACTTATCAAAACTCTCTTTTTTGAAAGACTCAAAAACAAACCCACGATTGTCTTGATGAATTTTTGGTTCACATAGTATAAGTTCTGGTATTTCTAGTCTTGTGTATTTCATCACTCAAACTTTTTCTTACTATCTACAAATCTCATTGCACCATACAATAATACTAAACTAAGTCCAAAACTTACTGCAATATTTGGTATAAAATATACAAGTGCAAATATCACTAGATTTAATCCAAGTGCTGCAAGTGTCACACGACTATGACTCCAGCCAGCTTGAGTGAGTCTTTGGTATGCATGTTTTCTATGGGCTTGAGTTAATTTTTCACCATTTAGTTTTCTTCTTATCAAAGTCAAAGTTGCATCAAACCAAAACACTCCATATAATGTAAGCCATACCCATAGATCTGAGCTTTCAATGTTTGCATAGTAAATAGTAATAATAGCTATCGTATATCCAAGAAGTGTACTACCCACATCTCCCATAAATATCCGAGCCTTATGCCAGTTCCAGTATAAAAACCCCAGTACTGACACACCAAGTACTGCAAAGTGAGCTGCTCCAAATAACAATAATCCAGCTACACTTAAAAATATAAACTTTACAGCAAGATATGAATCTATTCCATCAATGAAGTTAGTCAAGTTTATATACCAAAGTATAAGCAACATAGCAAATGCAGATGTGATAATGCTATTTGAAATATCAAACAATCCAAAAGTAATAGTCTCTAAACCTCCGATGGCATAAAATCCTGCAGCTCCCACTAGAGTAAACACTATCATTCTAAGTTTTGGTGAGAGTTCTACTATATCATCAACAAGTCCTACCACAGCTATCACAGCACCAATAATGAGTGCATAAAAAAGTGTAGGATCTATCTGATCGTTCATATAAAGATATATAAGCCCTATAAACCAAGTAATAGCTACTGCAATTCCTCCACCATGAGGTGTTGGTACACTATGACTACTTCGCTCATTTACAGTAGCTACGAGTGATTTTTTGATAGCATATTCTTTGATAAAGTATGTCAATCCAAAAGATAGTAAAAGTAATATTATATAAATCATCTGTTTTTTCCTTATGTCATAAATGGATTTGTTGGCTTGATATCTATCTCATAGCCAAGAAGTGAAAGTATTTGATTGATGGTGACTATGCTTATGTTTGCAATGTATCCGTTTTCTAGTTTTGATAGAGTCGCTCTTGAGATTCCAGATTGTTCTGCCAATACTTCTTGAGACAAACCTTTTTGTTTTCGCAAATCTCTAATAGTCTTTCCAAGTTCTGATAGTATCATCACTAAGCTCCTTTATGCTTTCTTCTTTTAAAGACATTTTCCAACTATCCAACATCATCTTTCCTATCTTAAAGTCTGGATATTCACTCAAATAGTTTTCAAGTTCATCTATAGCCCATACAAGTGCATCATAACACTCTTTATAATACTGCTTAGCTTCACTCAAACTCAAAAGACAACTCTTCTGACCAAACTTTATTAGAGTATCTTTTGAGTGCCATATCTTTTTGCCCTCAAGCATAAGAGCAGGTTTGTCTTTGTGGATATAGACTACAGTATTTACCACATCATACGCAGGTGAATAAAGAATATTTTGAAAATCATCATCATAAAGTAAGCCAAAGTTTTTTAGATGTGCATCACCATTTTTAAGCAAGTAGTTCATCACCACAGTTTTATAAAAAGCGATCATTGAATCTTTTTTATTGGTAGTATATGAGTAAATAATCTTTGCTATTTGCTCATAGCTACCATTGTATTTACTATCTTTGTTTTTATTCATTAGTGATAGTATCTCTTCAAAGCCATAAAAACTACCATCACTTTTAAGTGTAAATTTCTCTACTATTAAAAATTTATTGTTCAGTGAGAGTTGTACATTGGCAGTTTTTACCCCTGCTTTTTCTACAGCTTTTAGACAAAAGTATTCATTTAGTGCTAAGTCTTGATACTCATCTCCCCAAGTTTTGATGATATACTCTTTTGTATCGAGTTTTTCTTTATCTTTTAAAAGTGCTATTGTTTTTGGCTGCACTCCACTGATGGCGTTTTTGTTTAAAAATGTTTGAAGAAGATTATTAAAAGTATCGTTTGTATCATTTGCTAAAATCTCATCTATATTAAACTGGGGAAACTGGGCACTGTTTTGTAGATCACTTTTAAACTCTACTCTTGATTGGACATTGCTACTTAAAAGTGAAAATATAAGATAGTCATCTACCTTACCATACTCTTTTGATAAAATATTTTTAAATATCTCATACAAATACCCCTCAGGTAAAAAACTCTCTAAAAAAGGTGGAAACTTATAATCATACAGATATATCTTTTGAGTATTTGGCAGAGATAGTGCGATAGAGTTATTAATATCAAAATCTTTATAGTCTATGATGAAGTTTCTATTATCTTTGAGAAATGATGCTACTCTTTTTTGATGATGAAATATCTCTATCATAAACTACCTTGTATAAATTGATTTACAATTATACTAGAAAAATTCTATTTTGTAAAGTAATTTATACATTTTACTCGCCATTTATCATGAGTCTAATCCCATCTTCTACACTATATGGGTTTTCTAACCCTAATTTCTCTTTTGTGATACTATTATCTACTTCCAAACTTCCATAGAGTCTTTTGTGAAATGATGGCTTTAGTAGTTTTAACAAAGTTTCAAAAAATGCTATTTTTACCAGGTATATTTTTTTATCTAAATTTTTAGCTATTAGTTCAATAAGTTTAGAAGTGCTAAGAGGTTCATCATCACTTGCTAAAAATATTCCTGATTTTTGTTGCTCTATTACTTCATCTACCAAATGACAAAGATTTCCTATATAAACCATACTTCTTTTATTTTCAATACTTCCAAAAGGCAATATAGGTATTTTATTTACTAAATTTACAAGAGATTTGATATTTGCTTTTACCCCATACCCATACACGATAGGTGTTCTAACTATACTTACTTTAAAGTTCTCATCTTCTAATTTTTGAAGTTCAAGTTCAGCTTTTAATTTACTCTTTCCATACTCATCCTCAGGATTACAAGTACTATTTTCTGTATATTTTGATTCTGTTTCTTCGCCATACACTTTTACTGTACTCATAAAAACAAAGTGTTTTACACCACTTTTCCTAGCCTTTGTTGCTAATTGCAAAGTTTGAGTTACATTTACCCTCTCATACTCTTCTTTACTAGCTCCACCCATTTGATGAACAAGAGCAGATAAATGAAACACTACATCTACATCATTACAATCTAAAATATTTATATCATCTTTTAAAAAGCTAAAAGTTTTTATCTCATACTTATCTTTGTATTTGTTTATAAAGTAGCTTCCTACAAAACCGCTTGAACCTGTAATTAGTAGTTTTTTCATTTTTTGAATAATCCCATTATTTTTTTTGGATACTTGCTTAAAACCATCAACCAATTTGTGTATATCCCATTTTCTTTACAAGCTCTGATGATCTCTTTATTTAGTATGTAGTTGCTTTTGATGCCACTTGTACTAGCTCCACCTATACGCATCTTTACTATCGGCTCTTTTATGTAACTATAACTGATTTTATTTTTTGCTAAAAATCTTGTAAGAAGTTCATAATCAGCAGCTATTTTATAATCTATTTTAAATAGCCCGTACTTTTCATACATCTCTCTTTTTACAAAAAAAGTAGGATGAGCAGGCATCCAACCATAAGCAAATTTTGAAGGGTTGAAGTGACTACTATCATAGTACCTCACCACTTTATCAAGATTCTCAGGCTTTACAAAAACAAGATCAGCATAAACACTATCTACACCTTTTTCTTCGAACTCTTTTGCAACTTTCTCTATTACATTATTGTCTATATAAAAATCATCACTGTTGAGTATCCCAACAACATCACCAGTAGCTAGTGCAATGCCTTTGTTCATAGCATCATAAAGCCCTTTGTCTTTCTCACTTACAAACTTGTCTATCTTTTCTCCATAGTTTTGCACCACTTCTACAGTACCATCACTGCTTGCACCGTCTATGATGATATACTCTATATTTTCATAAGTTTGTCCAAGCACTGAATCTATCGCATCTTTTATAGTTTTTGCATTATTCCACACTACTGTTATTATTGATACTTTTCGTTTGTTCATATTTCTCTTCTCTTTATTATTTAATTTAATATTATTACCACTTGAAACTTCCAAAATTTTCATCTTGCTCTAATTTCACAATAGTTTTATCATCAAGTGAAAATTCAAACTCTTTATCTTGTATATCTATTTCATCTGCACTAAAAGTATTATCCTCAAAAAATGAGACAACTACTATACAAGTGGTTTTTTGAGTAGTTTCTATATTTGCATGATTTTTCATCCCATAATAATACACACCATCCTCTTTATCATGCATCATAGTGTCTTCATCAGGGTAAGATGCATTAGCAGAAAACTCTATAGTTATATCTACTTCTAGTTGTAAAGAATTTTCATCTGTATCAAACTGAATAATATCAAGCTTATCTACAACAACATCTCGTACCGCAATATCATCTACATACACTTCATCTATAGAGTCATAGCTATAGAGTATAAAATCATCTTGAGATTTTATATTTTCACCAATAGAGTATTTTATGTCATCTAAATGTATCTCGTACAACTCTTTTAACTCTTGATTTGGATCTTCCATATTTAGCTTATGAGTTACATCGCTTAACTTAGAATATAAACATATATCATTTTGATCACAAAACTTCTTAAATCCACTATCGTTTGATATTATGTAAGCTTCTATATCGTTATCTTCTATATATTTTTTTATAGTCAACAGTATAATAGCATCAGGAAACTCTTCTTTTTTTTGTTCTGAAAATGGGGATTTAATATCAAAATAGCTATCTATCAAAAGTACTTGATCAAAATCTGATTTTATAACTTCCACATCATAATCAGATAAAAAGTCATCAAAGTCATTGGTTAGTTTATCAACCAATTGTTCAGTTAATTTTGCTTTAGATTCTGCAGATACACCTATATTTGATAGTATTAATTTTATAAAATTTTTATTGACTCTTTCTAGCTCTTCTTTGATATTGAAGTAAATTCTTTTATAAACTTCTTTTTGAACTATATCAGTAATACAAAGTTGAATCCCTTTTTCTTCACAAATCTCTAAAAATCTAAGAAAGTTGTCACTTTCGTATGAAAACTTTGCACTTTCAAAGATATTGGTATCTAAAAATACTACTCTATTTTTCATCTAGTGCCTCTATCCACTTCTCATTTTTCCCAAAAACTTTTTCATCATACTGTTTTGCTATAGATATATCTATACTTTTAAATGGTAGATGCTCAAAAAATTCAAACTCTTCAACTAAGCCTTTAAATCTTCGACTTCCGATACTCCCCAAACAATGATAAGCTAAAAGTGAAAGTTCTGTTTTTGAAAATTGTGATCTGAAAAGATTTGCATATTTAAATGGATTACTTATCTGACCGCTATCTTTTGCTTCTTTTATGAAAAGTAATATTTGATATGTAAATCCAAAATAATGTCCAATAGTATCTTCAGAATAGTCATGAAATCTATCATATTTGCTTGTTGTTTTGCTCATATATGCTTTTAATATTAATAATAGCTGTTTAATAGCATCTTTTCCTTCAGTATCTTTATTTTCTAATTCAATGTAAATATTCTGCCCTAAGAAATTTAAATTAGCTTTTTTATCAAATACTCCTCCAAAATATGGTGCTTCAAACTTTTTTAACCTAATGTCATCAATAATAGCTCTATGTACATCCATCATATTAAAAAAAGTATTTTCAAAGTTTTGGATTTTTATAGAGTTGCTTTGTTCTTCTTGTGCTTTTGTAGATTTTACAAGTTCTTCTCTTGTGAGTTGTAGCTCTTGTCGTGAGTGACTAAGTTCTTCTGTCTGAATCTTAATAGTAGCCAAAAGAGCAAACAAACTTAATAGTCCAAATATAGGATTTAATATTCCACCAAAATAATCCCCAGTCGTACCAAGTTTTGACTCAAACAAATAATTTGCTCCAATCTCAAAGGTAACAACTAAAAAAAATATAAGTGCTACTACTCCAGAAGTAATCGCTATAACTTTATATTTAGTGAAATTTAATCCTTTCATTACATAACTTTCCTAAAAAACCTTTTTATGTAAGAATTATGAGAAAATAAGTTAAAAATCAAAAAAGAAAAATTCATTTTAAAATTCTTATTTTTAAAATAAAATTTGTTAATTTCAGGACTTGTTGTAAAAACCTTATTATGTAACCATAAAATCCCATTAAATCTTTTTATAAGACTCTCATCATCTACAAAATTATCTACAAAATAAGCTTTCGCTATATCATAATTTAAAACCATTTTACTCTTTTTTGTACTAATAGTTATCGAATCACCATGTGCACGAAATTTTGCAAAAGTATCATCTGCATATGCATATTTTTTATAATCTTTTGCAGTTAAAAGGTACAATAATAAATCATTTCCTATTGCATGTATACTCGCATCACTATTGAATTTATTTGGTATTCTTAGCATTAAATTTTTTTCTAAATCTTTTAATCTAAAGAGACCATTAGCAGGAGAGTTTGGATAGTCTTTGTCAAACAAAATCCCTTCTATAAATTTTTGTGTTGGATATAAACCTGATTGCTTTTCACTTGTATAAAACCATTTTTCTTTTTTTACATCCCCAAATATTACAGCAGGAGAAAATACAAAGCCCACATCATTATTTTCTTCAAGGATAGGAACAGTTGTTTTTAAAAAATTTGCTTCTATCAAATCATCTGACCAAACTATTTTTCCATAGACACCTGATGCTAGTGCTATACATTTCATCCAGTTTCTTATTGGGCCTATGTTTTCATCATTTCTGAAAGAAGTTATGATTGAACTGTTTTTCTTCTTATACTCTTCTATTATCTGCCATGTATTATCACTACTTGCATTATCTACCAAGATAATCTCAAAATCTTTATATGTTTGATTTAATGCGGATTCAATAGTTTGAGCAATATATTTTTCAGAATTGAAAGTTGGAATCAAAATAGATACTTTTTTTTGACTCATTGTTTTACCTCTCTGTGTATTTTTGATGCACTTAATATGCAATCTGTTACTCTTTGAATAGTTTTATCAAATGAAAAATCATTTTTAATGGTATTTAAAGCATTTTTTTTGAAAAAATCCTTGTTATTAGTAACTGCATTAATAGCTTCTATTAAGCTTTTTTCATCATTTTTTTTAAAATATTTTCCATTTACATTATCTTCTAAAGCTGCCACCTCTGGTCCATGTTCAGCAATGGAATCATTTGTAACAGCGGGCAATCCATAAGAAAAAGAATGCAAAAGTGACAATCCTATAGCCCCGGGATACACAAAACAATCAGCAATCAAAAACCATGGAGCCAATTCTTTTTCTTCATATATTGCACCTAAAAATAATATCTTGTTTGATATATCAAGTTCTTTTGAGAGCCTTATAAAATTACTTTTTTCTTCTCCCTCTCCAATTACAACTAGTCGATAATCATCATCCAAGCTCTTCAATGCATTAATAACTAATCCTAAATTAGTTGATGGTGTTTTTCTAAGCCTACCTACAAAAAGTAAAATTTTTTTATTTTCAAGATTATTTTGAATTTTAAAAGATAAAAGCTCGTCTTGATTGATATTTTCTTTTATTGTTTTTATATCTTTATTGTAGATAGTGTTGTTCATAAAGAAAACTTTTGCTTCATCAAAGCCTTCTTTTAAAAACATTTGTTTTTCTTTTTGGGTATAAAGCAATAAAACATCAGCAAAAAATTTCATAAAATATTTTCTTATAAAAAAAGAGAGCTTAGTTGTAGTCGATGACCAACCATGACCCCACCAAACGACAGAAATACCTTTTTGTTTTGCTCTAAAAATCAAAGGATAATTACTTAGAAATTTAATATTTCCATTTACAACTAACACATCGCCTTTAGTTAATTCAGGAATCAAATATAAATTCTCTTGCCAAAAAAGCTTTTTCAATACTACTTTCATATTATGATGAAGGTCTATATTGCTAATATTTGGTTGAACTGACCTCACGCCACCTGATTCAATCATTCCTGCCATTATCTTTACATTTAATCTTTCATCATTGATAAGTGCTTCAAAAAGGGGAAGTCTGTATCTTGGGACAACTGGTTGTATAATCTGTACATTTATTTTTTTATTTTCCAAAAATTATCCTTCTCATTCTAAATATCAAAGGCACTATAAAAAACGGCATAGCTAACAAAAATCCAAAAGCTGTATTATGCTCTTTCGTCACTTTTACCCTCCCATATTTTTTATTTAATTGTATTGCATAAACAAGTACCAACGCTGCCATTAAAAATATATCCCTGCTTGCTATTAAGGCGAAACTAACTTGTCTTGTCATAATGAATGCAAAATAAACTACCATCAGCAAAATTAGTAGCTGTTGTGTAAAAGACTGCGATATCATTAATCTCATATAACACCCTGATCTATAAACATACGGTAAACATAAGTGTTAAACATCAAAAAATAAGCTAAAATCAACAAAATTGCTGTGATTTTTTCATATTTTTTAATCGAATAGTAAACAGAGCTTGCAACAACAATGGAAAAACAAATATTAAAGTAGACTGTAATTCTACCAATTATTTCTACTGCAAAAAATATATTAGTTAAAATATCACCTAGAAAAAAGAGCACAAAATATAATGCTAGCTTTGGTTGTTTATCCAAGACAGTTTTACTCTTATATAAAATAAACAGTGTCGTTGCTATCCTCAGTAGCACTCCAAGACCGCTACTTATTCGCTCTTCATTGAAAGCAAATTTTGCTGTTTCAAGATATTGTATATAACGTGAAAAAACATCAATCCTTGAGCCAATTAATGAGATCAATGAAGTTATTTGGGTTAAAAACCAATCACTACCAATAAAAGCTATCGATAAAATATATAACACAAAAAACAAATTTCGGTTAAACTTTACTATTCGTAAAAAATAAACCGGCAACATAATTAATGCTGACACATGAAAGAGTGAAGCAACTAAAATATAAATTGCATATTGAAGAGGTTTCTTTTCAATGATAAACCGAATCGCATAGAAAAAGATTACAACAGCTAGTGACTGTCTTAGTCCACTGAGCGTCCAAAAGAAAATACCATTTGTGATGACAAAAAAGAACATAAGAGGCAACAAAAATTGAAATCTGTAAGATGCTTTGATAAAAAAGAACCATATCAAGCCCGCAACTAATCCAAAAAAAAGACCTGCAGGCACACCAACCTTTGCGAAAATAAAATTTAAATATTTCCACCCTGCCTCAAAATCTTGCCAGGGTGACGGAAATTTACCATGATTAAGTATGTAGCTATAAAACTCCAAGTATCCACTGTAGTCTACTCCTACATAATATTCTCTCGTTCCTGCAACTATGATAATCGCAACAATAACCCAGAAAAGTCTAATATTCCAACTAAATCCTGAAGTTTCATTTTTAAGTGAGTTTATATTATTGTTTATCATTTTTCCTGCAGGCAAGGCAAGTGTTAAAAACAACAATATATTATATGTTAAAAGTGCAACGATAACTGTCATTATTTCAAGTTCCTATTTAACATTGTACTTTTTCATACTTTTATGTGTCTTTATTTTTTTTATCATTTTCTCACAAATAACTAAAGGATTAATATACTCGAAATAAAACCACTTTATATTCTCTTTTTTATAAATTATATAAACTTGTAAAAATTTCTTAATTCCATATCTAGTTAAGCTCTGCAGTAAAAAACCAGCACTTTTTGGCTTTAAAATATCAAGCTTTTCTTTACTCAAGTTCTGTTGTAAAAAGCTTGCTTTAGATACTATAACTCCGACTCGAGCATCAAATATTTCTTCTTTAAGATTTACCGTCAAACTCCCATGATTTCTAGTCACACAGTAAATCACCTCACGGCTTACTTCAAAGCTTTGTATAAAGTGCCCTACTTTAGTAGAAAACATCACATCGTTTGATGCCATCACTTCATCAAATTTTAGATTATGCGCATCTATGAGTTCTTTTTTTATCATCTTGCATATTGGGTTTGGTATCATATATCTTATATTAAGTTCATTTTCTTCATTTTTTTCATCAGTATAAGCAACAATCTTTTTCTCAAAATCCACATGTCTATCCGCTATTTTTCCAGTATCTATATATATACTTGTAGGGAGAAAAAACACCATATCACTCTCACTCTCAAAGTATCCACTCACCGCATCATAAAAGCCATCTACAAAATAATCATCACTATCAGCAAAAAGCACCCATCGGCCTTTTGCTTTTTCTAACCCTATGTTTCTACAGCTTCCGGCACTTTTGACTCCATCGTTTTGATAAAACTCAAACTTATACTTGCTTTTTAGTTGTTCTATATCTTCCACATGTGAGAGTTCACTTTTATCATCCACGACTATTGTCTGGATACCTTTATCTTGAGGTATAGTAGACAAAAGCGTTTTTAACATACTTGATGAGTTAAAATGTGGAATTATTATTGTTAAGTATTTCATATATTATAGTCTTCCATCAGCATTTGGCAAAATTGATTTTATATCAAATATCACTTTATTATCATTTGATATTTCTAAGCTTTTATACTCTTCATGCCCGACAGCAACTATAACAGCTTGATAGTCATCAAAATTATAGCTTTCTACTAAATCCAAACCATATTCATGTTTTACTTCATCTTTATCTGCCCAATAGTCAGATACATCAACTACACATCCATACTCTTGCATCTCAGCTATAATATCTACAACTTTTGTATTTCTAACATCAGGGCAGTTTTCTTTAAAAGTCATCCCAAGAACTAATACTTTTGAATCTTTGATTTGAAGACCTTTTTTTATCATAAGTTTTATAGTTCGCTCAGCTATATATTTAGCCATACCATTATTTATTTGTCTAGCACCCAAAATAAGATTTGGTTTATACCCTAGTTCTTCTGCTCTATATGTAAGATAGTATGGATCTACTCCGATGCAGTGACCTCCGACAAGTCCTGGCATAAGTTTTATAAAATTCCATTTAGTAGCTGCTGCTTCTATTACTTCATTTGTGTTTATATTCATTGTATTAAATATAAGGGCTAGTTCATTTATAAGTGCTATGTTTACATCTCTTTGAGTGTTTTCTATGACTTTACTAGCCTCTGCTACTTTTATAGAGCTTGCTTTGTGAGTACCTGCTGTTATGATTGATTTATAAAGTTCATCTACTGTTGTTGCGATTTGGGGAGTTGAACCAGCAGTTACTTTTAGTATTTTTGTCACCGTATGCTCTTTGTCCCCTGGATTAATTCTCTCAGGACTATACCCACAAAAAAAATCTTTGTTAAATTTGAGTCCACTAATTTTTTCAAGTTCAGGCACACAGACATCTTCAGTAACTCCTGGATAAACAGTAGATTCATAGATAACTATATCATCTTTTTTAAGTACTTTTCCTACTGTTTGAGATGATTTTATAAGTGGTGTTAAATCTGGTTTATTGTTTTTATCTATAGGTGTAGGAACAGTTACTATATAGATGTTACAATCTCTGATATCTTCGATATCTAAAGAAAATTTCATTCCATTTTTAGTAGCTTCATCTACTTGATGTTTTGTCAATTCTTCTGTTCTATCAAACCCAGAATTTAATTCTTCAATTCTCTTTTGATTTATGTCAAAGCCAACTACTTTATATTTTCCACTAAAAGCGTGAGCCAAGGGAAGTCCAACATATCCTAAGCCTACTACACATATTTTATTTTTCATAATTTCTCCTATCATTTAAATTTCCCACTACTATATGCAATATTTTCACTTCCAAAACCCCTTCAGTTCATTCATTAATTTTTACGCTTCTTAAGTTCTTGAATCAAACTCATAGTATTATGCCTATAAAACATCATAAGCAATCCTATATAGATTAATAAGCCCAAGAGTATTTGTAGTAGTAGGATTGCATATATGCTCACCTCTGCAGACTCTAAGCCTAGACCTGCACAATAAACTATCCCCGCCATAACTGCTGCACTTAAAAAATAGGGCAATAATTTGTGCAATCCTTTCCAAACACCTAGTTCTATTTGATTCCAAGCAATTTTAAGATTTGGATAGAGCATGATTAAGTTAGCGAGTGCATAAGCTATAGCAACTCCTTCGACTCCATAAGGTAAACCAACAACAAATGACAACACGGTGATTACCGCATTGACCGCACCAATTTTAAACATAAGTCCTGTATTGCCTTTTGCCAGATAGATAGAACCCACTGTTGTGACAATAGATTGCATCATACCAATAGGTGCCAAAATCATTAACAAAGTAGCCATTCCAGTCCATTTATCGCCAAAAGCCACCGCAACAAAAGTATTTGCCGTAGCTAGCAAGCCCATCATTAGCGGAAATGTAACCAATGCTATAAAACTGATAGCTTTAATATAAGCATTTTTAAACCGTGCATTATCATGTTTTATTTCTGAAAATGCCGGAAAAAGTACGCGCACAATGACACGGGATATATTATCTAAAGGATAAAGCATGATTTTATAGGCTAGACTATACATCCCAAGAGAAGAAGCCCCCACAAACTTTCCAATTAAAAATTGATCCGCACTTCTGGCAAAATAGTTTATAAAACTAAAGCTCGTTAGATTAAAAGAATAATTCCATATCAATTTAATATCCTTAAAATTAAAGCTCAAAGATGGACGCCAATGCCCAGAGAACCAAAGTCCGATTGACAATACGATAGCATTAAAAAGTGTCATAATGATTAAGCTATATACTCCCCAATCATAAAAGGCAGCTGTGACCCCAACTAAAAAAGACAAGGCTAGTGCGATTGTTTCGATTGCTACTACCCGCTTGAAAAGCATTTGCTTTTCGAGCAGAACTTTTTGAACTAAAGACAGCGCACCTATGATAAAACTGAGTCCTATCCACTGTAGATAATGCACCAAATCAGGATTAGCAAAAAAAGCAGAAATAGGCCAAGCCAAAACATACAGCAATACGAACAAAAACAGACCTACCGCAAAGTTAAAATAAAAAATGCTTGAAAGCGTACCTTGACTAGGACTATCTAAATGGATAATAGCTTGTGATGTTCCCATGGAAGCAAAAATATTAAAGAAAGCAACAAATATCATCAAAATCGCAAAAACACCAAAATCCTCTGGCGATAAAAGCCGTGCCATAATGACAAGAGATAATAATTGAAAAATCTGACGAGCAATATTGCCAACACTGTTCCAGCCTATGCCCGAAATTGTTTTTTGTTTTAGAGACACTAGATATTTCTTTCTCTAGCTAAAATAGGCATGACTTTTCTGATATAACTCTTTTTGAAGAACTTATTTTCTAAAGACATGTACATATCGGGGTGTTTCTCCAAAAAATAATGTGAGTCACCTTTAGAGGCACCTATCAAAAATAAATTTGGTTTATTCGGCATTTATATACTTCCTTTTTAAAACTCCAAAAAAACCTTTTATATAGAGATATAGATAAATAAATGGCAATGTAAGTTTTACTAAACTGTCTACATCCGAAGATTGCACTAAATGATTAAAAGATTTTATAGCAAGTTTTAAGTTTTTACCAACTCTAAGTCTCCATTTTTGTTTACTCATTACTGAAAAGCACAACATCAGTCTTTTCAGTGGACTCTTTGGATACAACATCTTATAATTTTTAAAAATTTCTGTTAATAATCCTGAATCGTCATATGCCCAATCTTTTGAGTTACTTACACTTATTTTTATCTTATACGATGGCACATAGTAAACATTTCCTTGTAGCGAGTTGTATCCTAAAAAAAATATAAAAGGATAAATATTTCTTAAACTTTGTTTTTTTGTGTACTCTTCATAAAGGCCATTTCTTTTTTGCACTACCCCACTTAATTGATGTCCTAAATATGAAATTTCATAAGCTGTACTAAAACCTTTTAAGTACTTTTTTTCAGAAAAACTTTCTAATCTTCCAGGTATTAAAGTACCATCAGAATACAAAGCTACTGTTCCAGGTATTATTGAGGTTAAGTTTTCATCTTTACCAATTAATTCAATTAATAATGAAAGATATTTTTCAGGTAAATAATCATCATCTCCAATATACATGACATAGCCAGATGTAGCTTTTTCCAATAAAAATATGGCGTTTTTTTCTAATCCAATGTTGTTGTTTTGATTGTATATTACAATCTCTACCCCTATTCTTTTTTTCACTTTTTCTAAAACTTCTAACGTATTATCTGTTGAAGCATTATTAGATATCAAAATTCGAAAATGTTGGTCTACATTCTCTTTTTTAATTAAGTTGTCTAAATGAGTTAGGTTTTTTTCTAAATCTTTTGCTCTATTGTATGTTGGAACAAGAATATCAATCATTTTTTTTCACCTAACCACTCAATCATTTTTCGAATCCCTTCTTCTTTAGAAACCTTTGGTTCCCAACCAATCAACTCTTTTGCTTTAGTCAAATCTGCTACAAATACTCTTTGGTCAGATTCTCTAACTGGAAGTTGAGTATAGTTCATCTTGATATTTAGTTCTGATTCTAAGAAACTAAAAAGCTCTAAAAGTGAAGATGAGTTAGACATTCCTCCACCTACATTAAAAGCTTGACCTTTTATGCTATCTATCTTGGTAGAAGCTTTTAGGTATAAATCTATCATATCACTTGCGTATGCTATATCTCTTACTTGTTTACCATTACCCGAGATTGTGAAAGGTTCTTTTTGAGTTCCATTTTTGATGTTTATGGCTTGCTGAGTAAACCAACCTATCCAACCTTGGTCATAAGTCGCAAACTGACGTCCTCCAAACATAGAAGAGTGTCTAAATACTACTGTTTTAAGTCCATATATTCTTGCAAAATCTAGCATATATTGATCGCTACTTCCCTTTGAAGTACCATAAGGTGAATGAAAGTCGAGATTGACGCTTTCATCAAATCCATTTGGCTTTTCGATGCAGTTATATCTTGTGGCTGTTTCTTCGTAAGTGAACTGTTCCAGGTCACCATATACTTTATTTGTAGATGAATAGATGATAGTACTCTCAGGGCTATAAAGTCGTACTGCATTGAGAAGGTTAAAGCTTCCCCCTACATTTACTTCAAAGTCCATTCTTGGATCTGCTATAGAAGTCGTCATAGCAACTTGACCTGCTAGATGATATATCACATCAGGCTTATGAGTTTTTATGGTTCGCTCAACATCGTTTGTATTTCTTATATCTCCATGGATAAATATAAACTCACCTTGAGATTCCAGCCACTCTTTGTTTTGATAGCTTCCAAATCTATAAAGACTATCAAATACTACAAGCTCATCACCTCTTTTTAGTATTTCACTTGCTATGTTTGAACCTAAAAATCCACATCCGCCTGTTATTAAGTATTTCATCTTTTTTACCTTTATTTACTCTCTACAAATTCTCTAATTTTTTTAATCATATAATTAATTGCATCATCACCCATTCCTGGATATAATCCTATCCAAAAACTATCATTCATGATTTTGTCTGTTACTTTTAATTCACCAACAATTCTATAATCAGTATTTAAAACCATACTATCAAACATAGGATGTCTTGTCATATTTCCTGCAAAAAGATTTCTTGTTTGAATTTTATTATTTTCTAAAAATTCTACTATTTCATTTCTACTGAAATTTACACCATCTTTGAGAGTCATCATAAAACCAAACCAACTTGGATCTGAGTTTGGTTGTGTTTCTACTAATTGAAGTTCTTTTAAATCTTTTAAACCATCATATAATTTCTTTTGGTTCTCTTTTCTTTTTTCTACAAATATTGGAAACTTTTCAAGTTGAGCACATCCAACAGCTGCCTGCATATCAGAAACTTTTAAATTAAATCCGAAGTGAGAATATACATATTTATGGTCATAACCTTTTGGTAGTGTTCCAAAACTTTGTGAAAATCTACATCCACAAGTATTATCTACACCACTTTCACACCAACAATCTCTTCCCCAGTCTCTCATAGAAAGCATGATTTTTTTAAGAAGTAGATTATCTGTATAAGTAGCTCCACCTTCTCCCATAGTCATATGATGTGGGGGATAAAAAGAACTTGTTCCGATATCTCCCCAAGTTCCTGTTGGTTTCCCTTCATATGTAGATCCAAGTGCATCACAATTGTCTTCTATTAACCAAAGATTATGTTTATCACAGAACTCTTTTACAGCTCTTAAATTAAAAGGATTTCCTAAACTATGAGCTATCATAACAGCTTTTGTTTTAGGACTGATTGCTAATTCTAATTGAGTTACATCTACATTTGCATGAGTTAAATCCATATCTACAAATACAGGAACGGCTCCATACTGAACTATAGGAGCTACAGTTGTAGGAAAACCAGCAGCAACTGTTATAACTTCATCACCTCTTTTTACTTGTCTCTCTTTTAATAAAGGAGATGTTAAAGAATAAAAAGCAAGAAGATTTGCAGAACTTCCAGAATTTACTAAAAATGTCCATCTAACACCTAAGTATTTTGATAACTGTTTTTCAAATTTCTTAGAATAGTCACCATAAGTTAGCCAAAAATCCAAAGAACTATCTACAAGATATTGCATTTCCGTTTCATCAAATACTCTTCCAGCATAATTAACTCTACTCTCACCATCTACAAATTTTCTCTCTTGAACTGGTTTATGAACTAATTCATAATACTCTTTTGTTTTTTGTAAAATTTCTTGTTTTAATTGTTCTGCTTGTGTCATTTTAGTTTTCCTTACTTATTATTTTTTTTATTCCATCTTCTAAAGAAACTTTTGCTTCCCAACCTAAATTAAAAAGTTTTTCAACATTTACTTTCATTTCCATATTTTCATTATCTCTATATGCAATTGCTCCAAAGTTTAATTTTGTAGAAATAGTGTAGTTTACACTGAGTTCTTCAACTATTCGCTCCACTAGACTTTTTACTTTAATAGATGTCCCACTTCCTAGTTCAAATTCTTCATAGTTTAAAAAAGATTCTATATTTTTAATAATAATTCTATATGCATTTAAAATATCATCAATATAAATGAAATCTCTTTTTTGAATTCCAGATGTTAAATCAATTTTTTCAACATTTTGTTTTAATTGATTTATGAGCCAGTAAATAAATTTATTTTCATCATCAAGTGGTCCATACATATGTTCTATTTTTATATTTATCATCTTAGTATTTTTATTTGATAAAAACTTCATCCAATCAACTAATTGTGATTTTGAAAGAGCATATGTATTTATATTTCTATCAAGCAGTGTATCTGTATTTATAAATGCTTTAACATTACTATTTATAGATTCTTCTAAAAGTTTTAAACCAAATATCAAGTTTGTATTTACTATAGATGGTATTTGTATATCTTTTCTTCCATAATTCGTTACAGTATTTATAACTATGTCAATTGAATGATTTTTAAAAATAGTTGATAAATCTACTTTATCAATATCATATACGGTAACATCATTTAAACAATCATCTATTCTATAAGTATTTGATGTGCTTCTTTTTAAAGCTATCACTTTATAATCATTTTTTACAAATGACTTCAAAAGATAACTTCCTAAAAATCCAGTTGCACCTGCTAGTAAAATAGTCATTTAATTTACAGCCCACTCTATATTTTTATTTTTTGCATCAGCTATATAACTTTCTAAATCACTCTCAGTTAAAACTTTTTTATCTTCTTCATAATAAGCTTTATACCACTTGACTGTTTTTTCAAAAGTAGTATCACTATCCCATACATCTTTCCATTTTAATAGAATATGAGCTTTACTACAATCAAGTTTTAGTAAATTTGCTTCATGTAGCTGATTTGGATCTTTATTTATTTCATAATCAATTTTATCCCAATGTTTTTTTACATTTTGTACTACTTCTTCTACTGTTATACTTCCCTCATCTGATGGTCCAAAATTCCAAGCTTCTGCAAACTCATTTCTATCTTCAAGTAATTTCTGACCAATGTGTAAATATCCACTAAGAGGTTCAAGTACATGTTCCCATGGTCTAGTAGCATATGGATTTCGAATACTTACTTTTTTACCTTGAGATACTGAAACCATAATATCAGTAATAAGTCTATCTTTTGCCCAATCACCTCCACCTATTACATTTCCAGCTCTACAAGTTGCTAAGAGAGTATTGTGAGTTTTCTTATAATCTTTTACATTAAAGTATGAATTTCTATATGAAGATGCTAATAAATCTGCACACCCTTTAGATGAACTATATGGATCATATCCACCCATTGGATCATTTTCCCTATATCCCCATATCCACTCTTTATTTTCATATGCTTTATCGCTTGTGATATTTACAATTGCTTTTACATTTGCTTTTCTGCAAGATTCAAATACTTTAAGAGTTCCTATTACATTCGTTTCATATGTTTCTATTGGATTCTCATAAGAAAGTCTTACAAGAGGTTGAGCAGCCAAATGAAAAACTATATCTGGTTTATATTCATTAAAAACTTGATTTAATTTATCTAAATCTCTTATATCTCCAATAATAGAAACTATGTCAAGGTTTAAAAGTTCTATATGGTTTGGAGTAGTAGGAGCTTCTAAAGAATATCCAATTACCTTCGCTCCCATTTTATTTAACCAATATACCAACCAAGAACCTTTAAATCCTGTATGTCCTGTAATTAGTACAGTTTTATTTTCATAGATTCCTGAAAATAGATTTTTCATTACCAAGTTTTCCATGGAGCTTTTCCACTATCCCAAAGTTTATTCAAATCATTTTTGTCTTTTAAGCTATCCATAGGTTTCCAAAACCCTTCATGCTTAAATGTAAATATTTGACCATCTTTCGCTAGGTTCATCAATGGGGCTTGTTCAAATACTGTGCTATCACCTTCTGTTATATAATCAAATACTTTTGGTTCACATACAAAAAATCCTGCATTAATCCAGTTACCATCACCTTTTGGTTTCTCTTTAAATTCATGCACTTGATTATTTTCATCAATGTTTAAAGCACCAAATCTTCCATCTGGTTGAGCAGAAGTCATTGTCATAGCTTTTCCGTGTGATTTATGAAATTTTACCAGTTCTTCAATATTTATATCACTTACTCCATCACCATAAGTAAGCATGAATGGTTCATTTCCTATAAAATTTTGTGCTCTTTTTACTCTACCACCTGTCATAGTATCTAATCCCGTATCCAAAAGAGTAATTTTCCAAGGTTCACTAGAATTATTTAATACTTCCATTTTTCCTGTTTGCATATCAATTGTAACATCACTTTGATGTAAAAAATAATTAGCAAAATACTCTTTTATATAATAACCTTTATAACCTAATAAAACAACAAATTCATTAAATCCATACTGTGAGTATATTTTCATAATATGCCACAAAATAGGTTTCCCACCAATTTCTACCATTGGTTTTGGTCTAATATCTGTCTCTTCACTAAGCCGTGTTCCAAATCCACCTGCTAATAAAAGTACTTTCATTTTACTTTTTCTCCTTTATTTTGATTCAAATACCACTGAAACATTGTTCTGATTCCATCTTCGAATTCTACTTTGTGTTTCCATCCAAGATTATGTAGTTTATTTGGGTTTGTTAGCTTGACCATTGTTCCATCTGGTTTGTCTGTATTGAATTTAAGTTCACCCTTAAATCCAATAATCCCTTGAATAAGTTCTGCTAATTCCTTAATAGAAATATCAACACCAGTGCCTATATTAATATGTGTATTTCTTACTTCTTTTTCATTCTCATCATATGTATCTTTAAAATCTCTATTTTCAAGTAAAAATACACAAGCATCTGCCATATCTTCTGAGTATAAAAACTCTCGTCTTGGTTTTCCTGTTCCCCAAATCTCTACTGAGTCTTTATTTACTCCAAATTTAGATAAATATTCATTTGCTTCTTCTAAGGTATTAAGTTTTAAATCATCTAATACTTCTTGAGTTTTATCTTCATTTAAAAGTTTTGCTAAGTATATTTTTCTAATTAATGCTGGTAATACATGTGACTTTTCTAAATCAAAGTTATCATTTGGTCCATATAGGTTTGTTGGCATTACAGATATGAAGTTTGTGTTATATTGCAAGTTATATGATTCGCACATTTTTATACCAGCTATTTTTGCTATTGCATATGGTTCATTTGTATATTCTAGTGGACTAGTTAATAAACAATCCTCTGACATAGGTTGAGGAGCTTCTTTTGGGTAAATACAAGTTGAACCAAGAAAAAGAAGCTTTTTTACTCCATGAACATAGCTTTGATGAATAACATTATTTTGAATAGCAAGATTTTCATAGATGAAATCTGCTCTGTAAGTATTGTTAGCAACTATTCCACCTACTTTTGCAGCTGCTAGTATCACATACTCTGGTTTTTCACTCTCAAAGAATTTTTTAACAGCTTGTTGATTGGTTAAGTCTAATTCATTATGAGTTCTATATACTAAGTTACTATAACCTTTTGATTCAAGGTTTTTAACTATTGCACTTCCTACAAGTCCTCTATGACCAGCTATGTAAATTTTACTATTTTTGTTTATAGACATTTTTATAATATCCTACTACTCAAAATAACTCATAATTTTATACCCACCTTCTTTGAGGTAAGTATCTTTTGTCATAAGTTTAAGGTCTGATTCCATCATGTCATTTACAAGATCTTGGAGTTTATACTCTCTATTCCATCCTAGTTTTTGTTCTGCTTTAGTTGGGTCTCCAAGAAGTAAATCAACCTCTGTTGGTCTAAAATATCTTGGATCTACTGCGACTACATTTGTACCAATAGATACTTGATAGTCTGGATTTGAGCAAGATACTACATATCCTTTTTCATCTACTCCCTCACCTTTGAATTCTAGCTCTATTCCTGCATAAGCAAAGCTCATCTTTACAAAATCTCTTACAGTAGTTGTTTGACCTGTAGCTATTACCCAGTCTTCTGGCTGAGGAGCTTGAAGTATCATCCACATCATTCTTACATAATCTTTTGCATGACCCCAGTCTCTTTTAGCATCAAGGTTACCTAAGTATAGTTTATCTTGAAGACCAAGTGCTATTTTAGAAGCTGCTCTTGTGATTTTTCTAGTTACAAATGTTTCACCTCGTACAGGAGATTCATGGTTAAATAATATTCCATTACAAGCAAACATACCATATGCTTCTCTATAATTTACTGTTATCCAGTATGCATACATTTTAGCTACTGCATAAGGAGATCTTGGATAAAAAGGTGTAGTTTCACTTTGAGGTGTTTCTTGTACTTTTCCATAAAGTTCAGATGTACTTGCTTGATAGATTTTTGTTTTTTTAGTTAAACCTAAGAGTTTTACAGCTTCAAGTATTCTAAGTGTTCCTGTACCATCTGCATTTGCTACATATTCAGGTGTTTCAAATGAAACTGCAACATGAGACATAGCTGCTAGGTTATAGATTTCATCAGGTTTACATTCAGCAATTATTCTTGTTAAGTTCATAGAATCAGTCATATCACCATAATGTAGAACTAGATTTCTATTTTCTACATGAGGATCTTGGTATAGATGATCTATTCTATCTGTATTAAAAAGAGAGCTTCTTCGCTTAATACCATGTACAATATACCCTTTTTTTAGTAAGAATTCTGCTAGATAACTTCCATCTTGTCCTGTGATACCTGTTATTAGTGCTACTTTCTTTTCTGCCATTATTTATTTTCTCCTGCTTTTAAATTTAAATTTTTGAAATAATCTTTTACATATTTATGAACTTCGTCACTTTGAATCAATTCTTCTATTGTAAACCATTTATACTCACTATGTTGGTCTTTTGGTATATCATCTAACTCTTTCTCAAGTTCTAGTAAATATCCATGATTTACATAGTGAGTTGAAACACCATCAAAGATACTATCATCATAAAAGTGTTCAAACACTCCTAAAAACTTTAGATCTTTATTTAAGCTAATGCTTAGTTCAACTTTTGCTATTCTTTTTTGGGCATCTTTAAATGACTCATTTTTTCGTACTACACCACCTGTAGTGAAGTAAAAACCAAATGCTGGTTTATTTACCCTTTTACCTAATAGCACTTTATCTTGATACATTGCTATTAAATCTATAGATATAAGTGGAGTATGCTCTACTACAGTTTTAAATTGTTCTACTGGTATAAGTTTACTCATAATGTCATCTCTTTTACACTAGATAACACTTGCTTAACTAGACTATCAGATATCTCTTGATCATCTGCTTCACAATAGCATCTTAACTCTGGTGCATTGCCTGATGGTCTTAAGTGTATAACTGCTTGATTATCAAGAGTAAGTCTTAGTCCATCTGTTTGGTTTATATCTACTACTTTTAGATTTTCCAAGCCAAAGTTTTTTAGTAATGCTTGTGGATCAGATAATCCATTTTCTATAAGCTTGAGGCTATTTTCTCTTGAAAACTGTTGTATCCTATCACTTGAAGTAAATCTTTGTGGTAAATCCTGTACAAGCTTAGATAATGTTGTATTCTCTTTTACTATTTGACTTAGTAATACTATAAAAGGTAATAGTGCATCTCTAGTAGGAAGTGCATCTAATATTTTTTCATCATTTTCTAAAATGGAGCCTAAAATAAAGCCACCATTAGCTTCAAATCCTGCGAATGAGTTATAAGATTTTAACTTTTCAAATGCTTCTATCACATAAGGTGAACCTATTTTTGTTCTTTTTACAACTTTGAAAAGATTAGATTTTTCTATTGCAGTATTACAACTAACTGGTACTGCTAATGTTTCTATATTTAAGTATTGTGCGGTGAGTAGTCCTACTATATCACCACGAAGCCAATCACCATTTTCATCTGCTATCAAAGGACGGTCACCATCTCCATCTGTTGAAAATATCGCATCAAATCCATACTCTTTTGTCCACTCTTTTGCTCTTTGTTTATCTATCGGCGCAACTGCTTCTGTATCAATTGGTACAAATTCATCTGACCTACCTAAAGAGATTACTTGGGCACCCAAAGATTTAAAAAGCTTAGCATATAGTTCTCTTCCTGCACTTGAGTGTTCATAGATACCAATTTTAAGACCACTTAAACAATTAGAGCCAAAAAAGTTTGCATACCTACTCATATAGTTAATAGCTGCATTGTCTTTTATTTGAGGTAAATTACTTTTAATTGATATTATTTCATTTGTGTTATTTAGTATCTCACTCTCATCATCTTTTGATATCTCTCCAATAGGTGTATAAAACTTAATACCATTTCTATCAAATGCTATATGACTTCCAGTTATCATAATAGATGGGATATTATCACACATAGACTGTAATGCTAAAGCAGGAGTAGGCAATACTCCATAAAAGTCCACTTCATATCCATAAGCTTCTATAGCACTACAAATAGTTGCTGCAATTTCAGGACTACTTGGACGATTGTCCATAGCAACTGCGACTCTTTCAAACTCAAAAGTTTTTTTCATAGCATCTAAAAAAGATACTGTGAATGCGGTACAAACTTCTAGTGTTAAGTCAACAACTAATCCTCTAGCTCCACTTGTACCAAACTTTATACCACTTTGTTCTATGATCTCTTTTATGTTGTTCATATACTAATCTCTTTTAAAATCATCATCAATTCTTACTATATCATCTTCACCAGTATATTCACCAACTTGTGCTTCTATAAGAACTACGGAGATTTTACCTTCGTTTGCTAGACGATGTACTTCACCCATTTTGATATAGGTTGATTCATTTGGTCGCACCAAGCGAGTCTCATCTCCAACAGTTACAGTTGCAGTTCCTGATACTACTATCCAATGTTCATTTCTATGGAAGTGTTTTTGTAAAGAAAGTCTTTTACTAGGTTTTACTTCTATTCTTTTTATTTTATAGCCAACAGAATCTTCTAATACGGTATATGTTCCCCAAGGTCTATGACCTGTTAGATGAATATTATGAAGTTCACTATTTTGTTCTTTCAGTTTTGAAACAACTTGTTTTACTTTTTGAGAGCTTCCCTTTTTACAAATAAGAAGTGCATCACCAGTATCTACTATGATACAATCTTCAATATCAACAGTTGCTATCTTTCTCTCATTTCCATATATCAGATTATTTTTAGAGTCTATTGAGATATGATTTGGATTTTGTGTATTACCATTTTTATCTTTTGGTAATTCATCATAAAGGCTATCAAAACTTCCTACATCTGACCAAGATATATTTGAAGGTACTACTTTTACTTTATCAGATTTTTCCATCACTGCATAATCAATAGAATCTTCAGGAATATTTGCCATATCATCATGTTTGATTCGTATAAGTCCATCTTTATTCGCATTATTAAAAGCTTCAAGTGAAGCTTCATAAATCGTAGGTGAATACTTTTGAAGCTCTTCTAAAAATACTCCAGCTTTAAATAAAAACATACCACTGTTCCAGTAGTAATTCCCAGCTTCGAAGTATGAAGTAGCTGTTTCAAAGTCTGGTTTTTCATGGAATGCTTTTACATTAAACTCATTTTCACTTTCTATATATCCAAATCCAGTTTCTGCAAATGTTGGGGTAATACCAAAAGTTACTAGATTATCTTGCTGTGCTAATTCCACAGCAATTTTAAGAACTTTTGCATATTCTGTTTCATCTTTGATTAAATGGTCACTTGGAGTGACTAAAACTAATTCTTGTGAATCTAATGCTAGACAAGCTAAAGCTATAGCAGGAGCTGTATTTCTTCCTATTGGTTCTAGTAGATATTTATTGTTAGTTTTGTTTAATTCCTCAAGTTGGTCTATAGCTAAAAAGTATTGTTCTGCGTTTGATACAATAAATTGACTATCACATACTTTACTATTTCTCTCAACTGTAAGTTGAAAAAGTGATTTATTGTCAAACAGTTTTACAAACTGTTTTGGCATAAGTGCACGACTTATCGGCCATAATCTTGTACCACTTCCACCACATAGTATTATATTAGTCATTTTTTTCTCCATAAAACTCTTTATACCACTTCACAAATCTCTCAATCCCAACTTCAAGTGAAGTATCTGGCTTATATCCAAAGTCATTGATAAGGTCACTTACATCTGCATAGGTAGATACCACATCACCATCTTGCATATCCATAAAGTTTTTTGTAGCTTCTTTTCCTATGGCTTTTTCTAATGTCTTTATGAAATCTAGTAGTTGTACTGGAGAGTTGTTTCCAATATTATAGATTCTATATGGTGCACTTGATATTGATGGGTCTGGGTTGTTTGCATCAAATTTATCTGATGGTTTGGCAGGGTTATCTATAACCTTGATAATACCATCTACTATATCCCCTACATAAGTAAAGTCTCTACTCATATTTCCATGGTTAAATACTTTTATAGGTCTGTCGTTAAATATAGCATCTGCAAAAAGCATAGGAGCCATATCTGGTCGACCCCACTCTCCAAAGACCGTGAAAAATCGCAAAGAACTTGCCAAAATTCCATAAAGATGAGAGTATGTATGTGCCATCATCTCATTACTTTTTTTAGTAGCTGCATAAAGAGATACTGGATGGTCTGTATGGTCACTAGTTTTGAATGGTTGAGATTTGTTTAGTCCATACACAGAACTAGAAGATGCATATGATAAATTTTTCACGTCATAGTTTCTACAAGCTTCTAAGATATTCATAAATCCCACTACATTTGACTGTATATATGCATGTGGATTTTCTATAGAGTATCTTACCCCTGCTTGAGCTGCTAGGTTACATACTGCATCAAATTTTTCTGTCTCAAATAGTTTATTTATAGTTTGACTATCTTCTAAGTTTGCTTTGATAAATTTATGGTTTGGATAAGTTTTTGAAGTTACTAACTCATTGTCTTTCAACTCATCTTTATTAATTCCAAGTTCTTTTAGTCTTGCATATTTTAGGTTTACATCATAGTAGTCATTGATATTATCAAGTCCTACTACTTCATCACCTCGCTCAAGGAGTTTTTTTGCTAAATGGTACCCTATGAATCCTGCTGTTCCTGTTACTAGTATCTTCATTTATTGGAAATAACCTTTTCTAACTTTGATATATCATACATCTCTTCATACTCTTTTTTTTGTTTTTGAAGGTTATCGTATTCTTCTTTTTTGACTTCGATAAATTTATCTGTTAGAGTAATTTTTTCTTTTATTCCAGAAGGAGTTAGAAGGTACTTGTATTGTATTTTACTATCCGAATTTACAAATCTATCAGCTTTTACCAATCCTTTTTCTATAAGCTTTTTTAGTACATAGTTTACTTTACCTACGCTATATCCTATCTCGTCAGCTATAGTCCTTTGACTTGTAACTTTTCCGATTGATCTTAAAACCTGTAGTTCTATTTCTTCTTGATGCAATTCATTCCCTCTTTTACAAATGATGTTCAGTGAATGAATTATATTGTGTTTAGACTTTGAACATGGTTAAATAATTTTAATTTTGGAACAAATATAATAGCTTTTATTACAAATTGTTATTATAATTCTGGTAATTCTACTAGTTTAGGTTTTAACTGTAGGATGATTGAAGCCCCTTTTCTCAGGGTATCTTTTTGTACAGACTTAAATTTTTCATACAATATATCATCAACATCTGATATAGAATCAATTACAAACAAGTAATTTTTTAAATCTATATCTAATCGCACTATCATTTGTAAACACATTAAATCTAAAAATCTTTTTTGATTTATCAGATAACACATGTTTTCTAAATTTTCAGATATAAATTTTGTTCTTCCCAATATCTCTAGGGATTCAATAGTGTTTACTGTATCGATATATACTACTTTATCAACTATATTTTGTTTTAGCATATCACGAGCTACACAAAAACATAAGTTTGAATCATGCAAATAAGTAATGCCATTCTTAATAACATAATCTTCAAATAAAAAATCTCTTCTTATTCCGCTCTTCACTCCAGGAATACATTGAAAATTGTAAAATATATCATCTATATTTTTCATATCATCACAACTGAACATATTTTTAACTCCTAAATCTATTTTTCAAAAAATTTTAGTAGAAAAAAGTATGTTTGTTACTATGTTTAATTTGAAAGTCTAATTCTTTCTCAAATTGAAAAATGGCAATAGGTTTCTACCCTTTAATCTTTGCTCAATGATTCTAAACTCTTTTGTAACAGTTGATTTTTCTTTGAAAGTTAAAGTTTTATCTTGATAGATAAGTTCAAACTGTTTTTTGTAGTAGTTTAGTAAAAAATCACATAATTGGATTTGGTACTCTTTGAGTGTTAATGTTTGAAGCTCAGTTCTTGCAATGATTGAAGTTAGTTTATCTGTATCTTCGTTTAATAAATACTCAAACTCTTCTTTGTGTTTTTGAAACATTGAACTATCAAGTGCTGTTAAGATGATATTTTTTTTATCGGGATAGTTTATAATCCCTTGCAGTATTAAAATTTCAGTGATGTCAACCATCTGATTTTGAGGGCTATTTGGTATTTTATAGTTGTTTTTTTGAGTGTTTGTTTTTTGTGTCTTGATGTACTTTGGGTGTAAATTTATAAGATGTGCAGCATAACCTTTGAACTCTTCAGCCATTACGGGCTTTAATGTTGAGAGAAATTCCTCTATTTTTAAGAGTATTTTTTGCTTTTCTTCAGGTCTATTTATATCAAATCTATAGTTTCCTAAATTATCCTTAACAATATAATCTAATGTAAATTCTACAAAATACTTTGGGTGTAAAAGTAAGGACTTAAGTTCATCTACCCTACCCTCTTTTACATAATCAGCAGGATCATGGGCATTTTGAAAAATAACAACTCCACCAACAAAGTCATTTTGTGCTAAAAGGATTGAAGCTTTATAAGCAGCTTCCATTCCAGCTTTATCTCCATCATAACCTAATATTACTTTTGCATCTGATTTTTTTAACAGCGGTATATGTTGTGATGTGAGTGCAGTTCCAAGAGTTGCTACTGAATTGGTAAATCCTACTTGATGAAGCATTACAACATCAAGATAGCCCTCAGTTATAATTATCTCTTTTGATTGATAAATACTTTCTCTTGCAAGGTTGTATCCAAAAAGCAATGCAGATTTATTAAAAAGCTTTGTAGCAGGCGAATTAACATACTTAGCATTGTGACCTGATATAGTTCTTCCACCAAATCCTACTAACTTACCACTTTGTAAAAAAATAGGAAAAGTAATCCTTTCTATAAATCTTGAATATAAACCATTATTTCCACTATCAATGACTCCAAGCTCTTTTGCCATGTTTAAATCAAAAAAGTTGCTTTTTAGATAGTTTATCGTGTCGTTAGAGCTAGGTGCATAGCCTATTTGAAATTTATCTATAGATTCTTTTGTAATTCCTCTTGAACTAAGATACTGTAGGGCATTTTGATTGTTCAATAAATTGTTTTGATAGTAATTGTTAATTGCATCAAGAATTGAAGTATTTAGAATTTGTGAGTCATTGTTTTCATATTCAAGATTGAAGTTTGTAAGTGCAGCTATTTTCTCTATTGCTTCAGGATATGAAAGTTTTTCATACTCCATTACAAACTTAATAGCATCTCCACCATTAGAACACCCAAAACAATGATATATCTGCTTTGTTGGACTTACTGTAAATGATGGTGTATCTTCCCCATGAAAAGGACAACAAGCTTTAAAATTTGCACCTGATTTTTTTAGTTCTATGAATGAAGATATTATATCAACTATATCAATTTGATTTTTTAGATTATCTATTGAGGTTTTAGAGATCAAGATTTCATATCCTTTAAAACATATCCACCAGTTTTAGGTGCTCCTTGGAACTCTATTTTATTTTCATCTTTTAATTGTTTAAGCCATCTTTGAACAGTTCTTAATGGTGTGTCTATATGTTTGCTTAATTCATTTGCTCTCAATCCAGGATTTGTTTGTATAAACTCTAAAAGTTCTGTTACACCGCCAGATACTACGCCATTTACACCGCCAGATACTACGCCATTCAAAGGTGTTTCATTTTATAAAAAATATTTTTCATATAGTTTTGTTTTATGACAAAGCTATCTTTATCATAAGCTTCTAATATTCTATTTAGTCCTGAACCTAGATGTTCCACTAGTTCTAAATCTTTGTATATCCTCATAAGTTCTCTACTTGTAGGGTTTGAATAACCAGAAAAAAAATCATCTATATTTTTAATAACAGATAATCCACCTGTGGAAGTTATCTCTATACGATCACTAAATATTTCAAATACAGGAGGGTTTTCTGTAGTATAGTCATTATGAACTATCGCATTTATAACCGCTTCTCTTAAAGCTACTTTATTCCAAAGGGTGGAGTGGTAACATTATTTCAGACATAGAAATTAAATAATTCTACGTTAAAATGA
>ERZ1673961.100-NODE-100-length-43420-cov-3.924455_pt1 | contig 43420 bp, 50 predicted proteins | sample MGYA00580189_ERZ1673961 | MGnify/ENA primary metagenome ERZ1673961 (study PRJEB41334, sample SAMN05608105) | rock metagenome | biome: terrestrial subsurface; feature: shale formation; material: shale | place: USA: Pennsylvania ... | reverse complement strand
ACCTAATAAGTGAAAACCCCGGTCTCGTTGAGATCGGGGTTTTTGCGTTATGGGCCGAGTTAAAACGTGCGCCCGTTTCAGCCCCTGTAGGTGTAATGGTGAAAATTGAGAATCCCCCTCGGAAACCCTTTATTGCCCGTGGCTCCGGTGTCATACGCTGTGATGACTGCCGTTTGCCGAAGGAAGTCTGTATCTGCGAGTGGCGATATACAGTCGAGGCCAAGTGTCGGTTCTGGCTGCTGACGCATCGATATGAAGTCTACAAGCCCACCAATACCGGACGCCTGATTGCAGATACCATTGGGCATACGCGTATCTTTGAATGGTCGCGAACGGAACCATCAGCCGAACTATTGGCTGCGTTGGATGATCCGCGTTACGCGCCCTGTCTGGTGTTTCCCGCGGGCGAAGATTATCGGCAACGCATGATCGAAGATATTGAGCAGGACCCCAGAATGCCGCAGGACCGAATCCCTGTATTCATCATTCTGGATGGAACCTGGCGGCAGGCTCGGCGGATGTTTCGGCACAGCCGCTACCTGCAGCATCTACCTGTGATTGAGCCGCAGACGGATCGTTTAAGTCGCTATAAATTGCGACGATCAACCATTGATCATCATCTGTGTACGGCAGAGGTTGCAGTGGCTTTATTGGAGCAGGCAGGGGATCAGGCGGCTGCTGATCATCTGGAAGGGTATTTCGAGCGATTCAACACCAACTATATTGCAACACGTCGGCGCTGGGCGAAACGGGAACCTGAGTAGTTCCCGTCAAGCAAGGAGCTGTGCTTAGTGGGTTTCTTCGGCTGTCGGCTGTTCTGCCGCACGCTGCTGCATCTGCTGAGCGTAGAGGGCGTCGAAGTTGACCGGTGCCAGCATCAGCGGAGGGAAGCTGGCCTTGGTGACAAAGTTGTCGACCGCTTCACGGGCATAGGGGAACAGCAGGTTGGGGCAGAAGGCACCCAGAGTGTGGTGCAATTCAGCACCTTCAATGCCGGCGATCAGGAAGATGGCTGCCTGCTGAACTTCAACCAGAAAAGCCGTCTCGCCGGCATTCTTGGCGGTGACGGTCAGCGTCAGTACCACCTCATGATGGTTATCGTCCAGCGCACTGGTGCGGGTGTTCATTTCCAGGTTGATTTCCGGCTGCCAGGACTGAGTGAAAGCCTTGGCACCTGCCGGAGTTTCCAGAGACGCATCCTTGATGTAGACGCGCTGCAGAGCGAATTGGGGCTGAGTGGCGTTTGCTTCAGACATCTGAGAATCCTTGTATCGGTCTTGTTAGAGTAATTCAGCCGGCGAGCAGCTTGTCGAGCTGTCCCTGACGCTCAAGTGCGAACAGGTCATCACAGCCACCCACATGGGTTTGGCCGATGAAAATCTGCGGGACAGTGCGCCGGTTACTGCGCTGCATCATTTCCTGACGCAGGGCGGGATCAGCGTCCACGTCGATGGCGGTATATTCCACATTTTTGCTGTCCAGCAGTGCAACTGCGCGGGTACAGAAGGGACACCAGCGGGTCAGATAGATGGTTACGTCTGTCATGGTACTCACTTGATGATCGGCATGTTCTGGCCTTTCCATTCAGTCATGCCGCCGCTGAGGCGCACAACCTGCTGGAAACCGGCTGCTTTCAGTTTTTTGGCTGCGGTGCCCGCTGCCTGACCGAGGTTGCAGACCACGATCACTGGTTTCTCCTTGAACTTGTCCAGCTCGCTCATGCGGCGGTCCAGGTCGGCCAGCGGGATGTGGTGCGCATTGGTAATGCGGCCGGTATCCCATTCCTTGCGGGTGCGGATATCCAGTACCACACCGGCTTCCTTGTTGATCAGGCGAGTTGCTTCAGCCGGGGTAACCGACTTGCCGGCCTTGCGCTTTTCGGTGGCCAGCAGAATGAGAAGCGTCAGTACCCAGGCACCGACCAGATAGTAATGCTGTGTTGCGAATTCGATCAGGCGTTCCATAGTCATTCCGGTCAAAGGGACGGATATAAAGTCAGCAAGTATACAATGCTGCCGTGACAGGGATAAGGGCAAGGGCGGAAAAGCTGTGCGCCGTCGGTTAGCTAATCCGGCCGCAAGGCAGTAAAATGGCTGCCTGTTTTTTAATCGACCGGACAGACGTAGCCACCATGACAGAAGCACGTGCAACCAAGGCCCTGATCATTCTTGACGGCTTCGGCGTGGAGTCCACGCCCTCTTCAGCCATCGACGCAGCCAACACCCCGACCTGGGATCGCCTGTTGTCGCAGAACCCCAACTCCCGTATTCAGACGTCGGGCATGGCCGTGGGCCTGCCGGATGGCCAGATGGGCAACTCCGAAGTGGGGCACATGAATATCGGTGCCGGCCGTCCCGTGTATCAGAATTTCACCCGCATTTCCAAATCGATCCAGGATGGTGATTTCTTCGACAATGCAGTGCTTTGTGGCGCAATGGACAAGGCGATTGCCGCCGGTCGTGCCGTGCATGTGCTGGGTCTGCTGTCGCCGGGCGGTGTCCACAGCCACGAAAAACATATCTTCGCGCTGCTGGAAATGGCCGTAAAACGAGGTGCCCGTGAGGTCTATCTGCATGCCATTCTGGATGGCCGTGACATGCCGCCACGCTCCGCGGAACCCTCGTTGAAGGCTGCCGAAGCTGCCTTCGAACGCCTGGGCACAGGCGCCATTGCTACTGTTGTCGGTCGCTATTTTGCCATGGACCGTGACAACCGCTGGGACCGTGTCGAGCAGGCCTACAACGCCATGACCCAGGGTCAGGCAGCACAGCAGGCAGTATCTGCCGCCGAGGCGCTGGCCAGCGCCTATGCCCGTGACGAAAATGACGAATTTGTAGCCGCTACCATCATTACCGATGCGGCAGGTCAGCCGGTTGCGACCGTACAGGATGGTGATGCGCTGATCTGTGCCAACTTCCGCCCGGACCGGGCCCGTGAAATCACGCGGTGCTTCGTTGACGACAGCTTTGATGGTTTTGAGCGCAAAGTACGCCCGGCATTGAGCGACTTTGTGATGCTGACTGAATATGCCGCTGATATTCCAGCGCCGGTAGCTTTCCCGCCGCAAGCGATTCGCAACGATCTGGGTGAATACCTGTCAGGTCTGGGCAAAACCCAGCTGCGCATCTCCGAGACCGAAAAGTACGCCCACGTGACCTTCTTTTTCAACGGCGGTCAGGAAGCGGTTTACCCGGGTGAAGATCGTATTCTGGTGCCTTCGCCGCAGGTCGCAACCTATGATCTCAAACCTGAGATGAGCGCGCCGGAAGTCACCGACAAGCTCTGCGAGGCGATTCGCAGCGGCAAATACGATCTGATCGTGTGCAATTTTGCCAATGGCGACATGGTCGGTCATACCGGCAACTTCGATGCCGCAGTCAAGGCGGTGGAAACGGTCGACCAAAGCCTGACCCAGGTGCTCGCCGCACTGGCCGATGTGCAGGGTGAAGCGCTGATCACCGCCGACCATGGCAACGTGGAACTGATGCGTGATCCCAACAGCGGTCAGCCGCATACGGCACACACCATCTGGCCGGTAGCACTGATCTATGCCGGTCCGCGGGCCGATAGAGTGCAGCTGACGGATGGCGCCCTTTGCGACCTGGCACCGACCCTTTTGGACCTGATGGGGCTGGATGCACCGGCCGAGATGACCGGCCACTCTTTGGTCAACCTGGCCTGAGAGCGCTGAACGTGCGCGCCTGCTCCCGCCTGCTGCTCCTGCTCTGCCTGAGCCTTTGGGGGGTAACCCTGCAGGCAGCCCAGGATCCGGCTAAAACCGAGCAGCAGCTGAAGCAGGTTAAACAGCAGATCAGCAAACTGCAGGCCAAACTGGCCAAGCGCAAGCAGGTGCTGGCCAAGGCCGAAGCCGAGCTGCGCCGGTTCGACAAACGCATTGGTGATGTTACGTCGGAGCTGCGCAGCCTGGATGATCACCAGCAGCAGCTGGAAAGCAAACGCGGCAGCCTGGGCGATGATGAAGCCGAGCTGGTGGCTCGTTTGCAGCAGCAGGAAGCGCTGATTCGTGACCTGCTGCAGGAACAGTACAAGCTTGGCCGCCAGCCCGGTATCGAGCTGCTGTTGTCACAGCAGGACCCGCAACAGCTGTCGCGTATGCTGCACTATTATGACAGCTTAACCTCCCGTCTGAGTGCAGAACTGGACAGCTACCGTGGGCGGCTGCAGCAGTTGACGGCCACGCAAAGCGCCATCTCGGCAACAGACAGCGAGCTGCTGGCAACGCGCAACCGTCTGCAGCAGCAGCAAAAGGCACTGGCCGAAGCCCGTGAGGGGCAGGCACGGACGCTGGCGACCCTGCGCGACGCACACCAGCAGGACAGCCGTCAGTTGGGTCGTCTGCAGGCGAACCAGACCGAGCTAGAAGCCGTACTCAAGGAAATTCGTCGCTCGCTGGAACAGATCCGCCTGCAGCAGGATGGACTCAAGTTCAGCCAGCGCAAGGGCAAGATGGACTGGCCGCTGTCTGGACGGGTGCAGCGCGCTTTCGGCAGCCGGATGGAAAATGTTACCTACGAAGGCATGCTGATAGAGGCCAGGAACGGAGCCGCCGTAAAGGCTGTGCATCATGGCCGGGTAGTCTTCGCCGACTGGTTGCGAGGCTATGGTCTGGTGCTTATTCTGGACCATGGCGATGGCTACCTGTCACTTTACGGCCATAATGAAAGTCTATTGCGCGAACCTGGCGAATGGGTCGGGACCGGTGAGGATCTGGCCCTGGCCGGCAGCAGTGGTGGCAGCACCGAGCCGGGACTCTATTTTGCCATCCGCCATCAGGGACGTTCGATCGATCCGATCGTCTGGCTAAAACGGCGCTAACTTACCTGCAGGGAATCCGATAATGAAGCTTTTCAGTCGTACACCGCTCGCCACCATCCTTTTGGGCTGCACCCTGAGTCTGGCGGTTCCGGCCCTGGCCGAGGAGAGGGTCGATACCGAGCGCAAGGAACTGCCGCTGACCGAGCTGCGGATGTTTGCCGATGTGTTCGACCGCATCAAGCAGGCCTATGTCGAACCTGTGGATGACCGTCAGTTGCTGGAAGATGCGATCCGCGGCATGTTGACCGGGCTGGATCCGCACTCGGCCTATCTGGAGGCGGAAGCCTTCGAAAGCCTGCAGATTCATACCAGCGGGGAGTTCGGTGGTCTGGGTATAGAGGTGGGGCTGGAAGACGGTTTTATCCGCGTCATCGCCCCCATCGATGATACCCCGGCTCAGCGTGCCGGAGTGCGTGCCGGCGATCTGATCATCAAGCTGGATGAAACACCGGTGCAGGGCATGGACCTGAACGAGGCGGTCGACATGATGCGTGGCGAGGTCGGCACCTCGATCCGCCTGACCATCATGCGCGAAGGGCGTGATCAGCCACTGGAGCTGAACATCGAGCGGGATGTGATCAAGGTGGCCAGTGTGCGTCATGAACTGCTGGAACCGGGATATGGCTATCTCCGCATCTCCCAGTTTCAGGCTCATACCGGCGAGGACCTGGTGGCAGCCATTGCCGACATGCGGCGGGACGGTGAAATGAAGGGCCTGGTGCTGGATCTGCGCAACAACCCCGGCGGTGTGCTTCAGGCGGCGGTTGAAGTGGGCAACGCCTTTCTGGATGAAGGTCTGATTGTGTATACCGAAGGGCGCCTGCCCAACTCGGAACTGCGCTTCAATGCCAATGAGGAGACAGCCGCGCCTGAAACCCCGCTGGTAGTGCTGATCAACGGTGGCAGTGCCTCGGCTTCAGAGATCGTGGCCGGTGCCCTTCAGGATCATCAGCGCGCCGTGATCATGGGTACCGACAGCTTCGGCAAGGGCTCGGTACAAACGGTGCTGCCGCTGGGCGAGGACAGAGCGATCAAACTGACTACGGCGCGCTACTTCACTCCGAGTGGTCGTTCCATTCAGGCACAGGGCATTCAGCCGGACCTGCGTGTTGACGATGCCCGTCTGACGCGGATTAATGGTGAGGAGCGGATCAAGGAGCGGGATCTGGCCGGCCACTTGGAAAACGGCAGCCAAAAGCAAGCAGTCGACAATGGGGCGTCTGCGGAACTGTCGGCGCGGGATTTCCAGCTCTATGAAGCACTGAACCTGCTCAAGGCGATGCAGATATTGCAGCGTAACCCGCTGAACAACGGCTGATACACAGAGGGGGCGCAATGCCCCCTCGTTGGTTCAAGCTGGCCGAGTTTTTATGCGCCGGGCTGAACTCGGTAAAGTCCAGCCGCCAGGCGTTTCCACTGTTCCTGCCAGTGTTCGGTCGGTCGGCGTTTGAACTCCGAACGGACGAACTGACGAATACGGCCCTCGGCGGCCGCCAGCATCAGATTGGCAGCGGAACCGGCCGGGATTTCCGTGCGCAGCCCTTCCCTGACCTCCGCTTCACGCATCACCTGTTTGAGCTGGGTTTCCAGGCGCTCGAACAGCTGGTTGACGCGTACCCGAAGCCGATCGGTTTCCCCGGCCAGCGCATCGCCGGTGAGGATCCGCGCCATGCCCGGGTTTTTCTCCACGAAGGCCAGCAGCAGCCGCAGTATCTGCTCGCACTGGAGCGCAGCGGAGGCCTCAGAGCCGATGATCAGCTTGATGCGCGAGAACAGCGTCTCTTCGATGAAACCGATCAGGCCCTCGAACATCCGTGCCTTGCTGGGGAAATGGCGGTAGAGAGCGGCTTCGGATACGCCCACTTCGCGTGCCAGGGCAGCGGTGGTGATCCGCTGCCCCGGGTTGCTTTCCAGCATCTGCGCCAGCGCCTGCAGGATCTGCTCGCGGCGGGAAATTTTTTCTGCCTTGTCTGTCATGCCGCCGGCATCGGTGTGCTGTTGTTGGTGATCAGCGTACCCACGCCTTCATCGGTAAAGATTTCCAGCATGCAGGCATGCTCGACACGACCGTCGATGATATGCGCGCTGCTGACGCCGCTTTTCACCGCACTCAGGGCGCAGTCGATCTTCGGCAGCATGCCGCCGTAGATGGTGCCGTCCTCGATCAGAGCGTCGACCTGTTCGGTGGTCAGACCGGTGAGGACGTTGCCTTCCTTGTCGAGCAGACCGGAAATGTTGGTCAGCAGCATCAGCTTCTCGGCCTTGAGTACCTCGGCCACCTTGCCGGCGACCAGGTCGGCGTTGATGTTGTAGGCGTGGCCGTCTTCACCGACACCGATCGGCGCGATGACCGGAATGAAGTCGGAATTGACCAGCATATCCAGCACCTGAACGTTGACGCTTTCCACTTCGCCCACATGGCCGATATCGATGATTTCCGGCGCTTCCATCTCCGGGGTCTTGTGCTTGACCTTGAGCTTGCGTGCGCGCAGCAGCTCGCCGTCCTTGCCGGTCAGGCCTATCGCCTTGCCGCCGGCGGTGTTGATCAGGCCGACAATTTCCTTGTTGACCATGCCGCCGAGTACCATTTCAACCACATCCATGGTCTTGGAATCGGTGACGCGCATGCCGTTGATGAAGTGGGATTCGATCTTCAACTGCTCCAGCAGGTTGCCGATCTGCGGGCCACCGCCATGGACCACGATCGGATTGATGCCGATCAGCTTCATCATCACGATATCGCGGGCAAAGCTCTCCTTGAGCTTCTCGTCGATCATGGCGTTGCCGCCGTACTTGATGACAATGGTCTTGCCGACAAAACGCTGGATATAGGGCATGGCCACCGACAGTACGTCGGCGGTGGACATCGCTTGTTTGCGGGACAGAGGCATAATCTCTCCTTGCTGGGTCAGATTTCAGGCGTCGGGGATGACAAGCGCACTATCGATGGCGCTCAGGCGGGCCTGGAATTCGGTTTTGATTCGATCAAGGGCTTGCTGGTTTTCGGCTTCGAAGCGCAGCACCAGCACCGGTGTGGTGTTGGAGGCACGCATCAGACCCCAGCCATCAGCATAGTCGACGCGCACGCCGTCGATATGGCTGACGTTGCCGCCCGGGAAGTCAACCTGCTGCAGCGCTTCGACCAGGGCGAACTTGTTGTCTTCACGCACTTCTATATTGATCTCCGGCGTACTGATGTCTTCAGGATAGGCGGCGAAGATCGCATCGGCGTCCTGCTCGCGGCCGGACAGAATCTCCAGCAGACGCGCGGCGCTGTAGAGGCCGTCGTCGAAGCCGTACCAGCGTTCCTTGAAGAAGATGTGGCCGCTCATCTCGCCGGCGAGCAGAGCGCCGCAGGCCTTCATCTGGCGCTTGATCAGCGAGTGGCCGGTTTTCCACATGGTCGCCTTGCCGCCGGCCTGCTCGATCACCTGCGGCAACAGGCGAGAGCATTTGACGTCGAACAGGATCTCGGCGCCGGGGTTGCGGCTGAGCACGTCTTCGGCGAACAGCATCATCACCCGATCCGGGTAGATGACATGGCCGGTGGGCGTGATGACGCCGACACGGTCGCCGTCACCGTCGAAGGCCAAACCCAGATCGGCTTTGTGCTCGGCCACGGCGGCGATGGCATCCTTCAGGTTGGCCAGCTTGCCCGGATCCGGATGGTGGTTGGGGAAGGTGCCGTCCACCTCGCAGAACAGCGGGATCACCTCGCAACCGAGCTGCTCTATCAGGGTCGGTGCCAGCTTGCCGGGGATGCCGTTGCCGCAGTCAACCACCACCTTCATGCCGCGCTTGAGCTTGATGTCGCCCAGAATGCGCTGCAGGTAATCCTGATCCACATCCAGTGTCTCGGCGCTGCCGGTGCCATCGACATAGTCGGCAGCCTCGATACGATCGGCCAGTGCCTGAATCTGGTCACCGGACAGGGTCTCGCCACCCAGCATCATCTTGAAGCCGTTGTAGTCGGATGGGTTGTGGCTGCCGGTGATCATGATGCCGGTCTGATCCGCACGCTGATGGGCCGCGAAGTAGAGCGTTGGCGTAGCCACGTAACCCACATCCAGCACCTGGCAGCCGCTGTCGGTCAGGCCCTGAATCAGCAGTTCCTTCAGACGCGGACCGGACAGGCGGCCATCGGCACCCACCACTACTTCACGGATCTGCTTCGAGGCCGCTTCAGCGGCAAAGGCGCGACCAATGTGGTACACGGTGGCATCCGTCAGCGACTGGCCCACAATGCCACGGATGTCATAGGCACGGAAAATGTCACGATCGAAGGTTTCAAGCGAATAAGGCATCAGCGGGCTTCCCTGAGGTCAGTGAGTGTTTACGTGCAAAGGGTCAGTGGCGGCCGGAAGAACCGAAGCCACCGTCGCCGCGATCGGAGTCGCTGAACTCGTCGACGATCTCGAATTCGGCCTGCATCACCGGTACCAGCACCATCTGTGCAATGCGTTCACCCGGTTCAATGGTGAACGTGGTCTGACCGCGGTTCCAGCAGGACACGAACAGCTGGCCCTGATAGTCGGAATCGATCAGGCCCACCAGGTTGCCCAGTACGATGCCATGCTTGTGGCCCAGGCCGGAGCGCGGCAGGATCATGGCGCACAGGCTGGGATCTTCGATATGGATCGCCAGACCGGTGGGGATCAGTTCGGTCTGTCCCGGTGCCAGTGTCAGCGCCTCGTCGAGGCAGGCGCGCAGGTCGAGACCGGCGGAACCTTCGGTGGCGTAGGCGGGCAGGGGGATGTCGCGACCGATACGGTCATTGAGGATCTTGACTTGCAGTGCTTTCATTTCGCGCTCTGATGGTAATGCTGGGCAATCTGTTCAATCAACTGGCGGGCCAGCTGACGCTTGGAAGTCTGGGGCAGGGTCACTTCGTCATGGGCGCTGACCAGGGTGACGGCGTTGTCATCGCTGTTGAAGCCGATCTCAGGGTTGGAGACATCATTGGCGACGATCAGATCCAGTCCCTTGCGCGCCAGCTTGCTGCGCGCATAACCGATCACATCACGGGTTTCAGCGGCAAAACCGACGGTGTAGGGACGCTGCTCATGCAACCCGGCGACCGTGGCGACGATATCGGGGTTTTTCAGCAGATGCAGCTCCATGATCTCTTCGCTGCCCTTCTTGATCTTGTGTTCGGCCACGGACACCGGACGATAGTCGGCGACGGCAGCGGCGGCAATAAACAGGTCGCAGCTGTTGATGCCGTCCAGCGATGCCGCCAGCATCTGTTCAGCGGTTTCCACCTGCACACAGTCGACTCTGGCCGGGGCGGTCAGCGTCACCGGGCCGCTGATCAGCTTGACGCTGGCGCCGGCATCGATGGCGGCTTCGGCGAGTGCGTAGCCCATTTTGCCGGAGCTGTGGTTGGAAATGTAGCGCACCGGGTCCAGCGGCTCACGGGTGGGGCCGGCGGTAATGAACACGCGCAGGCCAGCCAGAGCGCCGTGCTCGAACTGCTCGGCTGCCAGTTCGGCCAGCTCCTCGGGTTCCAGCATGCGGCCGGGGCCGGTATCGCCACAGGCCTGAGCGCCGACGCCGGGACCGAAAAGGCGCACGCCCTGGGCACTGAGTTTGTGGGCATTGTCCTGGGTACGCGGGTCGCGCCACATGGCCTGATTCATGGCCGGCGCCAGACAGATGGGCGCATCCGTAGCCAGGCACAGAGTGGTGAGCAGATCGTCACCCATGCCGGCACTGAAACGGGCGATGAAGTCGGCACTGGCCGGCGCGATCAGGATCAGATCGGCCCATTTGGCCAGTTCGATATGGCCCATGCCGGCTTCCGCTTCGGGGTCCAACAGCTGCAGATGCACAGGGTGGCCCGACAGCGCCTGCAGCGTCAGCGGGGTGATGAATTCGGTGGCGGCCGGGGTCATGACAATACGCACATCGGCGCCGGCGCCCTTGAGCAGGCGGGTCAGTTCGGCACTCTTGTAGGCAGCAATGCCGCCGGTAATACCGAGCAGAATGCGCCGGTTAGTAAGTCTCTGCATACCCTGAGTATCCGGTTGTTTCTCATCTTGGGACAGGGCGTTAAGATACCACTTCGGCTGGGCAAAGCGTAGGGAGGGTTCAGCCAAAGTACATTCGCTGACAAGGTACTCGGGAACACGACTCACAGGGAGGTGAGACATGGCAATACGGGACTGGCCGGCCGAAGAACGGCCAAGGGAAAAGCTGCTGGCGCGCGGTGCTCAGGCACTGTCGGACGCAGAGTTGCTGGCAATCTTTCTGCGCACCGGTGTGCAGGGCTGCAGTGCCGTGGATCTGGCGCGGCAGCTGCTGGAACATTTCGGCGGCCTGCGGCCGTTGCTGGAATGTGGCGAAACGGCCTTTTGTAATGCCCATGGTCTGGGGCCGGCCAAGTATGTTCAGCTGCAGGCGGTGCTAGAGATGTCACGGCGCCATCTGGAAGCCCAACTGGTGCGCGAGTCGGCGCTGGAAAGTCCGACTGCAGTGCGGCGCTATCTGACCAGTCGGCTGCGTCATGAGCCGCGTGAAGTGTTCGCCTGCCTGCTGCTGGACAATCGCCATCGGGTGATCCGCTACGAGGCGCTGTTTTACGGCACCATCAATGCGGCCAGCGTGCATCCGCGTGAAGTGGTCAAGCTGGCGCTGGCACACAACGCCGCTGCACTCATTCTGGCGCACAACCATCCCTCCGGCGTGGCTGAGCCTTCACCGGCAGACCGACAGATTACCGATAGACTTATCCAGGCGCTGGGGCTGGTGGAGATCCGGGTGCTCGATCATATCGTCATCGGCGATGGCGAGTCGGTTTCCTTTGCCGAACGGGGGCTGATCTGATGAGTTGGTGAAAAAATCAACAATCTGCTGGCGGGAGGCATGTTGCTTCTGTATAATGTGCGGCCTTCTGTTCCTTAATGGTACGGTATTCTGTCCGTTTTTTCGTATGGGACGCTCCGCCTGAGGTTGCGCCGGTTGCGCAGCCAATAAACATCGAACAGAAGTAAACATAACCCTTGTTAGAAAGGTTTAGTCACTATGTCTCGAGTTTGCATGGTAACGGGCAAAGGCCCGGTCACCGGGAACAACGTTTCCCACTCAAACCGCAAAACCCGTCGTCGCTTCCTGCCGAACCTGCACTGGCACCGTTTCTGGGTAGAAAGCGAAAACCGTTTTGTACGTCTGCGTGTTTCCTCCAAGGGCATGCGTATCATCGACAAGAAGGGCATCGATACAGTTCTGACCGAACTGCGTGCCCGTGGCGAGAAAGTCTGAGGAGATTTGAATCATGGCTAAAGGCGCACGCGAGAAGATCCGTCTGGTATCCTCTGCCGGTACCGGTCACTTCTACACTACCGGCAAGAACAAGCGTAACACTCCGGACAAGTTCGAATTCAAGAAATACGACCCGGTTGTTCGCAAGCACGTGATCTACAAGGAAGCCAAGATCAAGTAATTGATTCTGGACCGGAGATCCCGGAACCCCGCAAAGCCCTGTGCTCTGCGGGGTTTTTTTATGCTGGTCGGCATCGGGGCAGGTCCGCTAGGATACTGAGTATGCGTTTATCCGAGATCCCTGCATGTCCATTTCACCCGGTTTGATCCGTTTCGTGCCTTTGGCGTTTGTACTCTTGTGGAGCACCGGCTTTATCGGTGCCCGCTACGGTCTGCCCCATATCGAGCCCTTCCATCTGCTGCTGTTGCGCATGTTGATGACGCTGGTGGTATTTGGCGGTCTGATCCTGGTGTTCCGCGCGTCCTGGCCCACGCCACGACAGGCATTGCACCAGATGGTGGCCGGTGCTTTGGTACATGGCTGCTACCTGGGCGGTGTCTTTGCCGCCATCAAGTGGCAGTTGCCGGCGGGGGTGACTTCGATCCTGGTCGGGTTGCAGCCGGTGCTGACCGCCGTGCTTGCGTGGGCGCTCTGGCGGCAGCGCCTGGGGGGGCGACAGTGGCTCGGGTTGTTGCTGGGACTGCTCGGTGTCATGCTGGTGTTGGGCACGGGCCTGCAGCCGGGCCGGTTCGAGTTGCGGCCTGAAGCCGTCGCCGCAGGGCTGGTTGCGCTGGTCGGCATTTCGATCGGTACGCTGTATCAGAAGCGCTTTGGTGCCGGTACCGACCTGCTGACCGGGTCCTTCTATCAGTATCTGTCCACTGCTCTGATGATGGCGGTGCTGACGTACTTGCTTGAAGACCAGGCAGTGAATTGGCATCCGGAGCTGATCGGTGCCCTGCTGTGGCTGGTGTTCGGCCTGTCGGTCAGCGCCATCCTGTTGTTGATGCTGATGATCCGTGAGGGCGAGGTTGCGCGGGTTGCCAGCTATTTCTACCTGGTGCCGCCGATGACGGCGCTTGAGGCCTGGTGGCTGTTTGATGAACAGCTGTCGCCCCTGGCGCTGGCGGGGATGGCGCTGACAGTTGTCGGTGTCTATCTGGTGCTGAAAACGCGCCCGGCCAGATGATTCGCCCTGTCATTTTCTCTGCCGTTGCAGGCCTGTTGTAAACGCGTGCTGTCAAAATCCGCTGTAAAAAAGGAGCCCCCATGCCCGAGTTGCCTGAAGTCGAAACCACCCGCCGGGGTATTGCGCCGCATGTGGAGCAGCGTCGAGTGTTGGCACTGCAGGTACGCCAGCCGCAGCTGCGCTGGCCGATACCGGAGCAGTTGGCACAGTGGATCGAGGGCGACCGGGTGCAGTCGATTGAACGGCGCTCCAAATATCTGCTGTTTCGTTTTGCCCGGGGGACGATGATCGTACATCTGGGCATGTCCGGCAGCCTCAGAATCCTGGCGGCTGATGAGGCCCCCGGCAAGCATGACCATGTGGATCTGGTGCTGGAATCCGGGCAACTGCTGCGCTTGACCGATCCGCGTCGCTTTGGCGCCGTGCTCTGGCAGGAAAATGGTACCGAGCACAGTCTGCTGTCAAAGCTGGGGCCGGAGCCCCTGGATGAGGCGTTCAACGCCGAATACCTGCAGCAGTGCTGTGCTGGACGGCGCACGGCGATCAAGGCACTGATCATGAATGCCGCGGTGGTCGTGGGCGTCGGTAACATCTATGCCAACGAAGCCCTGTATGCTGCCGGCATCGATCCGCGGCGTGCGGCTGGACGCATCTCGGCGGCACGGCTGGAAGGTCTGGTGCTGGCGATCAAGCAGGTACTGGCCGCCGCGATCAAGCAGGGCGGAACCACCCTGCGTGACTTTGTCGGTGGCGATGGCAAGCCTGGCTATTTCAAGCAGGAACTGCATGTATACGGTCGGGGCGGCGAGCCCTGTCATCAGTGTGGAGAACCGCTGTCGGAAGTAAAATTGAGTCAGCGCAGCACGGTATTCTGCCGTCAGTGTCAGCGCTAACCGGGAAGGGTAATGAATCGAAAACGCGAAGAAAATGTTGACCTGCAGCGCCTGAAGCTGAGGCGCAAGCTGGGCATAGAACCGATGCTGCGTCAGCGTGAGGTGATCAGCATAGGTGAACTGCCGCTGCACACTGAATATTATCATCACGATGATACGGCACCGCTGCTGCTGTTCCTGCCGGGCATAGGCACCTACTCGGAACTCTATGCCGAACTCTTGTCCGGTCTGTGTGCGCAGGGCTTCAATGTCGTCGGAGTGGACCCGAGAGGGCACGGCTATTCCGGTGGCCCGCGCGGTCTGTATACCGTTGACCAAGTGGTGGCTGACTGTCGGCAGGTAATCGATCACTACCGCCAGACAGTGCGTGGATCGGTCTACATCTACGGCTATTCCATCGGTGCGCTGCTGGCGGTGGCCACGGCAGAGCAGGACTCGCGGGTCGAGGCCGTGGTCTGTGGCACCCTGCTGGTACCGGATGTGGCGCCGGATGCCATGCATCAGCTGGGCTGGTCCTGGATCTGGGGCAGTGCGCTGTTGATGCCGGGCATGCCGCTGCCGATGAAAAGCTTCATCGACTATGATCGCCTCTTGGCCGGACACCCGGCCGGTGAGGAGATCAATGCCGATCCGCGGATCGTGTTTGATTATCCATTGAAGACCCTCTCCAGCCTGTTTACCCACCGTCTGGGTGTATTGCATCAGCGCTTCGGCTTCCGCGGGCTGATCATTCACGGCGATCGTGACGAGGTGCTGCCGCTGAGTTACTCGGAGCGAGTGCGGGAAGTGCTGACGCATGCCTTTGAGCTGCAACCGGTTGCGGATGAAGGACATATGCTGCCTTGGGACAATCCCCCTCGGCTGGTCGGGTTGATCAGCGACTGGCTGGGCTCGCTGACTGTCACTGAAGCTTAAAGGGACGGTCACCCCACTGTCACTCCCGGCTGGCAACAATGCGATTGAAGCCAAGTCAGGGGTGGTTACCATGATCCGTCTGCAGAAACTCAGTGCCTTCGATACCCGTGCCTTCTACTGGTGCAACGGTTACGGTCGCTCGTTGCCGATACGGATCAGCAGCCGCTGGATCTCCCGGCTGGGGGACGGGGGGCTCTATTTGGTGCTGGGCATTGGTCTGGCGCTCTGGGAAGAGCAGGACGGGGAGGCCTTTCTGCTTGCAGGCCTGCTGGCCTATGCCATCGAGCTGCCTTTCTACCTGCTGCTGAAGAACACCATTCGCCGGGATCGGCCCTGTCATCGTCTGGAAGATTTCCAGGCGGCCATTGAACCCTCCGACACGTTCAGTTTCCCGTCCGGCCATGCGGCTGCGGCGTTCGTGTTTGCCATGCTGTTGGCCGAATTTTACCCCTCGCTGATGATTCCGGGCTTTATGCTGGCCGGTCTGGTCGGTGCCTCCCGGGTGATGCTGGGCGTGCACTACCCCACGGATATTGCGGCAGGAGCTGTACTGGGCATGGCGGCGGCGCTGCTGGGACTGAACCTCTGGGAGCTGCTCTGATGCGGATTCTCTACGGGGTGCAGGCGACCGGTAACGGCCATATCACCCGTGCCCGTGTGCTGTTGCCGGCACTGCAGGCGGCCGGCATTGAGGTGGATATGCTGTTCAGTGGCCGAGAAGCAGAGCGGCTGTTCAATATGGAGCCCTTTGGCGACTATCAGGTTCGGCAGGGTTTTACCTTTGTCACCCGTGCCGGCCGCGTGTGTCGGCTGGATACCCTGATGCAAAGCCGTCCGCTGAGGTTTCTGCGTGATTACCGAGGTCTGGATCTGAGCCGCTATGACCTGGTGCTGAGCGATTTCGAGCCGGTGACCGCCTGGGCAGCCCGGCGTCAGGGTGTAGCCTCGCTGGGCATTGCCCATCAATATGCCTTCCATTACCGCATTCCCGGTACCGGCTCTGCTCCTTTGCTGAAATCGGCACTGCAGCTGTTTGCACCCGTTGATGAAGCGATCGGTGTGCACTGGCACCACTTCAATGCACCGGTACTGCCGCCGCTGGTGGCGCCGCCACCCTATCCCCTGACGGAAGAAACCGACAAGATTCTGGTGTATCTGCCGTTTGAGTCTCTTGATGAAGTGCTCTATCTGCTGCGTGATTTCCCAGTCTATCGCTTTCGCATCTACTGCAATATCACCACTGCGGAACGGCGTGGTCATCTGCAGCTGGAGCCTTTTTCGCGAGAGGGGTTTCAGCGCGACTTGTGCAGCTGTGGAGGCGTGATTGCCAATGCCGGCTTCGGTCTGTGCAGTGAGGCGATTCAGGCGGGCAAGAAACTGCTGGTAAAACCGCTGCGCAGTCAGGTTGAGCAGCGCTCCAATGCCGTGGTGTTGGAGCAGATGGGACTGGGGCAGGTGATGTCTGTGCTGGATGGTGAAGCGGTAGAGGCCTGGCTGTCGCAGGATTCGTCTACACCCTCACTCTGGCCCGATGTAGCAACGGCACTGGCAGGCTGGATCAGCAGCGGCCGTCAGCAGCCCATGGCGTCACTGGCGCAGGATCTTTGGCATCCGGACAGTCTTGGCCGTTTGTCACTGTGCTAACGTTGAGGTAAGAGCGGCAGCAGAAATGAAAAAAGCGCGTCGATCCATCGAGCGCGCTTTTTCCTCTGGCGGTCCTGTCCCTGCGGTATGGCGGCATCCTGCCTGATCAATCCTTTATCCATTTACCGCTGCGAGGCCATCCAAGTATTCATTCCCTGAACAGGAGATCCACGACGCCCATTATGCCGATCGTGGAAATTCTGCATATAGGAATTTTTCCTATTTTTTGTCTCAGGCTCGTTTTACCACTTCATCGACCAGTCGATTGATGCCGGATGCGGCTTCGGTGATGGAACCGGCCAGCATATAGGCCGGGGTGGTGATCACCTTGTTGGCTTCATCGATGACGATCTGGTCGACACTGCAGTCGGTATGCTGGCCACCCATGGCGGTGATGGCCTCGGCGACACCGGCATCATTGCCGATGGTGCACTGGATGCCGGTGCCGAGCAGCTTGGGGGTCATCGCCGGTGCAATGCAGATCAGCCCCACCGGCTTGCCGGCCTGGTGAATGGCGCGGGCGAAGCGCTCCAGATCCGGGTTGATGCTGCACTCGGGACCCTTGACGGCAAAATCGCTGAGATTCTTGGCGGCGCCGAAGCCGCCTGGGATGATCATGGCATCAAACTCGTCCGGATTGGCTTCGGCCAGATCCTTGACGTTACCGCGGGCCAGGCGCGCCGCTTCCACCAGCACGTTGCGCGTTTCACCCTCGGCAACCTCACCGGTGAGGTGATTGATCACATGCAGCTGCTCGACATTGGGTGCGAAGCACTGGTAGCGGACGCCGTTGTGTTCCAGGCGCAGAAAGGTCAGCACCGACTCGTAGATCTCCGAACCGTCGAATACGCCGCTGCCGGACAGGATCACCGCAATATTTTTCATCTTTCGTTTCTCCTCAGTTGCTGACCTTTGGCTGCCCGGCGCTGATTGCCGGGCGTCATGTCGAAGTTGTCACAGATTAAGTTAAGATGGCAGGCAATACCAAATGAAGCTGTGATACTTGCCCGTGGATCATCTGCGGCTGTCACATAAGTGTCACAGTTCTGTCGTCAAATACTGCCGAGATAAGGAAGAGAGCCGTGGCCTTTACCAATAGCCAGCGTTTCTACCCGGAAACGCGGATGCGCCGCATGCGTGCGGATGATTTTTCCCGTCGCCTGATGCGCGAAAATGTCCTCACTACCGATGACCTCATCTACCCGGTGTTCGTACTCGAAGGAGAAGGGCAGGTCGAAGACGTACCCTCGATGCCGGGCGTACAGCGTTACAGCATTGACCTGCTGGTAGAAAAGGCGCGTGAATGGCATGCGCTGGGCATTCCGGCACTGGCATTGTTTCCGGTGACGCCGGCCAGTGCCAAGAGTGAATTCGCCGAGGAAGCGTACAACCCTGAGGGGCTGGTACAGCGCTGTGTGCGTGCGCTCAAGGCGGTACTGCCCGAGCTGGGCATCATGACCGATGTGGCGCTGGATCCGTTCACTACCCACGGTCAGGACGGCATCATCGACGAAAACGGTTATGTGCTTAATGACCGCACCGTGGATACGCTGGTCCAGCAGGCGTTGTCCCACGCCGAGGCGGGTGCCGATATCGTCGCGCCCAGTGACATGATGGACGGTCGCATCGGTGTCATCCGTGACGAGCTGGAGAGCCATGGCTTCGTCAACACCCGCATCATGGCGTACTCGGCCAAGTATGCGAGTGCCTACTATGGACCTTTCCGCGATGCCGTGGGTTCTGCGGGCAACCTGGGCAAGAGCAACAAGTACAGCTACCAGATGGACCCGGCCAACAGTGACGAAGCCCTGCATGAAGTGGCGCTGGATCTGGCCGAGGGTGCCGACATGGTCATGGTCAAGCCGGGCATGCCCTATCTGGATATCGTGCATCGCGTCAAAACGGAACTGAAGGCGCCGACCTTCGTTTATCAGGTCAGTGGAGAGTACGCCATGCATATGGCGGCCTTCCAGAACGGCTGGCTGGACGAGGAAGCCATCATCATGGAGAGCCTGCTGGCGTGCAAACGGGCCGGTGCGGATGGCATTCTGACCTATTTTGCGGTCAGGGCGGCGGAGATACTTAACCGCAAATAGAGAATATACTCGATGGATGACAGCTTGGACCTGGGAGGTTACATCATGAGCGATAACCCTGTGGATGCGGAATTGGTATTGGAGCAGAGTGAGGCCACGGCAGCACTGCTGGAGAGCCGTGAAATCCTGCCCACCATTGACCCCATTGAGGAAGTGCCGGTCGACCTCAAGGCGTCCGAGCTGTACATCAACCGTGAACTCAGTCACCTGCAGTTCAACGTCAGGGTACTGGAGCAGGCGCTGGATGAAAGCTATCCGCTGCTGGAGCGGCTGATGTTCCTGCTGATCTTCTCCAGCAACCTGGACGAGTTTTTCGAGATCCGTGTGGCCGACCAGCTGCGTCAGCTCAAGTACGGCCGTGAAGCGGTGGGTCCGGATGCCATGCATCCGCAGAAGGTGCTTGACCGCATCAGCGAGATCTGCGCGGTCAACGTGGACCGTCAGTACCGGATTCTCAACGACATCATGTTCCCGGCACTGGAAGCGGAGAACATCCGCTTTATCCGCCGTGCCGAATGGACCGAGGCTCAGCGCGCCTGGGTGCAGGAGTATTTCGAGGACCAGGTACTGCCGGTGATCAGCCCCATCGGTCTTGATCCTTCGCACCCCTTCCCGCGGCTGGTCAACAAGAGTCTCAACTTCATTGTCGAGCTGGACGGCAAGGATGCCTTCGGCCGTGAGACCGGCATGGCGATCATTCCGGCACCGCGTTCGCTGCCGCGTCTGATTCGACTGCCGGACGAGCTCTGCAACGGCGGTGACAATCTGATTTTCCTGTCGTCGATCATTCATGAGTTCGCCGAAGAGCTGTTCCCGGGGATGAAGGTGGACGGCTGCTACCAGTTCCGCATCACCCGCAACGCCGACCTGAGTTTCGACTTTGAAGAGATCGAGGATCTGGCCCGTGCCCTGCGTGGCGAACTGCATTCGCGCAAGTTCGGCGATGCGGTGCGGCTGGAAGTGGACAGCCGCACTCCAGCGGAACTGATCAACTTCCTGCAGGCCGAGTTCAGTATGCCGGACAGCCATGTCTATCGCGTCAACGGCCCGGTCAACCTGACCCGACTGATGGCGGTGCGTGACCTGGTGGAGCGCCCCGAGCTGCGCTGGAAGCCCTTTACCCCGGGCATGCCCAACAAGCTCAAGAACAACGAGGACATCTTAACTGCGTTGCGCAAGAACGACCAGCTGATGCAGCATCCTTTCCAGTCCTTTACCCCGGTGGTGGACCTGCTGCGTCAGGCGGCCAAGGATCCTCAGGTGGTGGCGATCAAGCAGACCCTGTACCGCACCGGGGTCAACTCCGACATCGTCAATGCGCTGGTGGAAGCGGCGCGCAACGGCAAGGAGGTCACCGTGGTGATCGAGTTGCGTGCGCGCTTTGACGAGGAGAGCAATCTGCAGCTGGCCAGCCGTCTTCAGGAAGCGGGCTGTCTGGTGGTCTATGGCGTGGTCGGCTACAAGACCCACGCCAAGATGATGCTGGTGGTCCGCCGCGAGGGCAGTGAGCTGGTGCGCTACAGTCATCTGGGTACCGGCAACTATCATTCCGGTACCGCACGTCTGTATACCGACTACAGTTTCATGACCGCAGATCCCGAGATCGGCGAAGATGTGCACAAGATCTTCCAGCAGCTTACCGGCATGGGCAAAATCCAGAAGCTGCAGAAGCTCTACAACGCCCCCTTTACCCTGCATGCCAAGATGCTGGAGCTGATGCAGAACGAGATCCGCAACGTCAAGGCGGGCAAGAAGGGGCATATCATCATCAAGGTCAACGGTTTGACCGAGCCCAAACTGATCCGCGGCCTGTACGAAGCCTCCCAGGCGGGGGTTCAGGTGGATCTGATCATCCGCGGCATGTGTCGCCTGCGTCCGGGGCTGGAGGGTGTCTCCGAGAATATCCGCGTGCGCTCGATCATCGGCCGCTTCCTGGAACATACCCGCGTCTACTGGTTCGCCAACGAGGGCGCCAAACCGGTGGTGATCTGTTCCAGTGCCGACTGGATGGAGCGCAACATGCTCAACCGGGTGGAGACCGCGTTTGAACTGTCCGGCAAGCATGCCGAGCGCATTCGCCGCGAACTGGATTACTACCTTCGCGACAATACCCAGGCCTGGGAGCTGCACTCGGACGGCAGCTACACCCTGGTGCAGCCGGCCGAAGGCGAAGAGCGTTTCAGCGCCCAGCAGGCGCTGCTGGATGAACTGGCATCCTGATCAGGATGCCGGCAGGTCGGCATAGCCGCAGCGGTAATCGGGATAGATGAAACGGTAGCCGCAGGCCTTGAGCCGGCGGTTGCTGCAGCGCTTGCTGCCGCCGCGGCGAACCGGCTGACGCGTCTTGATCTCAACCCCCAACCGCTCAGCCAGCCATTCCATCACCTCATGGATCGGTGTCGGGCAGTCGTCACTGGCCAGATACAGCGGTTTCAGCGCTACCCCGTCCTCAGCCAGCTGCAGCAGGTGCTGCAGCACTCCGGCACAGTCTTCCTGATGAATGCGATTGCTGTAATGCAGCGGTTTGGCCGGTGCAGCAATGCCGGCCTGCACCTGGCGCTGCAGATGGGTCCGGCCCGGGCCATAGATGCCGCTGAAACGTACCACCGTCGCGGGGATGCCACTGTTCAGCGCCAGCTGCTCGCTTGCCAGCAGGATACGGCCGCGTTCGTTGTCGGGCAGGGTGGGGGACTGCTCGTCCACCCAGTCGTGTTCATGCTGGTGGTAGACGCCGGTGCTGCTGGTCAGGAACAGATGGCGGGGAGGCTCTGGCAGGGCCGCCAGAATGTTGCGCAGGCCATCCACGTAGGCGGTACGGTAGACATCAAGGTCTGAACTCTTGGCTGCTGCGGTATAAAACAGGTAGTCACAGGCTGGCAGGTCACTCAGACTGGCCGGATCGGCCAGATCGGCAGCAATGCCGTGGATGCCGTCGGGCAGCTGGTTTATAGTACGGCGAAGCCCGAACACCTGTGCCCCGGCCGCATGGAGTCTGAGCCCCAGTCGGGTTCCGATATCGCCACAGCCCACGATCAGCACTCGTTGTTCCCGCATGTCGACCCCTTTTTACTTGGTTTTGTTCATCCTAACAGAGGTACGCGCTGATGACGCTGACGGAGCTTCGATATATTGTCACCCTGGCCCAGGAGCAGCATTTTGGCCATGCCGCCGAGCGCTGTTTTGTCAGCCAGCCGACATTGTCGATTGCGGTCAAGAAGCTGGAGGAAGAGCTGGGTGTCGCCCTGTTTGAACGCAGCAAGAATGCGGTGCGCGTCACCCCTGTGGGTGAAAAGGTGGTGCGTCAGGCACAGACGGTGCTGGAGCAGGCCGAAGCGGTCAAGGAGCTGGCGCGCGAAGGCAAGGACCAGCTTGCCAGCCCGCTGCGCATCGGTGCCATCTATACCATCGGTCCTTACCTGTTCCCGCAGCTGATCCCGCAAATCCAGCGTCTGGCGCCCAACATGCCGCTGTATATCGAGGAAAACTTCACCGACAATCTGCGCACCAAGATCCGTAACGGCGAACTGGACGCCATCATCATTGCCCTGCCGTTCCACGAAGCGGATGTGCTTACTCGGCCGCTGTATGACGAACCCTTCATGATGGTGATGCCCAAGGGGCATGAACTGGCTAAACAGAAGGAGATCGATTCCCGGCAGATGAATGAAATTCGCATGCTGCTGCTGGGTGAAGGCCACTGTTTCCGTGATCAGGTGCTGGAGGCCTGCCCGACGCTGAACCAGTCGTTCCATGACCAGCACACCGTCACCGAAGGCAGCTCGCTGGAAACCATCCGCATGATGGTGGCCTCGGGGCTGGGCACCAGCGTATTGCCGCTGTCGGCCATCGAGAACCATCCGGCCAGCGATCTGATCGAGATCCGCCCGTTCAAGCAGCCGCAGCCGATGCGCACCGTTGCCGTGGCCTGGCGCGCCAGTTTCCCCCGTCCTCAGGCGATCGACGTCCTGGTGGAGGCGGTCAACCACTGCCAGGTGAAGGCGGGGAGTAATGGCCAGCACTGAGGCGGGCGCTGCGAGCAAGGCACATCCCTCACAGGGCGTGCCAGTACAGGGCATCCCCGTACAGGGCGTCCCAATACAGGGCGTCCCGGTAACCGAGCTCAAGGGCGTCGGTATGGCGCTGGAACTGAAGCTTGAGCGGCTTGGGGTTCGCACGGTGCAGGATCTGATCCTGCACCTGCCGCTGCGCTATCAGGACCGCACGCGAGTGGTGCCGATCGGCAGCCTCAAGCCCGGTGACGAGGTGGTGATTGATGGCACTATCCGAGCGGCGGACGTGGTGCAGGGGCGCCGGCGCAGTCTGCTGTGCCGGGTGCAGGATGGCAGCGGTACTCTGACCCTGCGCTTTTTTCACTTCAATGCGGCACAGAAAAACAGCCTCAGCCCCGGCAAGCGCCTGCTCTGCTTCGGCGAGGCCCGCCCCGGTCCCGGCGGGCTGGAGATGGTGCACCCCGAATACAAGCTGCTCAAGACCGGCGCTTCAGCGGTGATGGCTGACCGCCTTACCCCTGTCTATCCGTTGACCGAAGGCATGACCCAAAACCGCATCCGCTCGTTGATTGCATTGGCACTGGAATGGATGGGCCGGGAAGGGCTCGAAGATCTGCTGCCGGCAGCATTGCTGAACAAATGGCAGCTGCCGGATCTGACTGCTTCGCTGCACTATCTGCACCACCCGCCGGTGGACGCCGATCAGGCATTGCTGCTGGAAGGTAAACACCCGGCGCAGCGGCGGCTGGCGATGGAGGAGCTGCTGGCGCACCATCTGTCGCTGCAGAAGATCCGTAAGCAGGTACAGCAGCAGGGCGCTCCTCAGCTCAAGGCCACCGGTGAGCTGAGTCGGCCGTTTCTGGCGGCGTTGCCGTTTCAGCTGACCGGCGCTCAGCTGCGGGTGGCCCGCGAAGTGGCGCGGGATCTGCAGAAACCGGTGCCCATGCTGCGACTGGTGCAGGGCGACGTGGGCTCGGGCAAGACGGTGGTAGCGGCCCTGGCCGCGCTGCAGGCGGTGGAGAACGGCCTGCAGGCGGCTGTGATGGCGCCGACCGAGATCCTTGCCGAACAGCATCACATCAACTTCAGCGGCTGGCTGGAGCCACTGGGCATCAAGGTGGCCTGGCTGGCCGGCAAGGTGAAGGGCAAGGCGCGAGAAGCCCAGCTGGCGGCGATTCGCAGCGGCGAAGCACAGATTGCCGTCGGTACCCATGCGCTGTTTCAAGAGGAGGTGGCCTTTGCCGATCTGGGCGTGGTGGTGATCGATGAGCAGCATCGTTTCGGCGTCCATCAGCGTCTGAGTCTGAAAGAGAAAGGACGCAATGGCGAGCGCAGCCCGCATCAGCTGATCATGACCGCTACCCCCATCCCGCGCACCCTGACCATGAGTGCCTATGCCGACCTGGACTGCTCGATCATCGACGAGTTGCCGCCGGGACGTACCCCGGTGCAGACGGTAGTGATTGCCGATTCCCGTCGCGATCAAGTGGTTGAGCGGGTGCGTCAGGCCTGTGAGCAGGGGCGCCAGGCCTACTGGGTCTGCACCCTGATCGAGGAATCGGAGGCGCTGCAGTGTCAGGCCGCGGAAGTGGCCGCGGAAAGCCTGAAGGAAGCGCTGCCGCAGCTGCGCATCGGCCTGGTGCATGGCCGCATGAAGCCGGCGGAAAAGGCCGAGATTATGGCCCGCTTCAAGGCCGCCGAACTGGATCTGCTGGTGGCGACCACTGTAATCGAGGTCGGGGTTGATGTACCCAACGCCAGCCTGATGATCATCGAGAACCCGGAGCGGCTGGGGCTGGCGCAGCTGCATCAGCTGCGTGGCCGCGTCGGCCGTGGCAGTGTCGAAAGCTTCTGCGTGCTGATGTACCATGCGCCGCTGTCAAAACAGGGGCGCGAGCGGCTGGCGGTGATGCGCGAGACCACCGATGGCTTCCGCATTGCCGAGAAGGATCTGGAGCTGCGCGGTCCCGGCGAAGTCTTGGGCACTCGCCAGACCGGCATGATGCAGTTCCGCATCGCCGATCTGCAGCGCGATGCCGATCTGCTGCCCAAAATTCATCAGGTGGCCGCCGAACTGCAGCAGCTGCCGGCCCTTAATGAAGCCCTGATCCGACGTTGGCTGGGCAATGGAGATATCTATGCACAGGTTTGATACTCGGCGTCAGCCGCCAACCCCTGCCCAGCTGGAACTGATCGAGCAGCAGATCGGCCGTGAGCCGCGTGGCATCGAAGCCGTGGCCTGCGCCACCGAAAGCGGCTTGCCGCTGGTGCTGCAGATGCGCACCCTGGTGGCGAACCAGCCCTTTCCCACCCTGTACTGGCTCTGCTGCCGCGACCTCTGCCGTGCCATCGGTCGCATCGAGGACAGCGGCTGGGTCAAGCAGATCGAGCAGGAGCTGCAGGACAACGAAGCGCTGCGCGAGACCTATCTGGCACAGCAGCAGCGTTATGTGGATCTGCGCTGGCGACTGATGCGTGACGAGGACCGGGCGAGGATCGAACAGCTGGGCTTCAGCGAGCTGTTCGACCGTTACGGCATCGGCGGTATCGCCCAGTGGGACAAGGTGCGCTGCCTGCACATGCAGTATGCGCACTGGCTGGCGGATGGTGACAACGTGATCGGCGAACGTCTGGAGCAGGAGTTTGGTCTGAGCCAGATCGATATAAGGCTCTGACCCATATTCAGCCCCGAGAGGCAGAGTGCCAAACGAAAACGGCGACCCAAGGGTCGCCGTTTTGCCAAACTGAGCGCAATTACTTGCCGGTCAGCTTGTGGTACTTGTCCATCAGCATCTCTTCGGTTTCGACGTGATCCGGGTCTTTCGGAATGCAGTCGACCGGGCAGACTTCCACACACTGTGGCGTGTCATAGTGGCCCACACACTCGGTGCACTTGTTCGGGTCGATTTCGTAGATTTCATCTCCCGGAGAGATCGCCTCGTTGGGGCATTCCGGTTCACATACATCGCAGTTGATGCATTCGTCGGTAATCATCAAAGCCATGGCTGGCTACCTCACTCAATCTGACAGGTTCTTTATTTCTGGCTCAGGTGCTGCTTTAGCGCACTGGCGACAGCCGGATGCACGAACTGATCAACGTCTCCGCCCAGAGCGGCAATCTCGCGGATCAGCGTCGACGAGATGTATGACAGGTGCTCGGCCGGCGTCAGAAACAGGCTTTCCGCCTGCGGCGCCAGCTTGCGGTTCATGTTGGCCAGCTGAAACTCGAATTCGAAATCGGACACGGCGCGCAGGCCACGCAGAATGATGTTGGCGTTCTGCTCACGGACCAGATTGGCCAGCAGGCAGTCGAAGCCGATGACTTCCACATTGGGCAGGTGCGCCAGTGCGGTCCGAGCCAGCTCAACGCGCTGCTCCAGCGGCAGCATCGGCTGCTTCTTGGGGCTGGCGGCTACCGCAACCACGACACGGTCAAACAGACGGGCTGCGCGTCCGACCAGGTCGGAGTGGCCGTTGGTGATCGGGTCAAAGGTACCGGGATAGATGGCCGTATTCATAGCGGTTCAGCTGACCTTGTTGGGGCTAATGGGCAACACTGTTGAGCGGATGTTAGCCGAATTGGGCAGGTGGCACAAATAGATTAGCGGAATGATAAGTATGCATATGGTTATTAAAAAAATAACCTTTATTTGAATAGGTTATATTTGGATATGACATATTTGTGACATTTTGGTTAAGGTTGATGTCAGGCTCTTGAGTTGCAGGGAGTGGCTCAACTAAGGTCTGCGCGAAAACATGCCGTTGCCAATGTCATACAAGGAGTCACCCGCATCATGGCAAGAAGAACCCCTGAAGAAGCGGCCCAAACGCGACAGCAGTTGATCGATACCGGTCTGCAGCTGTTCAGCCGTCAGGGCATCGAAAACACGACGCTGAAACAGATCGCTCAGGCTGCGGGCGTGACCCACGGCGCACTCTATTGGCATTTCCGCAATCGAGCGGATCTGCTGTTGCAGATCCACCATGCCCATGAGCTGCCGTTTGAAGCTCAGTATCTGGAGCAGTGCCAGGGGGTACAGCAGGATGCGCTGGCGGCATTGCGCCAGTACATCAAGGGAGTGCTGGTCGGCTTTGCCCGCGACCCAGCCGCTGCGGCCATTTATCGGGTGTTCTACATGCCCGCCACGCCGGTGGCCGACCTGGCCGAAGTGGCGACGGAGCTGGATGACAACCGCGCCCTCTGGCTGGAGCAGCTCAGGTTCTTTCTCAAGCAGGCACGCAAGCAGAAACAGTTGCGCAAGGACGGTTCCGCTGCATCACTGGCCTTTGTCCTGCAGGCAGCCCTGAGCGGGCTGCTGCAGGAATGGCTGCGCACGGAAGGCGGTTTTGATCTGCAGCACGAAGGGCTGAAGTTAGTCGAGATTCTGCTCGCCGGGCTGCCGCATAAATAATCGATAGGCAACCTGCCCGGCCTGTTTTTCACGGTACAGCTGCCAGTTGCCGGGCAGCTGATCCAGCTGCAGTTCCACTTCGGTCTCGATATAGATCAGCGCCTCGTCGGCCAGTAGCTGGCGCTGTTCCAGCAGAGCGCAGACCGGTCCTGCCATGCCCTTGCGAAAGGGCGGATCCATGAATACCAGATCGTAACGGACCTCTTCATTGGTCGAGCGCTGCTCCAGCCAGGACGGCACCGAGCTGCCGATCAACTCGGCATTCTGCACTTTCAATGTATTCAGGTTGCTGCGTAACTGGTTGATCACCTCCGGTGCCTGGTCGACAAAGGTCACCGAGGCGGCACCGCGGGACAGGGCTTCCAGCCCCAGAGCACCGCTGCCGCTGAATAGGTCCAGGCAGCGGGCACCGGGTATATAGGCCTGCAGCCAGTTGAACAGAGTTTCACGCACCCGATCCGGGGTTGGGCGCAGGCCCTCGATCTCCGGGAAATCCAGTTTGCGACCGCGCCACTCGCCACCAATGATGCGAACACTGGACTGGGAAGCAGGGGCCGACGGGCGGCGGGAACGGTGGTTGTTGCGGCGTGGCATCGCGGCGATCCTTACGGCAAAGCGGGCAGAGAAAGGGTGTGATAGTAATCAGACTCGAGCAGCGGCTGCAACCAGTGCTGTAGATCGGCATGGCTGATTGCCGCCAGTCGATCCGGCAGCTGTGCCAGCGTATCGGCCGGCAGCTGGTGCAGTGCCAGCAGATCGGCCCAGGCCTGTTGCTGGTTCGGTTGGGTCAGTTGCTGCTGCACGGCTGCGCGAGCGGCGGCAAGATCCGCATGGGTCAGTGCTGCCGGCAGCCAGGTGCGTACGGGGGGCCAGTGCTTGCCCTGCACTATCAGGGTGGCGCGTCCCTGCGGCAGCGCCGGCGTCCAGTTGAGCGAAAATCCGGCCTGAACATTCGGTGGTTGCTGTGCCAGCCAGGCGGACAGCTGCAGACGCAGGCTCTCTCGCGCCAGCAGTGACAGCGCGAAGTGATCGGCTGAAGAGATGGCCGGCAGCGGCCAGCGGTGCAGCTGCAGTGGCGCGGGTGGCGTTGGTGGGGTCAGTGGCAGCACGTTCAGCGTCAGGGGTGGAGCCGTTGGTACCGGCCCGGCGTCCGGGGCAATCGAGGGCAATGTCAGCGCAATCGGCTCAGGGCCGGTCAGCGTTAGCCGCCAGCGGTGCGGCTGCAGCCATTGATGGTAGGCACGTACGGGGTCTGTTTGTGTGAGGGCCTGTGCGGTCCCGGGAAACTGGCTTTTCAACCAGATCTCGGCCTCCTGGCGCAGCAGGTAGTGTTGTGCCTGTACCCGCTGCAGCTGTTGAGCCCACTCCAATTGCGCAGGTTGCTGCAGTTGTTGCAGCAGCAGAGCCAGTTCATCCGGGTTGGGTGCCTGTTCAAGGTTGAGTTCAAGCAGCAGGTAACCCGGTCGAAGATGCAGCTTTGGCAGCGCCCCCATGCGCTGTTGCCAGTCATGCCTGATTTCGGCACTGCTCAGCCGTTGCTGCAGGGCGGCCAGCAACAGGCGCTGTTCAAGCTCGGTGGCGTTGGAGTCAGCCAGGGGCGTCGGCAGCAGCAGGTGCAGACGATAGTCGGTCTGCTGCGGCAACGGGTGCTGGTAAATGCGTCGAGACTCGTCGGCCTGCCAATCGGCGGATGTTGTGTCCTGGACGGGGCCAAGCAGGGTCAGCAGCAGAATCAGGCCGGGCAGAAACAGGATCAACAGGCTGAGCTGGCGGCGACTGAGTAACGGACGTGTCATGGGCAGGGTTCAGCCTGAGGTTGCCGGGTTTGTCGGAGGTGGCTCTGTGGTAACATGGCCGCCAGTTGGCTATTGAATTTCAGCGCTCCCCATGGGGCGCTCTACAGCGGATATTACAGATTATGGAAGCGCTCTACACCTGGATGACCGAACAGGGTCTTGATCCTGCCACTTTTCCCTATATTGCCGGTGCATTGCTGGTGGTTCTGCTGCTGGTGGTGCTGCGTCTGAGCCGTCGCCAGAGTGGCCCCGGTGTTGACCAGGACAAAATCGACCAGGACACGCTTGATCAGCAGGCGGCTGAAGCGGCCGTACAGGCCGAAGCCAATCGTCTTGCTGAAGAAAAGGCCGAAGCCGAGCGTCAGGCGGCCGAGCAGGAAGCCGCTCGTAAGGTCGCAGAGGAAGCGGCACAGCGCGCGCAGGAAGAAGCAGACGCTGAACGCCTGGCCTCCGAGCAGGCAGCGGCTCGCAAGGCGGCCGAGGAAGAAGCGGAGCGAGTGGCCGCTGAACAGGCAGCAGCGGCAGAGCGCCAGGCACGGGAAGAGGCTGAACAACGCATCAAGGAAGCGGAAGAGCAGGCGCGTTTGAAGGCTGAGCAGGCCGAAGCCGAACGTCAGGCTACGGCAGCTGTGGATGCGGCGCGCGAGGCGGCTGAAGCCGAGGCTGCTCGAGTCGCGGCCGAAACCGAAGCGACAGAGGCAGAGGAAAAGGCGGCAGCGGTAGAGCGTGAGGCGCAGGAAGAGATTGACCGCGCCCGTGCCGCAGCCGAACAGGCCGCTGCCGAGGAAGCGGCACGCCAGCAAGCCGAGGCGGACGAACGTGAGCGTCTGGCCAAGGAAGAAGAGGAGCGCCTGGCTCGCGAAGAGGCCGCGCGGTTGGCGGCGGAACAGGCTGCGGCCGCAGCAGAAGCTGAGCGTTTGGCGCGAGAGGAAGCGGCACGCAAGGCAGCAGAGGCTGAGGTTGCGCGTAAAGCCGCCGAGGAAGAAGCCGAGCGTATTGCTGCCGAGAAGGCGGCGGCCGAAGAAGCCGAGCGTCAGGCCGCCGCGGCAGAAGAGAACAAGGGCGGTTTCTTTGCCCGCATCAAGAGCGGGTTGAGCCGCACCAAGGCCAACCTGACCGAACAGCTGGGTGATCTTTTCCTGGGTGCCAAGGAGATCGATGAGGATCTGCTGGAAGAGATCGAAACCACCCTGCTGATGGCGGATGTGGGGGTCGAGGCGACCACCGAGATTATCGAACATCTGACTGACCGGGTTGAGCGCAAGCAGCTCAAGGACGCCGATGCGCTGAAAGAGGCGCTGCAGCAGGAGCTGGCAGCACTGCTGGGCACGGTCGAACACAAATTGCAGCTGCCGGAGAAAAAGCCGGCGGTGATACTGATGGTCGGCGTCAACGGCGTTGGCAAGACGACTACCATCGGCAAGCTGGCGAAGAAATTCCAGAGCGAAGGCAAGTCGGTGATGCTGGCCGCCGGTGATACCTTCCGTGCCGCTGCCGTTGAACAGCTGCAGGTTTGGGGTGAACGCAATAACGTGCCCGTGGTGGCGCAGCATACCGGTGCCGATTCGGCGTCGGTAATCTTTGATGCCCTGCAATCGGCTCAGTCCAAGGGCGTTGACGTGCTGATTGCCGACACCGCCGGTCGTCTGCAGAACAAGGACAATCTGATGCAGGAGCTGCAGAAGGTGGTGCGGGTGATGCAGAAACTGGACCCTGATGCGCCGCACGAAGTGATGCTGGTGCTGGATGCGGGTACCGGTCAGAACGCGATCAGTCAGGCCAAGCAGTTCAAGGAGTCGGTGGGCGTCAGCGGCATTACCCTGACCAAGCTCGATGGTACCGCCAAGGGCGGCATCATTTTTGCCATTGCCAAACAGTTTGACTTGCCGATCCGCTTCATCGGTGTGGGTGAGCAGGTCGATGATCTGCGCCCGTTCGAGGCCGAGGAATTCGTCAAGGCTCTGTTCGACTGAGGTGATGCATGGCGGCTATCCGGTTCAGTAATGTCTTTAAACGCTATGCCAGCGGCCAGGATGCCCTGCTGGGGGTGGATTTCGAACTCGCATCGGGTGAGATGGCATTCCTGACCGGTCATTCCGGTGCCGGCAAGAGTACGCTGCTGCGGCTGATCATGTTGATGGAAAGGCCCAGTCGCGGCCAGGTCTGGGTCGGGCAGCAGGATCTGTCCCGCCTGCACCGGTCGCAGATTCCCTATCTGCGCCGTCAGATCGGCGTGGTGTTCCAGAACCATCAGTTGCTGTTCGACCGCTCGGTGTTCGACAACGTGGCGCTGCCGTTGCAGATCAGTGGTTATGACCCGGCGGATGCCGCGCGCCGTGCCCGGGCTGCGCTGGACAAGGTGGGTCTCCTGGCGCGGGAAAAACACAACCCGGTCACCCTGTCCACCGGTGAGCAGCAGCGGGTCGGTATTGCCCGTGCCATCGTACATAAACCCAAACTGCTGCTGGCGGACGAGCCGACCGGTAACCTGGACCCTGAACTGTCCGAGGATATCATGCGCCTGTTCGGCCAGTTCAACAGCATAGGGACCACGGTGTTGATCGCCAGTCATGACCTGTCGCTGATCAACCGCATGCAGCACCGCATGCTGACACTGAGAAACGGGAGGCTGGTAGCCGATGGCTAAGCCGGAGCACACGCAACACAACACCGGCGCCACGCGCCCGTCCGCCTCGCGTCAGCCCCTGCCGCATCAGCCGAGCGCGACCGATCGCGGCCCGACCGAGCGCAATGCGTCCGCGCCGCGCCGTGGGGCACAGCAGCACCGGATACAGTTTGCCGATCGCAGCCGCAGCTGGCGCCGCCATCATCTCAATGTGGCGCGTGAGGCTCTGTTGCGGCTTAAGCAGACGCCGGTGGCTTCGCTGATGACGCTGGCGGTACTGGCCATTGCGCTGGCACTGCCGAGTTTTCTGCTGGCGTCGCTGGGTAACCTGCAGGCACTGACTGATGGTTGGGATCCCCAGCCGCGCATCGCGCTCTACATGCAGACCGAACTCAGCGATGCCGCGATCGACAGTTTCAGTCGCGAGCTGATGCTGCGCGAGGATCTCAGTTCGGTGGAGCTGATCAGCCGTCAGAAGGGGCTGGAAGACTTTCGCCAGTACAGTGCCTTTGCCGATCTGCTGGAGCGTTTTGACAGCAATCCGCTGCCGGCGGTGATCATGGTGCTGCCGCAGGATACCGACCCGCTGCAGCTGCCGTTGGTGCGCAATGAGCTGGCGGCCCTGCCGGGCGTTGATCAGGCCCAGCTGGACATGGAATGGGTACAGCGCCTGGCGGCAATCCTGGCGCTGGCGCAGCGCGGCAGCTACGTGCTCGGCGGCCTGCTGGCGCTGGCGGTGCTGCTGGTGGTGGGCAATACCGTGCGCATGACCATCGAAAGCCGCCGCGACGAGATTCTGGTCAGCAAGCTGGTCGGCGCCACCGATGCCTGGGTGCGCCGTCCTTTCCTCTACAGCGGCTTCTGGTTCGGTCTGCTGGGAGGTCTGCTGGCCTGGCTGCTGGTGCAGCTGGCGTTGTTGCTGCTGGCGGAACCGGCGCAGGCGCTGGCGGACCTTTACCTGAACGCGTTTGAACTTCAGGGGCTGGGTTTCCAGGGCTCGTTGATCATGCTGACCACGGCAACCCTGCTGGGCCTGTCCGGCTCCTGGCTGGCGGTGTCCCGCCACCTGCGTGAAATAGAGCCGGGCGTCGCTTCGTCCGGCGAAGCTTAAGCGTGTGAAGCCTGACAGGTGTAAGCGGGCAGTGTGCCGGTATGAAAGAGTGCCGTAACACTTGCCCTGCAGACTGTTTCACGCTAAGTTTTTCGGTCATTTGATAACACGCGACACCGGGTGGCAGTGAACTTTTACTGCCCACAAGTGTCACATAGTTCGAGTTTTTAAGGTGCGGATGCTTCCGCTGCCTGAGATGTAAACCAAGAATTTTGCGAGGTCATTCCTGAATGGGCACAAGCTTGCAAGTTATTGAACAGCTATCACCGGGTCGCAATGTCGACGCCTATGTTCAGACTGTGAGTGCCATTCCCATCCTCACCGCTGATGAGGAAAGGGAGCTGGCAGAGCGCCTGCACTACCAGAGCGATCTTGAAGCGGCACGCCAGCTGGTCATGTCGCACCTGCGTTTTGTGGTCCACATCGCCCGCAGTTACTCCGGCTACGGCCTGCCGCTGGGCGATCTGATACAGGAAGGTAACATCGGCCTGATGAAGGCGGTCAAACGCTTCGACCCGACCATGGGTGTGCGGCTGGTGTCCTTTGCCGTGCACTGGATCAAGGCCGAGATGCACGAATTCATCCTGCGCAACTGGCGCATCGTCAAGATTGCCACCACCAAGGCGCAGCGCAAGCTGTTCTTCAACCTGCGTTCGCGCAAGAAGAAGCTGAGCTGGATGACCAATGAAGAAATAGCGGCGGTCGCTGAAGATCTGGGTGTTGATGTCAAAACCGTGCGCCAGATGGAGGGTCGTCTGGCCTCCACCGATACGGCCTTTGACGCGCCCGTGAGTGAGGACGAAGACAGCAGCTATCTGTCACCCTCGGCCTATCTGGAAGACCACTCCGCCGATCCGGCGGTGCAGCTGGAAGAAGCCAACTGGGAAGAGGATTCCCAGCGCCGTCTGCTCAGCGCCATGAACGCGCTGGACGAGCGCAGCCGTGATATTCTGGCCCGTCGCTGGCTGGCTGACGAGAAGGCTACGCTGCATGAACTGGCGGCCGAATACAGTGTGTCTGCCGAGCGTATCCGCCAGCTGGAAAAGAACGCAATGAAAAAGATTCGCGGTGCCATGCTGGAGGCCTGAGCCCAAGCATCACCGTTACTGAAGCCGCCGCCGTGCGGCTTTTTTCATTTCAGGCGCCGTGGATAAAATCGTTATAATGCCTGTTCAGGAGGTCCCATGTCTGCCCGTTTTACACTGCTGACCGCCGCCCTGTTGGGGGCACTGGCTGTGGCGCTGGGGGCCTTTGCCGCCCATGGCCTCAGGTCGATCCTCAGCGTACGCCTGCTGGAGGTGTTCCAGACCGGTGTCGACTACCAGTTCTGGCACGTTGGTGCCCTGCTGGTCACCGGGCTGCTGCAGCGGCAATACAACAGCCGGGCACTGAAGGTCGGTGCGCTGGCGTTTCTGTTCGGCATTGTCTGCTTCAGCGGCAGTCTCTATGTGCTGGCACTGAGCGGCGTACCCTGGCTGGGTGCGATCACGCCGCTGGGCGGGACTGCCTTCATCATCGGCTGGCTGAGTCTGGCCGTATCGATCTTTCAACAGGAAAAACTGCATGCAGATTCAGGTGAACGGTGAAACTTTGGAAACCAGCGAGAACGCAACCCTTGCCGAGTTGATCGAGCAGCTCGAACTGGTCGGCAAGCGGATCGCAATCGAGCTGAATCTGGAGATCATCCCGCGCAGTGAACATGCCGCAACCCAGCTCAAGGCGGGTGATCGGGTCGAAATCGTACATGCCATCGGCGGCGGCTGAGACCGGCGACCTTCACTGCGCAGCCAACAACCACTTTAGATACCAGGGTACAGATGATGTCAGAACTGGAAAACAACGATCCGTTGATCATCGCCGGACAGTCCTTCAACTCCCGCCTGTTGGTGGGGACCGGCAAATACAAGGACATGGCTGAAACCGGTGCCGCCATCGAAGCCAGTGGTGCCGAGATTGTTACCATGGCGGTGCGCCGTACCAATCTGGGCCAGAACCCGGACGAGCCCAACCTGCTCGACGTGATCAGCCCCGAGCGTTACACCCTGCTGCCCAACACCGCTGGCTGTTATACCGCCGACGATGCCGTGCGTACCTGTCGTCTGGCGCGTGAGCTGCTGGATGGCCACGATCTGGTCAAGCTGGAAGTGCTGGGTGATCAGAAAACCCTGTATCCCAACATCATCGAAACCGTGAAAGCCGCTGAAACCCTGGTCAAGGACGGCTTCAAGGTGATGGTCTACACCAACGATGACCCCATTGTCGCCAAGCGACTGGAAGAGATCGGTTGCGTGGCAGTGATGCCGCTGGGCTCGCTGATCGGCTCGGGCCTGGGCATTCAGAACCCGCACAACATCCGCCTGATCATGGAAGAGGCCCGGGTACCGATTCTGGTGGATGCCGGTATAGGAACGCCGTCTGAAGCCGCCATGGCGATGGAGATGGGCTGTGCCGGTGTACTGGTCAACTCCGCCATTGCCGGAGCGCAGAACCCCATCCTGATGGCGAAAGCGATGCAGAAGGCGGTACAGGCCGGCCGTGAAGCCCATCTGGCCGTGCGCATGCCGCGTCGTGCCTATGCCAGTGCGTCCTCGCCGCTGGATGGCGTGATCAGCAACTGAACCGAACCGAATTGAACACACGGGGCCTGCGTGGCCCCGCAGAGCGATAGTGACCCAATGACTGACGAACAGAAACCGCTGCGCCGCATCCGCAGCTTCGTGGTGCGTGCCGGCCGCATGACCGAAGGCCAGCAACGTGCCATGGACGAAAACTGGCCCCAGTACGGGCTGGAGCTCAAGGATGGCCTGCTTGATTTTGCCGCTGTGTTCGGCCGTGAAGCACCGGTGGTGCTGGAGATCGGCTTTGGCATGGGAGACTCCCTGATCGAGATGGCACGTCAGGCGCCGGAGAAAAACTTCATCGGTATCGAAGTGCATCCGCCGGGTGTCGGCCGCTTGCTGTCCCGCGTGGCTGAAGAAGGCCTGACCAATATCCGTGTCTACTGCGATGATGCCGTAGAAGTGCTGGCGCAGTGCATCCCCGATGCCAGTCTGGAAACCCTGCAGCTGTTCTTCCCCGACCCCTGGCACAAGAAGCGTCACCACAAGCGCCGCATCGTGCAGCCGGAGTTTGCCCAGAAGATCCGCCAGAAGCTGAAAATCGGCGGCTGTTTCCACATGGCTACCGATTGGGAAAACTATGCCGAGCACATGATGGAAGTGATGTCTGCAGCGGAGGGATATCGCAATGCAGCCGGTACAGGGCAATATTCGCCTCAGCCCGAGTGGCGCCCGGTTACCAAGTTCCAGAGTCGCGGTGAGCGGCTGGGACATGGTGTCTGGGATTTGATGTTCGAACGTATCGACTGAATCCACAAGGAGATTGCCCGATGACGGATACACTGGCACTGACGCAGCAGACACTGGACTATCGCGCGGCGCTGAAAGCGGTGGCTGCCGCCGCTGAACAGGCCGAAACGCTGGGCGTGAAGGTCAGCATTGCAGTAGTGGGCCGGTCCGGCCAGCCACTGGCACAGCTGAGCCTGAATGAAGCCCCGCCGCAGACATCCCTGCTGGCGCTGCGCAAGGCGCGCACCTCGGCTGGTTTCAAGGTGCCCAGCAGCTTCTTTCGCGATCGCAATGCGGAGGATATTCATCTGCTGGCGGCACTGGATACCCATCCGGACCTGCTGATGCTGGGCGGTGGTCTGCCGATCAGCCTGGCCGGTGAATGCATCGGTGCCATCGGTGTGTCCGGGGCGTCTCAGGAGCAGGATATCGCCTGTGCCGAAGCGGCCCTGGCCGTGCTGGGTGTGACGGCAGAGCAGGCCTGAGGGCCAGATGAAACAGGGGGCTGCTTCACCCCCTGTTCGTTTCCACTGCCGCTTTCGGCGTGCCTGCCGGGTATACCCATCAGGGATCAGCGCTCGTGACGCGGCCCTTCATGGCGATGACCCTTGCGCTCATGCTTGCCGCGCTTCTGCTTGTGCAGTTCCGCCAGTTTCTGTTCCTGCTCCGGGGTCAGGATGGCATAGAGCGAGGCCTTGAAGTCGGCGCGGGCCTGAACGCGCTCAGCCAGTTGCTGCTGCATCTCGCTGATCTGCTGCTTGACCTGCTGCTGGTAGTCGGCCGCGTTGGGATCCAGACCAGCCAGGGTGGCGCGCAGTTTGCGCGGTTTTTCAGACTGCTGAGCAGCACGATCCGCAAACAGTACCTTGAGTGAAGCCTGCTGTGCTTCATCCAGTTCCAGCTTGGACGCCATGCGTTCCACCCGCTTTTCGGCGCGGTCTTCGGCGTTGCAGTCACCCTTCTGTCCGGGACCGGCCCATGCCAGGGCGCTGCTGCCTGCCACCAGTGTTACCGCCAGTGCGGACACCATCATCTTGCGTGCTTTCATCGGATAATCCTCCTGTGTTGATCTGCTGCCAGTATGAACAAGGCCAGCGCAAAGTTGTGTGCACAGGGGGTAAAGTTAGGTAAAGGATAATAAGACAGGAGGGAGGCCGGGCTAGAATGGCAGCAGGAGGACACAACATGCAGAGTAAAACATTGCTGCTGGTCGATGACGACCGCGAGCTGTGCGCCATGCTGGCCGAGTATCTGGCACATGAGGGCTACAGTGTTGACAGTGTACATTCGGCCGAAGCGGCACTGCAGGCCCTGGAGCAGTCGGTCCCCGACCTGCTGGTGCTGGATATCATGATGCCGGGCATGAGCGGGCTGGAGCTGCTGCAGCAGCTGCGTCCGCGTCTGCGTGTGCCGGTGCTGATGCTCACCGGCCGTGGTGAAGCGATCGACCGCATTCTGGGGCTGGAAATGGGGGCCGATGACTATCTGTCCAAGCCCTGCCACCCGCGTGAACTCTCGGCTCGGATCAAGGCGATCCTGCGCCGCTGCGACAGCGGTGGCAGTGGCGATGATGCCGAGGATGCGGGCGCCTTCCCGAGCCGTCCGCTGACAGTCGATGATCTGGTGCTCGACCCCGGCCAGCGGCAGGTCAGTTTCAAGGACAGTCCGCTACAGCTGACCAGCGCCGAGTTCAATGTACTGGCGTACCTGATGCAGCATGCCGGGCAGGTGTTGAGCAAGGCGGATCTGACCCGCTGGGTACTGCATCGTGAGTTGAGTGCCTATGACCGTGCCATCGATGTGCACGTCAGCCGGGTACGACAAAAACTGGCGGCCGTGGCGGGCGAAGAATGCGAGCTGATCAAAACCGTACGCGGTCAGGGCTACCAGTTCATCCGGAGCCGGTCATGAGGTGGTATCAGCGCCTGTTCTGGAAGATGTTCCTGGTGATCTGGCTGGTCAGTCTGGTGGGCATGGGCAGTGTCTTTCTGGCGCTCAGCAGCCGCTATGACCGTGATCATCGGCTGGAGCTGCTGGAGGCCCGTGCCCGCGGGCAGGCTTTGCTGATGCTTGAGCGATACGAAGACGGTACGCCCGACTGGCACACGTTGCCGGGCCGCCATCATCCCGTTCCCCTGTGGCTGTTTGCGGCCGACGGTCAAACGTCGCTGATGCCCTGGCGGCAGGATCCGCCGCGCCGGGCGCTGACGCTGGACCTGACCACGGACAGCGGCCAGGAATACCGTGCCCGGGTGGCGGTGCCACGGGAAACCTTTCATGCGGAACGTTTGCTGGGGCAGCTGTTCTCCCTGCAGATGGTGCTGATTCTGCTGGTCTCGGGTTTGTCCGGGCTGGTGCTGGGCGCGCTGGTGGTACGGCCGATACGGCGCCTGCAGCAACATGTGCGTGACCTGCACCTGGCTCAGGACATGACCTTGCGAGCGGATGCGGGACTCAGTCGACGGCGGGACGAAATTGGTGAGCTGACACGGGAGTTTGATCGCATGGTGGCGTCGGTGGAGCAGACCCTGCTGGCGCAGCAGCGTCTGTTGCAGGATGTCTCCCACGAACTGCGTGCACCGCTGGCACGGCTGCAGGCCGCCGCCGGCCTGATCGAGCAGCGCCTGGCGCCTGATGATCCGATGATGGACAGGATCAATCGGGAATGTGGCCGTCTCGATGCCCTGATCGGCGAGATTCTCAGCTTCAGTCGTCAGCAGCGGGATCAGGTTGATACCCCGTTCTCGCTGATCGAGCTCTGTATCGAACTGGAGGAGGAGGTGCACCTGCGCCAATCCCTGCGGCCGTTCACTCTGAATCTGCCTGATGCTCCGCTGGACTATCCGCGAGGGCGCGAACTGCTGCGCCGGGCGCTGCAGAACGGCATCGAGAACATGCTGCGACATACTCCCGAAGACGCTGAGGCCTGCCTGAGTCTGCAGCGGCTGGCTGATGGGCGCATCTCACTGCGGCTGAGTGATGCCGGGCCGGGTGTGGACCCAGAGCTGTTGCCGCGACTGTTCGAACCCTTCGTGCGCGACGAACAAAGCAGCGGTGACGGCTTTGGTCTGGGCATGAGCATCGCCCGGCGGGCGGTTGCCCAGCTGGGCGGCGAGATCAGCGCCCGGAACCGCCCCGAAGGCGGGCTGGAGCTCAGGATCCTGCTGCCGTCGGCAGGCTGACCAGACGAACAGGATCGCCGTTGTCCACCTCCAGTGCCGTGGCCAGTGCCGGCGTCAGGCGCACCCGGTTCAGCGTGGGCTGCAGCCGGGCCTGGACGCAGCGGAAGTCGCTGCAGCCGGTATTGCTGACCAGATAAAGGCGTGCATCCTCAGCCACCGGTGTGGTGTCGATGACCGCCTCTACCCGCCGGCTGCGGCGGATGGCATCCACCTCGTCCGGGCGTGCCGCCAGCGTCGGACCGGCATCGAAGATATCGACATAATTCTCGAACCGAAAACCCTGGGCACTGAGCAGCCGACAGGCCGGCTCGGTATTGGGGTGGACCTGGCCGATGATGGCCTGCGCCTCCGGCGGCAGCAGGTGGATATAGATCGGGTGCTTGGGCATCAGCTCGGCGATAACCACCTTGTTGCCGGAACCGGTCAGGAAATCCGCCTGCTGGTAGTGCATGGAGAAGAAATGCTGACCCAGCCCCTCCCAGAAGGGGTTGCTGTCGTGTTGATCGGTGAAACCGCGCATCTCGGCGATGATCCGGTCGGCAAAGCGGCGGCGATGCTCGGCCATGAACAGAAAACGGGCACGTGACAGCAGGCCACCGCCGCCGCTGCCGCGGAAGGCCGGGCGCAGGTAGAGCGAGCAGAGTTCACTGCTGCCGGTGTAGTCGTTGCACAGATAGAGGGTGCGGAACTCGTTGTAGATTCCCAGCTGGTGGGACGCATGGACGATGGTGCCAATATGGTAGTGATACCAGGGTGCATCCAGACCCACGGCCGAAGTGATGCCGCAGGTGCCCAGCACCTCGCCGGTATCGCTCTCCTCCAGCACGAACAGATAGGTGACCGGGGAGGGGGTGTCCACTTCCCGGGCCAGATGGCTGACCGATTGTTCGATCTTGTGTTCGAGCAGGGCCTCGTCATCGGGCAACGAGGTAAAACCGGTACCGGATTCGACGGCGATCGTTTTCAGCAGGTCGCCATCCGCGGCGGTGATTGGACGTACACGCAGCATGCCGTTTGCCTCCCGCAGACTGAAACATTCAGCTTAGAGTATAGGCTGACCGGGCATAATGACAGGCGTTGTACCCCGGGGGTATGATCTGCAACGGATTGTCATTGAGGAAGAGACGATGCACACGAAACTGGTCAGACTGCTGTTTGGCACCCTGATGCTGCTGTCGCTGGGCAGCGCTGTCAGTGGCTGCAGCACCATTGAAGGCGCCGGCAAGGATATCGAAAAGGCGGGTGAAGCGATTCGGGACGCGGCGCGCAACGCAGGCAGCTGAGTTGTGTCCCGGCGAGTGTGCCGGCCCGGTCAGACTGACGCGGGCCGGCGGCTGAATCAGAGTGCGTCCGGGCCGGTTTCACCGGTACGGATACGGATGACCTGTTCCAGCGGCATGACGAAAATCTTGCCATCGCCGATCTTGCCGGTGTTGGCGGTCTTGCTGATCGCCTCGATCACCTGATCGAGCATGTCGTCATCGATGGCGACCTCGATCTTCACCTTGGGCAGGAAATCGACCACGTATTCCGCGCCGCGATACAGCTCGGTGTGGCCTTTCTGGCGGCCGAACCCCTTCACTTCGGTTACAGTGACACCCTGAATCCCGATATCGGACAGGGCTTCACGAACGTCATCCAGCTTGAACGGTTTGATCACCGCGGAGACGAGTTTCATCATTCAAGTCCTCATAGATCTGTGGCGGTCCCACTTCGCTCCAGCCGGACGGCCGGTGGAGAAACCATTGGCGCCAGTATACCCACAATCAAAAGGCTGCGCACAAGGTACGCAGCCTGAAAGTTGTAACGGATCGGTGGTTACTTCTTGCCACCGGAGAATTCGGGGTAGGCTTCCATGCCGCACTCGGCCAGGTCGACGCCTTCGTATTCTTCCTCTTCACTGACGCGAATGCCCATGACGGCTTTCAGGATCAGCCACACCACCAGGCTGGCCAGGAATACCCAGCCGAAGATGGAGACGATACCCAGCAGCTGAGCGCCGAAGGTAGCATCCGCATTGTTCAGCGGTACCGCCAGCAGACCCCAAATGCCCACGACACCGTGTACGGAGATGGCACCGACAGCGTGACGATGGAGATCACCACCAGGGCACCACCGACAGCACCGATCAGAGTCGCGCTCAAGGCACTGGATGACAGCGGATCGGCGGTGATCGCCACCAGACCGGCCAGGGCACCGTTCAGCGCCATGGTCAGGTCAGCCTTGCGGAACCAGAGGCGTGCCAGGATCAGGGCGGCAATCACGCCACCGGCAGCCGCAGCGTTGGTGTTGACGAAGACCTGAGCCACCGCGTTGGCTTCGCCCACATCAGACAGTTTCAGCTCGGAGCCGCCGTTGAAGCCGAACCAGCCCAGCCAGAGGATGAAGGTACCCAGTGTCGCCAGCGGCAGGTTGGCACCCGGAATGGCGTTGATCTCGCCGTTCTTGCCGTACTTGCCTTTACGCGCACCCAGTACCAGTACACCGGCCAGCGCGGCGGATGCGCCGGCCATGTGCACGATGCCGGAACCGGCGAAGTCAAAGAAGCCGGCTTCGCTGAGGAAACCACCGCCCCAGGTCCAGTAGCCGTGAGTCGGGTAGATGAAACCGGTCATGACCACGGCGAAGATCAGGAAGGCCCAGAGCTTCATGCGTTCGGCCACGGCACCGGAGACGATGGACATGGCGGTGGCCACGAACACCACCTGGAAGAAGAAGTCGGAGCGCGCGGAGTAGTAGGGTGCATCCTCACCTCCGGCCATTACCGCATCCAGCGCATTTTCGTCACCGATCAGCGCGCCCAGACTGGGCAGCACGCCGCCGGCATCGGAGCTGTACATGATGTAGTAGCCACAGAGCAGGTACATGGTACAGGCGATGGCGTAGAGGGCGATGTTCTTGGTCAGGATTTCAGTGGTGTTCTTGGCGCGCACCAGGCCCGCCTCGAGCATGGCAAAACCGGCCGCCATCCACATCACCAGTGCACCACACACCAGGAAGTAGAAGGTATCGACCGCATATTTCAGCTGGGCCAGGTCCCCGGCTGTCGAGTTCAGCAGTGCTTCCATTGTTGTATCCTCCAGAGATAAACGGAATCGTACTCAGCGGTGATCAGAGTGCATCGTGACCGGCTTCGCCGGTGCGGATGCGGATCACCTGTTCCAGGGGGGTGACGAAAATCTTGCCGTCACCGATCTTGCCGGTGTGGGACGACTTGGTGATCGCTTCCAGCACCTGGTCGACAATGTCGTCGGCCACGGCGGCATCGATGCGCACCTTGGGCAGGAAGTCGACGATGTATTCGGCACCGCGGTAGAGTTCGGTGTGGCCCTTCTGGCGGCCAAAGCCCTTGACCTCGGTCACGGTGATCCCCTGCACGCCGATGTCGGACAGGGCTTCACGCACGTCGTCAAGTTTGAATGGCTTGATGATCGCTGAAATCAGTTTCATGGCATCAGTCCTCTGTTGAGTGTTCACCCGGGCCATCCGAAAGTGGGCACTGGGCGCTATGCCTTGCATAAGCGAAGGCTGTGCCAATTTGTGTTTATGCAGTCAAAACAGCTGCTTGCGTGGTTTTGATATGTTCTCAGCGGTTTTTTTGACCCGCGGTGGGCTGTTGATGGGGTGTTTTTATGCACTCTTGTGGTGCATGCACTGTCCAGGTGCGCCTTTCCGATCTGACCTGACCGGCGTTCTGGTTTATAGTGATGACTGTGAGCCCTATTGATGATGGAGACCCGGATGATTCACCAGAAATTGATCGACAGCCTGTCCAGCCAGTTCAGCCAGCTGCTGAGCCACCGTCCCGAAATGCCGGGGCAGCAGGAGCTGCAGGGACAGATCAAGACCATGCTGCAGAGCAGCTTTGCCAAATTGGATCTGGTTACCCGGGATGAATTCGATGCCCAGCAGGCGGTCCTGCTGCGCACCCGTGAGCGGCTGGAACAGCTGGAAGCCCGCCTGGCGGCGCTGGAATCCGATGGCATGGCGGCAGCGGAAGCACCCGCCGGCGACATCCCTGCCCGGGAAGACTGAACCCTCTCGGCAACCCCTGTCATGTATACATTTGAGCCAAGGAAGGCCTATGTCTCTTGCCGTTATT